>OIYO01000841.1_pt1 | contig 21459 bp, 22 predicted proteins | sample 1588191 | NCBI WGS metagenome assembly OIYO01 (sample SAMN03283275) | human gut metagenome | biome: human-associated habitat; material: feces | host: Homo sapiens | place: Peru | collected 2012 | reverse complement strand
TCCGTTTAAGATTGCCGCGTCGGGCGCACGCGCCCTCCTCGCAATGACAAATCTGATCGGTTTTGCGGGAAAACGGAACGCAAAATTCAATCTTCCGATTCCGTAAAACCTTTCTTATTTGTTGCCTGATTTTGACGGTTCCGGACTTTTTTGACAGTCTGAAAGCGGCAGGCTTTGCAAAAAGCCTGCCGTCATATTGATCCTGTTGAATTTGTCCCGGAGAAGCGCCGCAGATCGAAAAAGGCTTTTGACGCGATCTTCACCGCGAGGTCTCTCCCGCGCCCGATTTCCCCAAAAACGCCCGCAGGCGCGCCGTCTGCGGCGCGGAAAAGAGCGCCCTTGCCGCGCCCTGCTCGGCGATTTTTCCCTGATCCATAAAGAGCACGCGGTCGGCGACGTCGCGCGCGAAGCCCATCTCATGCGTGACGACGAGCATCGTCGTGCGCTGCTCGGCCAGCGAGCGCAGCACGCGCAGCACCTCGCCCGTCAGCTCCGGGTCGAGGGCACTCGTCGGCTCGTCGAAGCAGAGAATGTCCGGCCGCATCGCCAGTGCCCGCGCAATGGCCACGCGCTGCTGCTGCCCGCCTGAGAGCTGGTGCGGATAGAGTCCGGCCTTCTCGCGCAGGCCGACGCGCTCCAGAAGCGCCAGTCCCTCGTCCTCGAGCGTGCGCAGGCGCTCGGCGTCGCCGCGCTGCCTCGCCAGCAGCTCCGCCGCAAGGGTCACGTTGCGCAGCGCGGTATACTGCGGAAACAGATTAAAATTCTGGAACACCAGACCGAAATGGAGCCGCTTTTTACGGATCTCGCTTTCCTTCTGGGTGGCAGGGTCGGCGGCGTCCCACATCGTTTCGCCGTTGACTTTAATGACACCGGTATCCGGGCGCTCCAGAAAATTCAGGCAGCGCAGGAGCGTCGTCTTGCCGGAACCGGACGAGCCGATGATGGCCAGCGCTTCGCCCTGCTCCAAGGTCAGGGAGATGTCCTTGAGAACATGCGTCTCCCCGAAATTTTTCCCGATGCCGGAGGCTTCGAGTAATGCCATAATGCTTTTTCCTCCTTAACAACGGAAATAGTCGAGCTTTTTCTCAAGCCAGTTGAACAGAATGGTCAGTGCCCCCACGAACACGAGGAAGAAGATCGCGGTGGAGAACAACGGCCAGATCAGGCCCTTGGCGCTGTATTCCTTCGCCATCATGATGATCTCTTTGTTCGCGATGGTGTTTGCCAGCGAGGTATCCTTGACCAGCGTAATGATCTCATTTCCCATCGGGGGCAGGATGCGCTTGACGACCTGCAGCAGCGTGACTTTGAAGAAGATCTGCGTCTTGGTCATGCCCAGTACCTGACCGGCTTCGGTCTGGCCCTTGGGGACCGCCTCGATGCCGCCACGGTAGATCTCCGAGAAGTAGCACGCATAGTTGATGGCAAAGGCCACCACCGCCGCCACCATGCGGCCGCCGGAACCGGACGGCCACGGATTGGTCATGCCCAGCAGACCGGGTCCCAGATAAATGACGATGATCTGCAGCATCAGCGGCGTGCCGCGGATGATCCAGACAAAGGTCTTGACCGCCGCCGACAGCGGCTTGCAGCGGCTCATGGAGCCAAACGACACCACAAGGCCCAGCGGCAGCGCGAACAGAAGCGTCAGAGCAAACAGCTCACAGTTGAGCAGAAATGCGCCAGAAAGGCGTCCAAGAATCACAGACACAAATACACACCCATTCAGAATCTCTGTTTTGCAGCGGCTCTTACACAGAAGCAGCCTCTCGGGCAGCGATGCCGGAGAGGTCGCTCTTGCAGAAGTCTCTGCGTTCGTTCAAATTTAATCCGCCAGTGCCAGATCGTACTTTTCGGCCAGTGCGTCCATCGTGCCGTCTGCCTTCAGCTCGTCAAAGGCTTCGTTGACGGCCTCGGCGGCATCGCTGCCCTTGCGGAAGGCCACGCCGTACTCTTCGGCGTTCAGCTCATCGACGATCTTCAGGTTGGCGTAATCCGTGCCCTCGCCGATCATCGCATTGGCCAGCGTCAGGTCCAGAACTGCAGCGTCTGCCGTGCCAGCGGCAACTTCCATCAAGCAGTCGGTCTGGACGCTCTTGGAGACGTAATCAGCCTGTGCCAGATTCTCGTCGCCCTCGATGGCGCTCTCACCGGCAGAACCAGCCTCAGCGACCACGGTCTTGCCCACGAGGTCTGCGGTAGAGGTGTAGTCCGTGCCGTCCTTCACCACAACGACCTGTGCGTTCTTGGCGTAGGCCTTGGTGGTGGCGGTGTTCTCCATGATGTCATCGGTCAGGGTCATGCCGTTCCAGATGCAGTCGATGCTCTTGGCGTCCAGCTCCACGACCTTGGTGTCCCAGTTGATCTCCACGAACTCCGGCTCAACGCCCAGCTTCTCGCAGACTGCCGTTGCCAGCTCGGTGTCAAAGCCGGTGAAGTTGCCGTCGGCATCGGTGTAGTTCATCGGCTCATAAACGGTGTAGCCAATGACCATCTTGCCCTTGCCCTTGATGTAATCCAGATCGCTGTCGGCCGAAGCAGATGCTGCAGACCCGGCTGCAGAAGCGGAAGCCGAAGCTGTCGTCGAAGTCGATGCGGCCCCGCCGCATGCGGCCAAGCTCAGTGCCATTGCACCTGCCACGAACATTGAAAGAAACCGTTTCATTCTCATCCCAAAGCCCTCCTCTAAGGCGCTCATTTTATTGCTTTATCATGCTAAAGAGCTAAACTGTGCCTATAGAATACCGCCTTTCCCCGCATTTTGCAAGAGGAAAGGATGAATTTTCGCAGAACGCCGAATCCGTTGTTCGTTTCCCGCATTTTTCTGGGCATTTTGCAAGCATTTGAACTCCAAAAAAGCTCCCGGTCCTTGTCCCCAGCGGTTTTTTCCGCCATGAACAGATCCGGGAGCAGCTTTTCTGTTATCGCTTTTTCACAAGGTAGTACCCGATGCCGATAGCATCCGCCAGCGCCCAGCCGATGGGCACGCTGAGCCAGATGCCCGTCACGCCCAGCGGCGTGGCCGACAGCAGATAGGCCAGCGCCACGCGGGTCCCCAGCGAAGCAATGGTCAGGATGACCGACATCAGCGGCTGGTTGACTGCGCGGTAATAGCCGTACAGCAGGAACAGCACGCCGATGCCCATGTAGAACGCGCCCTCGATGCGCAGATAGTGCACACCTGCCGCGATGATCTCGGTTTGGGACGGGTCGATAAAGATACCCATGAGCGGGGCCGCACAGGCACAGACCAGAACACTGATGCAGATGCAGAACAGGATGCTGGTCAACCCGGCGCTCCGGATGCCCTTTTTGATGCGGTCCGGCTTCCCTGCACCGTAGTTCTGCGCCACATAGGTGGAGAAAGCGTTGCCGAAATCCTGTACCGGCATATAGGCAAAGGAATCGATCTTCACCGCCGCCGCAAAGGCCGCCATGATGACCGTACCGAAGCTGTTCACCAAGCCCTGCACCATCAGGATGCCGAAGTTCATGATGGACTGCTGGATGCTGGTCATGACCGACAGGTTCAGAATGGTGTTCAGGTTCTGGCGGTCCCAGCGGCAGTCCTCCCGCTTCGGGCAGAGCTGTGGGAATTTTTTCAGGGTATACAGCCCGATGCCCACGCCTGAGACATACTGCGAAAACACCGTTGCGCCCGCCGCACCAGCCACGCCCCAGCCCAGCACGATGACGCACACGAGGTCCAGCACCACGTTCAGGATCGCCGAAACGGCCAGAAATGCCAGCGGGACCATCGAATTTCCGATGGCGCGGAGCAGATTTGCAAAATAATTATATAAGAAGGTGGCAAAGATGCCCAGAAAGATGATGAGAAGATACTGCTTCATCAGGGGCCGCAGTTCCGCCGGGACCCGCAGGACCCACAAAATGCCGTCAATTCCCGCATAGACCAGAACGTTCAGCACCAGCGCCATGCCCGCAATGAGCGCAAAAGACTGGAACACGCTCTGCCGCATTTTTTCGTATTCGCCGCTGCCGTACTGCATCGAGACAGCCGCACCGCTGCCCATGCAGAGGCCCAGCAAAATAGAGGTGAGAAAGGTCATGAGCGTATAGGACGAGCCGACCGCCGCAAGGGCATCTGCGCCGAGGAACCGTCCCACGACCCAGGTATCGGCGATGTTGTACATCTGCTGCAGCAAATTGCCGAACATCAGCGGCAAAGCAAACAATAAGATATTTCGGGTGATCGGCCCTTCGGTCAAGGTGCGCTGCATGGGGTTCGTCTCCTTTTCACATCAACAAAATTTGATCCGATACTCCCGGGGCGTGCAATGCTTGATCTCCCGGAAGGTCTTGATAAAGTAACTGCCATCGGCAAAGCCGCATTCCATGCCGATCTCGCCGGTCTTGAGCCGGGTGGAACGGAGCAGCTCGGCGGCCTTTTCCACCCGGAACTGCTTCACATACTGGATGGGCGTGATGCCCAAAAGCTGGCGAAAACTGCGCAGACACGCGCTTTCGCTCAGGGCCACACTGGCCGCGATCTTCTCCACGGTCAGTTCTTCTGAATAGTGCTCCTCCACATAGCGGAGCATCTGCTTCATCCGTTCGGCGGCGATGCGCTCTTGTTCGGACACCTTGGTCCGCCCGCCGACGCACTGGGTGCTGAGCAGCCGCAGGGCCGACGAGAGATGATACCGCACCCGATTTTCAAAATCGAACGGTTCATCGGCCACTTCCTTCCATGCTTCGCGCAGATAAAGCAACACCTGCTTCTGCCACGGGACCGCTTCATCCAACAAGAAAAAGGCCGGGGCATCCGGTTGAAGCAAGGGCCGGATCAGCTTCTGCCAGAAGATCGTATCCATGCCGCCCACAAGACGCGGCTGGAACACCCCCGAATGGAGCAGAGCCGTTCCATCGGCCTGTTCCACCGAGTGCAGCGCGCCGGAGTTGATGAACACCCCCTGCCCGGTCTGCAGGGTCAGGCGGGTCTTGTTCACGTCCACGGTCAGCGGTCCCTGCACGGTCAGGATATATTCAAACTCTTCGTGCCAGTGCCACGCCACAGAGTAGGTCGCAAGGTCCTCCGCATAGCACGCGATGGGAAACAGCGCGCTGCCATGCTGCACCAGCTCCCGTCCTTCTGCACTTGCAACAATATTACAGGCCGTCAGAAGTGCCATATTTGCCAAATCCTTTCCCCAACATATTGAAGATTTTTTATCAAGGCCGATTTTGTTGTATAAATATTCTGCTTTTCTTCTATCGATTCCGCCGGTTTCGTGGTATTATTCTACCAGAGCTTCCAAGCTCAGTATAACACCGAACTGGGAGGAATACAACCCATGGCACAGCTTCTTCTGCCGGTCATCTATCTGGCGTTCATCAGCCTTGGGTTGCCGGATTCCCTGCTTGGCTCCGCGTGGCCGAACATCTATCCGGTGTTCGGAGTCCCGGTGTCCTATGCGGGCATCGTCTCCATGATCATTTCCTGCGGGACCATCCTTTCCAGCCTGTTCAGCGACCGGCTGACCCGCGCCCTTGGCACGGGAAAGGTCACCGCCCTCAGCGTGGCGATGACGGCGGCGGCGCTGTTCGGATTTTCGGTGTCGAGTGCGTTCTGGATGCTCTGCCTTTGGGCCATCCCGTATGGCCTTGGGGCCGGCAGCGTGGATGCTGCCCTCAACAACTACGTCGCTCTTCATTATGAGAGCCGCCACATGAGCTGGCTGCACTGCATGTGGGGCGTGGGCACGATCATCAGCCCGGTGCTCATGAGTGCTGCCCTGACCGGCGGACGCGGCTGGAACGGCGGTTACCGCACGGTGGCCTTCATCCAGATCGCGATCACAGCCGTTCTCGTGCTCAGCCTTCCGCTGTGGAAGGGCCGCCCCGCTGCTGTCAGCGAGGACGGGACCCCGGCCAAGCCGCTGACGCTGGCGCAGGTGTTCGCCATCCCGGGCGCAAAGGAAGTCATGCTCTGCTTCTTCTGCTACTGCGGCTTGGAGACGACCGCCGGTCTGTGGGCCAGCAGCTATCTGACCCTGACCAAGGGTGTTCCTGCCGACACCGCCGCCGCTTTCGCGGGCCTGTTCTATCTGGGCATCACGGTCGGGCGCGGGTTCTGCGGCTTCGTCACCCTGAAGCTCAACGACACCCAGATGATCCGTCTGGGGCAGGGCGTTCTGGCCGTCGGCGTTGCGGCGCTGCTTTTGCCGGGGCCGCAGGTGCTCTCGCTGGCCGGTCTGGTCCTTGTGGGCCTCGGCTGTGCCCCCATCTACCCCAGCATCATCCATTCCACGCCGGACCACTTCGGCGCGGACAAATCGCAGGCCGTCATCGGCATCCAGATGGCAAGCGCCTATGTGGGCAATCTGGCCATGCCGCCGCTGTTCGGACTGCTCGCCAACAATGTCACTCCTGCGCTCTTTCCGGTCTATCTGCTCCTGCTGCTGATCTTGATGATCGTCATGCACGAGCAGCTGACCCGCAAGACCGCAAGTGAAAATAAATAAGCATTTTCGTTTCAAGGAGGTATTTTTATGCTTCGTATCGAATACTTTGATAAAGACCGTTTCATGCGTCAAGTCTCTGCCAGCCGCGGCAGCGTTCTGCTCCATCTGGACAACGGCAAGACCTGTGACCTCAAAAAAGATGGCACCGCATCCTCTCTGCTGCGGATGATGGACGCCCCCAGAAAGGGCTTTGACATCACCGTTACCGACCCTGCCGACGTCACCGGCTTCCTGCGCTACATGCTGGAAGCGGGCCGCTCGGAACGCAAGGCCAGCTAAACCGCCATTTTCTGCTTCATTCGCATATTACAGCAAACACGAAGCGCCCGCTCCGGGGTCAGAAGCCGGAACGGGCGCTTCGTGTTTTTGCAGTTACAGAATGCAGCGGCTGATGGCCCGGGCCACGGCCAGAAGCTCTTCCTGCCCGATGAAGCCGAACTTTGCCTCGTGCTCATCTGCAAAGCAGAGGGTCAGCTCCGAGGTCTGCAGCGGGTCTCCGAAGCCCGCCGTCTGGATGCCGAAATGCTGGACCTTCCGATACGGCAGAACAAAAATTTCCTGCCGGGTCCCGGTCACGCCCTGCATATCCACCATAAAGATGCGGTGGGAGGTGAACACGGCCTGATCGCGCACCGTTTTGTACACACCAACGATCGTCTCGCCCTCCAGCAGCATGGCCTGTACATTCTTGCACACGTCCTTTTCCTTGATGCGGACAAGGTTCTGCATCGGTTTATCCCGAAATTCCATCCGTTTCGTCCCCTTTCTGTGTGGTCGTTCTGGCTCTATTGTAGCACCGCAGGGCCGGGTTGACAAGCGGCATTCCCTCTCGCGTTTTTGGGGCAGATATGGTATACTGAACGGTAGATCTGAATTTTACCCGGGAAATGAGGTTTGACCATGGAGATCATCATTCATCAGGCTATCCTGCATGTGCTGGACACCACCCTTGATGCGCCGGTGCTCAGCGGAAACAGCATGGAACTGACCGCCGAAAAAACGGCCTATCTGCAAAATCACATCGAAAAGCTGCTGGCCAGCGATGAAATTCGCCAGTGCCGCCCGCTGCCGGACTCCGCCTTCAAGAACGAGCTGGAGCACAATCAGGACTTCATCGACCTGTCCTGCCGCATTGCGGGGGTGCTGTTCGATTACATGCACGCCCACACCACCATCCCCGGCGCAGACCTCGCCGTGGTGGATTTCACGCGGGATGGTGCGCCGTGGCTGGGCATCCTGAAGCTGAACTACAAAAACGGCTACACCCACTATACCGAAACGGTCGAGGGTGCGCCGGTCAACTCCATCATCCAGCAGCGGGCCTGTCTGCCCACCCAGAGCGGCAAAGTGGAAGAGGGCGCGCTCGTCGATCTGCGGGATTACTCCATGCGCCTTCTCGAAAAGAAGTACGACATCGACGGCCACAAGGAGTTCTATCTGTCCACGGTCGTGTTCCAGTACACACAGGCCGAGCCGGAAAAGAAGAAACTGCAAGCCATTCAGGAAGCCGCCGCACAGGCCGTCAAGGACACTTACGAGGACGAGCCGCACGCCGATGCGCAGGTCGCCATGATGATCGCCACACAGGCCGCCGACAATGACAATCAGGTGTCGGTGGAGCAGGTCCGGCGGCAGCTGGCCGAGGAATATCCGCTGGCGGCGGTCCCCTTTGACGACTATGTGGAAAAGAGCGATGTCATCGAGCACGCCGAACAGCCCGTGACTGTGACGCCCGCCCGCATCCGCCGGATGGAGAGCCGCAGCATCCACACTGCCAGCGGCATCGAAGTCAAGATTCCCACCGAGGTGCTCTCCTCGGATTCGGAGGTCGAGTTCCTTCACGACCCGGACGGCAGCGTTTCGCTGCTCATCAAGAATGTGATCCTGTAATTTTCTGAATTTAGCAGGAGAATTATTATGTCAAGCGAATTGAAAAACCCCTTTGGTATTCGTAATGGAAAAGTAGTTTTGATAGGAGAGCTTTCTGAAAGTGAAAAAGGACATGCATGTAATTGCATTTGTCCTGCTTGTTCTGGCGCCTTTATTGCACGAATTGGCGACAAGAATAGACGACACTTTGCACATGATGGAAAGCCTTGCTCTCAAACTGCTTCCACGCTATCTGCGCTGTACCGTTTATTGAAAGAGTTTATCGACGAAGCAGGTTATTTCTATACTCCACCTCAATATGCTATTTACCACCTAAAGCTTTCACCATATACAAAGGTTAACACTCGAAGTATGGAAGAAATCATCTCATTTTCCAGTGTCATTCCTGAAAGGAACAACCTTTTTTATGAAGAAGTCGTTCCAAAACATATATTCTCTGTTACTTCTGCTAAAATCATATTTGATAAGCAAAATATTCCTTATGCACTGGTTCTTACGGAAAAGAAAACAAAGCATCAAATCGCCGTCACGATCGTTCCGCCTCGAACTCTCTGTAAGACGCCTCGTCCAAAACAATATCAAACTCTTTCTACCATTGCTCTTTATTTCGATGAATGCTATGATTGGTTTAGTATCTCTGCGTCTTTTCTAAAAGAACAGCTTTCCAGTCAAAATATTCACGCGAAATGGGTCGCCGGAGATGCACTCAACCAGCGACAACAAGATTATATCATACGCAAGGTAGATGAACATAATCGTTCTTATGAGAAATTTCATCAACGAAATACCAAACGTTCTAATATTTCTCCCGCGCCTTTACCTATACCTAAACGTAGCCCTCCGCAAGACTCGACTTTAATTCGAAGTGCTCCCACATTAAAAAATAATCATGTTCAAAATTTCTGGCCAGAAAAATACCATCCAGGCATGAGTGTTCCAAATGAACCTTTGTATGATACCAACGGTCATCGCTGGTTTATTTGTCAATACTGTAAAAGAGCTGTTAATTATGCTGAGGTTCGTTCATCTACTTGCCATGTGAACTCCGCAATTTGTTGGAAATGTTCGTCTTGATCGTATAAATCCCTCTTTTCTCTTGCAAAGCATGCGATTTTGTGTTATATCTTTCTTGGATTCATGCTTGTATCTATGTGACAAGGAGGATTTTTATGGAATTGGCACTTATCTGCGCACAGCAGGTCATTGTGTTGTTTTTGCTCATCGGCGCAGGCGCGGCGGCGGTCAAGACCGGCGTTCTGAAGGCAGAGGGGCGGCAGACGCTCTCCAATCTGCTGGTCTATCTGGTCGTTCCGGCCATGATCGTCCATTCGTACATGATGGAGTTCAGCGAAGAGATTTTGCGCAATCTGCTGGCTGCGTTCGGGCTGAGCATCTTTGCCATCCTCATCGGCACGGTCATTACCTTGGCGCTGACCCACCGCCAAAAAGACCGCCGCGCGCCGATCTTCCGGTTCGCCTGTGTCTTTTCCAACGCGGCGTATATGGGCTTTCCGCTCATCTCGGCGCTGTTCGGCTCAGAAGGGCTGCTCTACGCCAGCGCCTATGTGACGGTGTTCAACATCCTGCTCTGGACCATGGGCTACGGCATGGTCAGCGGCAGTTCCAGCCCAAAGGAAGTCGCCCGCAGTCTGCTGCACACGCCGGTCCTCTACGCAATGGTCGTTGGACTGGCCATCTATCTGCTGCAGATCCCGGTCCCGGCGCTCATCGCCCAGCCGCTGGAACTGTTGAGCAACATGAACACGCCGCTTTCCATGATCATCACCGGCATCCTCATCGCGACGGGCGACCTGAAGCACATCTTCACCGACCGCCACATCTGGAAGCTGGCTGCCCTGCGGATGCTGCTCATTCCGGCGGTGTGTCTGGCCGCGTTTGCCGCGCTGGGGCTTCTGCGGTTCGGCATGAGCGCACAGGTGGTGCTCCTGCTCGAGTGCTGTCCTGCCGCCGCCATCACCTCGGTGTTTGCGGTCCAGTTCGGCCACGATGAACAGTTCGCCGCCGGGTGCGTCGTCCTGACCACTCTGCTCAGCATCCTCACCCTGCCGCTGTGCGCTCTGGTGCTGACGGCATTGATGTAACTCCCCCGAAAAACTGCACAAAACCCGGCTGCAAAATTTTCCATGCAGCCGGGTTTCTTTTTTGCCCGTTCTGTGCTATATTAAAGGTCAACCGGTCATCCCGGAAATATTGATTCAGGAGCGTGCTTTTTGACTAAGTACAACACACTGGAGATTGTCTGCTGACCGGGAGGTCCGCAGAACGTCTCGGCCTCCCGCTTGCAAAAGCTGATTGCTTGTCACCAACAAACTCAGGAGGAAAAACAATGAGTCAAACTGACGATCTCATCCGTCTCGAAACCAAACACGACTACGCTTCCACCGAAGCGCTTGTCCGCCGCGCGTTCTGGAACGTCTACCGCCCCGGCTGCATGGAGCACTTTGTCCTTCACTGTCTGCGGGAGGACCCGGCATTCGTGCCGGAACTGGACCTTGTGCTGGAACGGTCTGGGACCCTCATCGGGCAGATCTGCTTTGTCCGCGCGGCGGTCCAGTGCGAGGACGGCACGGCGCTTCCGGTGCTGAACGCCGGTCCGCTGTGCATTGCGCCGGAATTTCAGCGGCAGGGCCTTGGAAAGCTTCTGCTCGATGCTGCGCTGGAAAAGGCTGCTTTGTTGGGATACCGCGCCGTCGTTCTGGAAGGCGACCCCGCCTTTTACGGCCAATCCGGATTCGTTCCGGGCAAATGCGTCGGCGTCCGTTATGCAGACGACCCGGAAGCAGATTATTTCCTTGTGAAAGAGCTGCAGCCGGGTGCTTTCGCGGGCGTCTCGGGCACTTACCGTGACCCGGAAGGCTACTTTGTCTGCCTGACCCACCCGCAGGAGTTTGAAGCGTTCGAACGCCGCTTCCCTGCCCTCGAATAATGGATGAATGAAAACGACCCTCTCGGCCTGTGAATGCAGGACCGGGAGGGTCTGTTTTTGTTTATACCAGCGGCATGATGTTTTCCGGTTCGACCCGCAGATAGGCCGGCGTTTCCGGCGGCGGGGCTCTTAAGGTCGCTTTGGAGACTTTCCACCACAGCTGGCCTTTGCCATCCACCGAATTGCAGATAACGTTCCAATCAAACGGATTTTCGCTCGACGAACCGACCCGCACCGGCATCAGGTTGCTGTCTGCCGCCGTTGCGGGCATGAAGTCGTGGGCGCGGATGCCCACAGCACAGCAGTTTTCCGGCACAGACAGCGCCACCGAAAGGTCCCGCTCCCAGCCGGTCAGATGCACACGGTGTTCCTCCACCCGGACGCAGGGCATGATATTCTTACAGCCGGTCAGCCGTGCGGCGGTGCAGCTGCGCGGGTCCGCGAACACCTCTTTCGTCGTTCCGGCGCGGAGGACCTCGCCATGGTCCATAACGATCATCTCGCGGCACAGGCGATAGGCTTCGTCCCGGTTGTGGGTCACCAGAAGGGCCGTGCCTTCGAACCCCGCCAGCAGACTGCCCACTTCGCCTTCCACTTCCTCCCGCAGATAGCTGTCCAGCGCGCTGAACGGCTCGTCCAGCATCAGGATGCGCGGCTTTGCGGCAAGGATGCGGGCCAGTGCGGCACGCTGCTGCTGTCCGCCGGAAAGCTCCCCGGGCAGACGGTGCGCCAGCTCTTCCAGCCGCATGGCGCGAAGGGCTTCGGCACAGGCTTCCCGGCGCTTTTCGCTGTTTTTCTCCCGCTTGAGGGCGCAGAGGATGTTCTGTTCGACCGTCATATTCGGGAAGAGCGCGTAGTTCTGGAACAGCAGTCCCACGTTCCGCTCCTGCGGCGGCAGGTCGATGTGCTGCTCGCTGTCGAACAGGACCCGGCCATCCAGCACGATGCGGCCGCTGTCCGGCTTGACGATGCCCGCGATGCAGCGCAGGGTCATGCTCTTTCCGCAGCCGGAAGCGCCGAGGATGGCCGAAGCGGTGTTCCCCGCCTCGAACGCGGCACGAAGGGTGAAGCCGTCGAAGCGTTTGGTGATGTTCACTTCCAAGCTCATGCGTGCTTTCCTCCCTGCTTCTGCTTGCGTTCCAGCAGGTTGACCGCCAGCAGGACCACCGCCGAGATGACGATATCCACCAGCACCCACTGCATCGCCCCGGCTTCATCGTTCGTGCGCCAGAGCTGATACACCGTGGTCGCGATGGTGGCCGTTTTGCCCGGGGTATAGCCCGCGATCATGCTCGTTGCGCCGTACTCGCCCAGCGCACGGGCAAAGGCCAGCACCGTACCCGCCAGAATGCCCTGACGGCAGTACGGCATCCGCACCCGCCAGAAGATCCAGCTGTTCGAAAGCCCCAGCGTCTGCGCCGACCACGCCAGCGTCTCGTCGAAGCTCTCGAAGGCGCCGCGGGCCGTGCGGTACATCAGCGGGAACGCCACCACGATGGACGCAAAGATTGCGCTGTACCAATTCATGACCAGCTTGACCCCGAAATGCTCCATGAAAAAGATGCCCAGCGGCCGCTTTGCGCCGAACAGCAGGAGCAGAAAATAGCCCACGACCGTCGGCGGAAGGACCATAGGCAGGGTGAGGATCACATCCAGCACGCCCTTGAGCACCCGGGGAAGCTTTGCGATATAGTAGGCAGCAAAAATGCCGAGAAAAAATACTGCCGCACAGCTGATGAGCGCGATGCGCAGACTGTTCCATAAGGGATACCAATCCATAAAAAAGTCCTCTGACTTCAGGGATACAGCGAAGCCCGGTCGTTTCCGCAAAAGCAGACTTGATGCGTTCCCTGCAAACCCGACCGGCACGCCAGTGGCTCTCCCTTTGGGAGAGCTGTCGAACGGAGTGAGACTGAGAGGGTCACAGCGCCGTAAAGCCAACGCTCTCAAACACATCGCCCGCCGCAGAGGTCTGCAGATAAGCGAGGAACTCCTTGGCAGCGTCTGCATTGGGAGCGGCCTTGAGCACCGCCGCCGGGTAGATGACCTGACCGCACATCTCAGCGGTGGCCTCGTCCACGACGTTCAGCCCAGCGCTGAAGGCATCGGTGCAGTAGACGACACCGGCATCCACGCTGGCTTCGCTGACCTGCGTGGTGACTTCCTTGACGTTGGAGCCGTAAGTAATGACACCGGCAGCGGCCAGTGCGGCTTCGTCGAGGTCGTAGTAAGCCAAAATTTTCTGGGTGTACTGACCCACAGGCACGTCGCTGTTGCCCATGCAGAAGAGGATGTCCTCCGCCTTCAGGTGCTCGGCCAGCGCATCAAAGCTGTCGATGCCCTTGTCGCTGCCTTCGGGCACGCAGAGCACGACCTTGTTTTCCAGCAGGTCCACGCGGGTGGAGGGATCCACAAAGTCCAGACCTTCGGTGTTGACCTCTGCGGAAGCGGTGCTGTCCAGCTGGTTCATCTGCTTCTGACCGGCAGAGATGAACAGGTCGCAGTCTGCGCCCTCCTGGATCTGGGTCTTGAGCGTGCCGGAAGAATCAAAGTTGAACTGGAAGGTCACGCCCGGGTGCTCGGCCGAATAAGTCTCGGCGATGGCGTTCAGCGTCTCGGTCAGCGAAGCGGCCGCAAACACGATCAGCTCCACGCTCTCAGCGGCAGAAGCAGCCTCCGAAGCGGCGGCAGAGCTTGCCGCAGAAGAAGCCGTGCTGCTGGAGCTGCCGCCGCAGGCGGTCAGAGCAGCCGATGCCGATGCAATGCCCGCAGCACACAGAAAGCTGCGGCGAGAAATACAAAGCTTGTTCATTTTTCTTTTCCCTTTCAAAAATCAAATCTCTATCGTTCACGCCCAGCGCCCACATGACAGCACTCGGGCGGCGACCCTTTTTTGCGGACGCTCTGCGTCCCGTTACAGCGCGGGCATCTGCGCGGCGACCCAATCCGCCAGCGCTTCCGGCTCTTCCAGCGAGAAGTCCGCGCCCGGAATGTTGCCCACCACGGCGAGCGGCTCAAAGGCCTCCGGTTCGTCGGAGACTTCCTTCCGCACGACTTCGATCTTGGGCCAGCCGCTCTCCCCGAAGCCTTCCATCAGCACGAGATCGTATCCGTGCCGCTCAAACAGGGCCAGAAGGTCCTGCTCGGTCAGGCGGAACGTCTCAGTCAACCGGTAGCGCTGGCCGGAAAAGACCGCTACGCCCTCGGCCCCGGCTTCGCGCAGACGGGCGGCATCGGTCCCCGGAACATCGGGCGCGATCTCCTGCCCGTCGTGCTGGATGACGCCCACCTTGATGCCCCGTGCCCGGAGCAGCGGGATGAGTTTTTCCAGAAGGGTCGTCTTGCCGCTGCCTTTTGCGCCGCTGACCGCCAGCACCGCCGGATGTTTCAGACTGAACTCTGCGGCCAAAGCCTCTTTGCGTTCTGTATACAATGAAAGCACCTCGCATTCGTGTTTCGAAAAAGACACATTCTTCTTTTTATTGTACCACGTTTTTGCCCTGCTGGAAAGATGCTGTGAAATCTGCCCAGATTTTTGGTGAAAGCTGTCGAGCGAAGTCGTTTTCTTTTGCCGGTTTTTGTGGTATACTACAGATAATAATTGTAAACATTCTGTAAAACGGAATCCTAAAATCGAGGTGGAATCTCATTGCGTCGTCCAAATTCTTCGCTGAACTTCTCCTATCGCGACCTGAAGCAGTCCGCCAAGGCGCTGATGCGCCGCGCGGAAACGGCCCTCATCGTGACCATCGTGTTGTACAAAATTCTGACGAATCTTTTGTTCATCCCGGCGATGAACGGCATCTGGTCGCTGACGCTCCGGCTGTCCCCCGTGAACTATCTCACCAACAACAACGCCCATCAAATTTTCACCTCGCCGAGCATCGTGTGCGGCATCGCGCTGATCGCCATTCTGGTGGCGTTCTGGAACCTCTATGAATTTTCGCTGGTCCTGCACGGGCTGGACTTTGCCCGCCGGGGCGAGCCGTGCAAGCTTTGGCCGCTGTTCCGGATGTCGCTCGTGGACATCCGCCACGCGCTCCTGCCCAAGAACTGGCTCATCCTGTTCTACTGTGCGGTCATGATCCCGTTCACCGATCTGTTCGTCACGTCCAACTATATCACCCAGCTGGCCGTCCCGGAATATATCATGGGCGTCATCCGGTCCAAGCCGATCTATCTTGCGCTGTACAGTCTGATCTTTCTCGCGGCGGTGCTGTTTACGCTGTTCTGGGTGCTGGTTCTGCCGTTGTTCACGCTGGAACGCAAAAGCCTGAAGGAATCCGTACAGGAGAGCTGTGCGTTCGTCAAGCAGGGCGTGTTCCGGCTGTTTGCGGCGCTGGCGCGTTGGAACCTCAGCGTGCTGTTCCGCACGGTTCTGCTGTTTCTCGTGATGGCCCTGCTGCTGTACAGCGGCGCGGCGGTCATTGGCTTAAAGAGCACCCGCGCCATGCTGATGCTGTCCCGTGTCCTGCGGGTCGTGGAGTTCCCCTTCTTCGGCTTCCTGCTGGACTGCAAGGTCACAGCCGCTCAGTGCACCTTTCTTGCGCTGCTGTATTTTCAGCGTTCCAGCAGCGAATCTTTTGCCTTGGAAGCGCCATCGAATGGCAAGCGCTCCCTTCCCGGCGGAAGGGTCCTGCTTTCCGGCATGGTCGTCGGTGTGACGCTCCTGTGCGGCGCAGTCGCCCTCTATTTGCTCTATCTGCCGCAGGACGATGAACTGCTGACCGTCGTGGGCGGTGTGTCGCCCTTGGTCACCTACCATCGCGGCGACTGTTCCATTGCCCCGGAAAACACCCTTCCGGCGTTCCGGTCCGCCATCCTCAAGGGTGGTGACCGCATTGAGCTGGACGTTCAGATGACCTCCGACGGCGTCGTTGTGGTGACCCACGATTCCAGCCTGAAGCGCTGCACCGGCAAAAATGCACGCATCTACGATGTCACCTACGCCGAAGTCGAACAGCTGGATGCCGGACGCTGGTTCAGCGCCCGCTTTGCCGGAACGAAGATCCCCACCTTTGAAGAGGTCCTTCAGCTGTGTCAGGGCAAGATCGACCTGAATGTGGAGATCAAGCCCAACAGCTCCACCCCGACGCTGGAAGCCGAAACGGTCCGGCTCTTGCAGGAATACGGCTTTGAGGGCCACTGTGTCATCACCTCGCAGAACTACGAGACGCTCCACAAGGTCAAGGAACTGGCCCCGGACATCCCGACCGGCTATATCCTCGCGCTGGGCGTCGGCAACTATTACGACCTGCCCGACGCCGATTTTTTTAGCGTGGAATCGACTTTTATCACCTCCGGCATGGTCAACCAGATCCATCTGCGCGGCAAGACCGTCTCGGCGTGGACCATCGACCGCGAAGCCGACGCCCGCCACATGATGGAGTTGGGCGTGGATGACCTCATCACGGATGCCCCCGACATGGTCCATCAGCTGCTCAGCGAGAGCGCCGAAGCCGACTCCACCCTCGTTTCCTTCCGCGATGCGCTCCAAGGCCTGTTTGCGCCGATGGACGAGGAAGTTTCGGAATCGGTCGAAGAGGTCTTGGAAGACGCCATCGAGGACCCGGAAGAGCTTCTCGACGCCGCATAATTTTCCTTTTCCACAAAAAAATTCCAATTTTCTCTACTCAAGCCGGGCAGTTTGCTGTATAATAAGGTCAAAAAGGCTCATTTTTCTTGGACACATCTCGGAAGGGGGAACCTTGATGCTGAAACGAATCCTTGACTTCGCCCGCGAGGTCGCCCGATACGAAAAAACCGCCCCGCTGGACAGCAGCTGTATGCGCTGCATCCTGCTGTGGTCGATGCTGGTCATCCTTGCACTCAATCTGAACTGCAACGGGCTGGGCCGCCCCATCGTCTATGTGCTGACCTTTCTCACTTGTCTGGTCCTGTTTGCGGTTTCGATGCTTCTGCCGCGCGTCCGTAACCAGAAGCGTATCGTCCTGCTGGGGTCCATCCTCATCACCGCAATGGCGTTCGTCTGCCTGTTGAGCAACGAGAATGCGGGCTTTCAGAACCTTTGGTTCTATCTCTTCCCCGCCATCATGCTGATCCAAATGGGACTGCCGATGGGTGCGCCAGTCTGCATCCTGTACGGGGTGTGTTCCACGGCCTTATTCTGGTGTTTCCCGCAGTTCATTCCTTCCGCCGGATATGCGCAGGACTACTGCATCTATTATCCGGTGTTCTACTGGACGTTTTTCCTCACGATGGTCGCCGCCGACCTCTTTTACAAATCCTACCGCATCCGCCGGGAGCAGACCGAGCGGGAGATGGAAGCTGAGGTCCACGCCACGATGGCGGAGGCCCAAAAGCTCATCCTCAGTTCGGTGGCCGCCATCAGCCACATGATCGACGAAAAAGACCGCTACACCAGCGAGCATTCCCGCCGGGTCGCGGCCTATTCGCGGACCATCGCGCGGCATCTGGACCCCGGCCTTTCGGAAGAAGCGCTGGACCAGTTCTACCGCAGCGCCCTGCTGCATGACATCGGCAAGATCGCCGTCCCGGACGCCATCCTGAAAAAGCCCAGCCACCTGACGAACGAAGAATTTGGCGTCATCAAGCAGCACACGGTCTGGGGCAAACAAATTCTGGCCGGTTTGGAGTTTCTGCCGCAGGCCGATGTGGGCGCAAGCTACCATCACGAGCGCTACGACGGGACCGGCTATCCTGCCGATCTGCGCGTCAGCGACCTGCCCGAGATGGTGTGGATCATCTCGGCGGCGGATGCGCTGGACGCCATGAGTTCGGACCGCTGCTACCGCAAGCACTGTGACCTCGAATACATCCTCGGCGAGTTTGAAAAAGGCCGCGGGACGCAGTTTGCGCCGGAGGTCGCCGATGCCGTGATCGAGCTTCTGCACGAGGGCGTCCTTCCGCCGGGCAGTACGCCGGGAGGGACCGCCTTATTATGAAGAAGAACGATTTTCTTACCCAGCTCTATCATACGATCCACATCCCCTACAGCGACCCCGTTCTGGCGCTGTACACCAAAGCCGCCGTTGGGCTGCTCTGGCTTTTACAGCTGCCGTTCGCACTGTGGTATCACGCGCCGCTCTCCTTTTATGCCCTGCTGGGCGGGCTTCTGCTCGTCGTTGGGCTGAACCTTCTGCTGTTCCGGAACGCGGCTTCCCGCACCCCGGAATACCTCTCGTCCGCTCTGCTCTTTGTCCTCTGCTTTGCGATGTTTCAGCAGGGGTCCATTGGCTATTTCAGCCCGTTTTTCCTTCTGATCTTTCTGTTCTGCAATGTCTTTGTTCTGGGCATTGCAGGAAGCTTTCTCTACAGCGTTCTGGGGCTTGTGGGCGTTCTTCTCTGTCTGAACGGCGTTCTCGTCGCCGATCCTGCCGCACAATACGGCACAGAGTTTCTGCCCCGCTTCCCGTTCCTCTTCGTCTGCATCCTCGGCATCGCTTACATCATCATGTTCTTCATCCAGAACGACTGGTTCAAAACGCGCCAGCGCCACGTCACCCTGCAAAAGCGCATCGATGCCGAGCGCGAAAAGCTCTCGGAGATGTCGCTCAAGGTCATCACGGCCATGTACAGCGCCCTGAGCACCAAAGTCCCGGAGATCGACCTTCACTGTGAGCAGGTCGCCGAGACGACACAGGAACTCGCCCGCCGGATGGGCTTGGATGAAGCTTCCTGCCGTGACGGCTACTATGCTGGACTGCTCCACGAGGTGGGCACGGTCGGGCTTCCGGACGCCGTCTTACAGCGCACCAACCTCACCGAAGAGCAGTATCAGCTCTATCAGACCTATGTGGAGCGCGGGTATCAGATCATCCGCCAGCTTCAGATCGTAGACCGGGTCGCCGAAACGGTCCGTTACCACCGGGAGCACTACGACGGCAGCGGCTATCTGGCCGGGTTAAAAGGCGAGCAGATCCCGCTCCTGTCGCGTATCCTTGCGGTTGCCGACTTTGTAGACCGCCACCACCGCCGGGGCAAATCCAGCGACGAGATTTTGGCAGGTCTGACCGCCCGGGCGGGTTCGGAGTTCGACCCACAGTGCGTCGAGGTCATGAAAGAGCTGCTGCGCTCCCGCTCCTGAATCTTCCTATAAAAACGCGAAACCCCTTCCCGTGCAATCGAACTGCACAGGAAGGGGGTTGTTGATTTGCGTTTATTTCAGCTTTGCGCCGTCCCTGAAGGCCGTGCCGACCTGCTCGCCCAGCACGTAGTAGCCATGATAGACCGGCTCATACGAAATGGGCTTGAGCTTCTGGATGTCGATGCCGCCCTTCTCATCGAGGATGCGCTCGTCGGCGCTGATGTTCACGATCTCGCCGATGATGTTGCCCTCTTCGGTCGTGCGGACATACTTGCACTCCAGCGTCAGGGGCAGCTGCTCAAACTGCCGGACGCTGTAATAGCGGTATCCGGTGGCCGGGTCGGTGTATTCCGGCTGAAGCAGCCCCATCTGCTCATAGTGGCGCAGGGTTCCCACGCTCATATGGTACATTTTTGCGACTTCGCCGATCCGAAACAGTTCTTGATCGCTCATTTTTCACTCCTTTTGTCCGGTCTGTCCTGTGCGCCGGAGCCACAGCCAGAAGCACACGCAGATGATACTGGAAAACAGCGAACCGCACGCCGAGGCAAGTCCCATTGGAAGCAACGTCTGCGGGAAGAATTTGGACCCGAAATAAGCTCCCGGCACGCGGACCAGCACGATCGACAGGGTGTTGTGCAGGAACGACAGGCCGGATTTTCCGTAGGCGCAGAAATATCCGCTGAAGCAGAACTGAACCCCCGCGAACATGCAGTCGAAGATATATCCGCGAATGTACTGTGCCCCGGCCGCGATGACTGCCGCATCGCTCGTGAACGGTCGCGCCACCATGGGTGCGATAAACTGCATCAGAACAGCAACAACTGCGCCAAATCCGAATCCGATGGTGACTGCATAGCGGAGGATGAGCTCCACCCGGTCACGCTTGCCCGCACCGATATTTTGTGCACCCAGAGCCGAGACCGTGGACAGCATCGACGAAGGGACCAAGAACAAAAAGCTGATGATCTTTTCCACGATGCCGACCGCCGCCGCATCCGTCAGGCCGCGCTGGTTCGCAATGACGGTGATGGTCATAAAGGACACCTGAATAAAGCCGTCCTGCAAAGCCACCGGAATGCCGATGGAGAGCATCTGCTTCATCGGAGACTTCTGCGGCTTGAAATCGGCCTTAGTCAGCTGGATGCCGGTTTTCCGCCGCAAAATCACCACCAGCGAGATCACCACACTGACCAGCTGCGAAAGGGTCGTGCCCAGTGCCGCACCTGCGGGGCCAAGACGCATGGCCCCCATAAACAGGAAGTCCAGTCCGATATTGGCCGCGCACGCCACCGCGATGAAGTACATCGGACTTTTGGAATCTCCCAGCCCACGGAAGATCGACGCGATGATATTATAGGCCGTGATGCACGGGATGCCAAGGAAACAGATGGTCAGATAGACCACCGTTCCCGGAACGGCCTCTTCCGGTGTTGAGATCAGCCCCACGATAGGCCGCACCAAGCCCAGCAGAATCCCCGCCAGAACCACCGAACCGATCATGAACATGGTGACCGTATTGCCAATGTAGCGGGCAGCTTCTTTCGGATGATTTGCACCGACTGCACGGCCGATGGTCACCGTCGTGCCCATTGCTACGCCGACGAGCATCACCGTGATCATATGCATCACCTGACTGCCCACAGAGACCGCCGTTGTCTCGGCAACGCCCCCGAACTGTCCGATGATAAACAGATCCGCCATGCCATAGAGCGTCTGCAAAAAGTAAGAGAGCAGATACGGCAGCGAGAATGCCGCAATGCTTTTCCAAACACTTCCTGTTGTTAGATTTTGTTCCATTCTGTTTCCCTGTCCGCTTTCCCCTCTTTATGATTTCTTAGGATGTTTTTAGGCTTTTGACCTGAATGCTTTATTTTAACTTTCAACTCTCTGCCATCTCTGAAGCGGATGTCCTTTCTGCTGCCTATCATAAACCCTATCACCGTTGTAGAGTCAAGGTTTTATGGTTCTTATGATACCATCAAATCGCGCATCCCGCAATCATTTCAAATGTTATCGCTTTTACTTTGCTCCCATGCAGCAGTCCCGGCTATCTTCCACAACCTATT
>OIYO01000838.1_pt1 | contig 21525 bp, 19 predicted proteins | sample 1588191 | NCBI WGS metagenome assembly OIYO01 (sample SAMN03283275) | human gut metagenome | biome: human-associated habitat; material: feces | host: Homo sapiens | place: Peru | collected 2012 | reverse complement strand
TTAATATGATTCGTATCTTACCAGGTGATACAGTTACAATAGAATTATCGCCTTATGATTTAACACGTGGGCGCATAACATGGAATAGAAAATAATGGAGGTATAGTTATGAAAGTTAGAGCATCAGTGAAAAAAATTTGTGCTAAATGCAAAGTAATTAAAAGAAAAGGAAAAATAATGGTTATTTGTGAAAATCCAAAACACAAACAAACTCAAGGTTAATTAGGAGGTTAATTTATGGCACGTATTAAAAATATAGAATTACCAGGTGAAAAACATACTTGTATTGGTTTAACTGCTATATACGGAATCGGAAGAAGTTTAGCTAATAAAATATGTGATAATGCTGGTGTAGACAGAGCAAAAAAAATTAAAGATTTAACAGACGATGAAATAACAGCTCTACGTAAAGAAGTTGATAAAGAAATCGTTGAAGGTGATCTTCGTCGTGAAGTTCAATTAAATATTAAAAATAAAATGGAAATTAACAGCTATCAAGGAACTAGACATAAAAAAGGTCTTCCAGTTCATGGTCAAAGAACTTCTAGAAATGCTCGTACAAGAAAAGGTAAAGGTAAAGTAGTTGCTAATAAGAAAAAAGTAGGTAAATAATATAGGAGGTTAAGTTTATGGCTTACAATAGAAGAAAAAGAAAAGTTAAAAAAAATATTCCTGAAGCACAAGCTCATATTCATTCTACATATAACAATACTGTTGTTACAATTACAGATAAAGACGGAAATGTTATCAGTTGGGCTTCTGCTGGAACTATTGGATATAAAGGTAGTAAGAAAAAGACTCCATTTGCAGCTGGTATGAGTGCTGAAGCAGCCGCTAAAGCCGCTATTGACAATGGTGTTAAAAAAGTAGAAGTATTTGTAAAAGGTTTAGGAGCAGGACGTGAAAATGCTATCCGTTCTTTACAAACTGCTGGATTAGAAATTACATCAATTAATGACGTTACACCAGTTCCACACAATGGATGTCGTCCACCAAAACGTCCAAGAAATTAATTGAAAGAGGGGACTTAAGGATATGTTAAGATTTGAAAAACCAGAATATAAAATTACAGAATATGTTGAAAGTAATCATTATGGAAAGTTTGAATTAGAACCTCTTGAAAGAGGATTTGGTACAACTATCGGAAATGCTTTAAGAAGAGTTATGTTATCATCTTTACCTGGTTGTGCAATAACATCTGTAAAAATTGAAGGTGTTATGCATGAATTCCAAAAAATTGATGGTGTAGTTGAAGATGTAACAGCTATCGTATTAGCACTAAAAAGTGTTGTATTAAAAAATCATTCTAATGAAGACAAAGTTATTAGATTATATGCTGATCAAGAAGGACCTGTTACAGCAGGAGATTTAGAAGTAGATGCTGATTTAGAAGTTGTAAATCCAGATTTAGTTATTGCTAACCTTGTAAAAGGTGGAAAATTAGAAATGGAAATGACAGTAAGTAATGGTAGAGGATATGTTGATTCAAAAACAAATCAAAAACTATTAGGTGAAACAAAAGCCGGTGTTATTGCTATTGATTCCCTATATTCACCAGTTGAATTAGTTAGTTATGAAGTTGAAAGTGCTCGTGTTGGACAAAATGAAAATTTTGATAAATTAATCATGAATGTTCATACAAATGGTTCAATTACTCCAGAAGAAGCAATGGCTTTATCTGCTAGAATCTTAATTGAACATTTCAATATTGTTACTGATTTAAATTCTATAAGTGATGTTTCTGGTTTAATGGCAGAAAAGAAAGTTGATACTATTACAAAAACTTTAGAAACACCTATTGAAGAAATAGAATTCTCTGTACGTGCATATAATTGTTTAAAAAGAGCTGGCATAAATACCGTTCAAGATTTAATTTCTAAGAAAGAAATAGAGGTTACAAAAATTCGTAATTTAGGTAAAAAGTCTTTAAAAGAAGTTATTGATAAAGTTAAAGAAATGGGACTTAAGTTCCGCGATTAAAATATAATAAGGAGGTAAAACACTTATGGCAAATTATAGAAAATTAAATAGAGAAAAAAGTATAAGAAGAAGTATCCTAGCTGGATTAACAAAAGATGCAATTTTAAATGAATCAATTGTTACAACTGAAGCTCGTGCAAAAGAAGTAAGAAAATTTGTTGATAAAATGATAACTTATGGTAAAAGAGGAACTTTAGTTTCTAGAAGAAAAGCATTAGCTTTCTTAAATAATGATAAAGTAGTAGTTGACAAAATTTTTAACGACTTAGCAAAAAGATATGAAAATAGAAATGGTGGATACACTAGAATTCTTAAATTAAAAGAAAGAGTTGGAGATGACGCTCTAACTGTTAAATTAGAACTAGTTTAATAGTTCTTTTTTAATGCCTTTCTTCTTTTAATTTTTCAATCTCTTCACTCATAACTTTTAAAGTTTTTTCTATCATTGAAAAATAATCATCCAAACTTTCGTTGGAAGAGTTATTACTAAAATTTGAATTAGAATTTTGTTTGGGATAAAGGGGTGGATTATTCATATATGGAGATCCGCCACATTTCGCTTCTCTACTATTTATATTAATCGTATTTCCTTGAATTCTTTCCTCAACAACCTGTTGCCAAGCGGCACTATTTTCTAAAGTTTGACCGATTGTAATAAACCAGTTACCAATTGCATTCTGTTCATTAGCTGTAAAGTTGTCTATAAGAGCTAATCCGATAGCAAAAGCACTAATAGTGTAAAGCTTTGGATCTAAACTTGGTGGAAATCTTTTCATATACCACCTCGCATTTGTAATAAATATATGCAAAAAACCCATTTTTAAGTAATAACACTTTGTTGAAAATATAATAATTCTATGTTATTATTAAAATAAGTAGAATAAGAAGGTGGACTCATGGGCGATAAAATTAAAATATTAGAAGATATATCGACACTTGCTAAAATGTGTCGTTCGAAAAGTGATGGCGCTTCTCTAAAGATTGAAGAAGAAGAAATTAATAGCAAAATAGTAGATTTACAAAGCGAAATAGCAGATTTAAAAATGTCATCTGAAGAAGAAAATTATGATACAAGTGCTGAAATGGCCGATCGAAATATAGAAATAATTTCTAAAAAAATAATTCAAAATGTAAAAAACGAGTGTAAAGTAAGAAGTAGTGAATTATCTAAATTAAAAGTTCAAGAAGAGGATTTAAGTAACAATTTAAATAATCTTAAAAGAACTCGCAAGAGCTATGAAAAATATATCTCAAGTATGCAAGATAGAATATCTACGTCTACCGATAATGAAGTAATTAGTCGTTATAGTACACTTATATCAACAACTGAAGAAAAAATAAAAAAATTAGATGAAACTATTTTACAAAGTACAACAGAATATAATGAAGTTCAAAATAAAATAGAAAAACTTTCTAATGAAATAGCTAATTTTGAAAGAACTATTGCCCGTAAACAAGAACAGTTAAATGAGGCGCAAAAGAACTTAGAAAATAAAGAAGTTTATATTGATAAAACTAAAAAACAAAAGACTGACAAAAAAATTAAAGAATTAGAAGATAGAATTAATAAACATCAAATAAGACTAGAACAAATTCATGAAGACCCTAAGTATTTAGAAATAAAAATTCGTGATATTATTTCAGATAATGAAGACATTTTTAATGCTAGAAGCTACTTAATAAAATTAATTTCTAAAAGTGCAAAACAGCCATATATGAATATTAATGCTGATAACGCATTAGAAGAAGAATTGTTAAGAGCGACTCAAGCTCGGGATAGCTTCGCTAACGAAATCGATCAAAAAACTTATGATGTTATGGATACAGTTAATCCAGAACAGATTAGAATCGAATATTTAAATAATCGAATTGCCAATTGGAATACAGACTTGAAAAATTTAGAACTTCAAGCTGCAACGATTGACAAAGATGAACAATATCATTATGAAGATAAAGCAAATACTCTCGATAAGTTAATTGATACAATGCGTACAGAGTTAAAAGATTATGAAAAGGCTTATAATGATGAACCAGAAGCTAACTTAAGTGCAAAAGCGACTTTAAAAGTAGCTTTAGAAGAAAAAAAGTCTGATTTGATAGCTGCTCAAGAGATTGCTAGTAAATTCAGAAAAGATGAAGCAACTGATATTGCTAAAGCCAGTCACATTAATAAAATAGAAATAGAAGAAATAAAACAGAATATAAACAATGCTCAAAAAGAAATAGAATCAATACGTCAACGTTTAATGTCTAAAAAAACAGGTATGAAAGATATTGGTAGCCAAAATAGAGATAAAGAGAAATTAAAAGAATTAGCTAAAGTAGTTATTGATATTAAACATCGCCGTCAATTTTCTGAAAAACCAATTGATATTGCTGAAAGATTAGAAAAAGAACTAGGTATGGATGTAGTAGAAGCGGCTTTTAATACGAACAGAAATCCTCAACCAATAGTAAAAACATCAGAAAATCCTCAATCTGATGAAAATAGAGGTGTTAAAGTTATCTCAACTGATGAAATAACTACTAATAGAATTGAAACTCCGGAACCTATACAAACGTCAGAACCAACTGTTTCAGCCTCTATTCAACCAACATCAATAAGTCAAATTGAAATGCCAGAACCAGCTCCAGTTCAAACGATTGAACCAATGACTGAAAATTTAGCTCAATCAATTACACCTCAAACTATAACGGTATCTCAAACTGACTTAGCCAAAGAATTAGATAATTTTGTTGCCAACTTAGATAATCAAGTTACTAGTTAGGAGGGTTAAAATGGGCTTAAAAACAAATACAATAATTAGCCTTGAAAATAATGAACGATATGTTGTTTTAAACGAAACAATGTATGGTGGTGTAAAATACTTTTTAGTTATGGGCGTAGATGAAAAGAAGGATGTTATCCCAACAAACGTTGCTATTATAGAAGAAATAATTGATGGTCCGGACACTTACGTCGAAAGAGTTAAAGATCCTGAATTAATAATAATTTTAACTAGAATTTTAAAGTCACAAATATAAGCAGAGTAATCTGCTTTTTTTGTTAAAGAACTTAATTGACTTTAAGCTATTACCGTAGTAGTATAAAACATAATTTAGGAGGTTTTTATGAACATATTAATTTTATTTTTTGATTTACTTTTAACTTTACCATTGTCCTTTATAATAATTTATTCGTCTCAAAAAGGGAAAAAATACTTATATAATTTATTGTTACCAACAATTTATATAATTATTATAAGTGCTATCTGGCCTCAACTAAAAAGTAATATCTTTCTAATTCCAATTTTTGAATTATTTATTCGAAACTTTTATATTACTAATATTAAAGATGAATATAATGATAATAAAAAAGACTTTATATATAGCATATTATCCATAATAATAAGTACTATTACTTATAATATATTTATATCTAAAGTTAATAATGTTTTACCACAGCCAGAAGAATTTAAAAGTTTATTATGGTTTCTGATTATTATATTTATTTATTTGTATTTTGCTGATAGTCAAGCAAGTTCTTCAACCACACATTTAAAATCGTTATTTAACAAAAAGGAATATGTTGTAATGCAATACGCTAAATTCAAAACTAAATATGGTAATATCGTAAATAGTAAAAATGAAAAAATAAACTTACTAACTTATGCTATTATGATTCATGAAAATTATCAACATCCTGTCTTCTATCGTAATATTTCTTCTTATTTAAACCATCTTTTAAATAAAAAAAATTATTATGGTATTATGTGTGTATCTTCTCCTATGCCAATCAGTGATGAAGAAAGTATTAAAATAGTTTTAGATGAACTTGAAAAAAATCTAAAGAAAGAAGATTTAACTAGAAAAAATATAGAACAATATTTAAAAAAAGAAAACGAATTAAAGAAAAATGAAATAATGACTGTCTATGAATATTTACAGGAATTTATCAAAGAATAATCAAGATAAATATATTTACATTTTGTTTGCTTAAATTATAAGATTGTGCTACAATACACATTAGAAACGTTGAAGATGGATTAAGTAGATTTATTAATCTTAATTAGAGATTAAACATCACTGGCTGAAAGTGTTTAAAGATAATTAATAAAATCGAATTTCACCATTAGAGTTGTATCGCTAATAGAGGCGTTATTTCTATAAAGAGCTAGAATTCTAGAATTAGGGTGGTACCGCGGAATTTTCATTTCGTCCCTTAGTTTTAGAATTTTTTTATTGGAGGTAATAAAATGCAAGAAAAGGCAGAACAAATTAAAAATTCATTACTAGAAGAAATGAATTCAATTAATAAGATTCAAGATTTGATAGAATTAAAATCTCGTTATTTAGGCAAATCAGGTCAAATTACTGAATTAACTAAAAATATGAAAGATTTGTCTATTGATGAAAGAAAAGAAGTTGGTAAAATTGCTAATATTTTAAAAAATGAAGTAACAAAAATATTAAGTGATAAAGAAGAAGAATTAAAAAACATTCAATTAAATGAAAGACTTGCTAAAGAAGAAATTGATATAACTTTACCAAGTAAAAAAATTAAACGTGGTTCTCTTCATCCAATGACTAGAATTACTGAGGAATTAGAAGATTTGTTTGTTTCAATGGGCTACACTGTATATGAAGGTCCTGAAATAGAATCAGATGAAAATTGTTTCCAAAAACTTAATTTACCAAAAGGACATCCTGCTCGTGATGCTCAAGATACATTCTATCTTGCTAACGAAATGGAAAATTATTTACTAAGAAGTCAAACATCAACTGCCCAAGTAAGAGCTATGGCTGATAACAAAGAAAAAGGACCTATAAGAATTGTTTGTCCTGGTAAAGTATATCGTCGTGATGAAGATGCTACACATTCTCATCAATTTATGCAAATCGAAGGACTAGTTATCGATAAAAACATATCTATGGCTGATTTAAAGGGAACTCTTGAGGTAATGATGAAACACGTTTTAGGTGAAAAAACCCAAGTAAGATTTAGACCAAGTTTCTTCCCATTTACTGAACCATCTGTTGAAGTTGATGTAACTTGCTTTAAATGTGGTGGAAAAGGTTGCAACTTATGTAAACAAACTGGTTGGATTGAAGTATTAGGTGCTGGAATGGTTCACCCTAATGTCTTAAAAATGAGTGGTTACGATCCTGAAGTATATCAAGGATTTGCTTTTGGAACGGGCTTAGACAGAATGGCTATGTTTAAATATGGTATACCAGATATAAGAACCATTTATGGTAATGATATACGCTTCGTTGAACAATTTGACAGAAAGGATGAAATATAATGAAATTAAGTAGAAATTTTGTTTCTGATTATATAGATTTAGATGAAAAGCTTAGTATTGTTGATCTTGCTGAGGCCATGACTAATGTTGGTAATGAGTATGATTCAGCCGAACCTCTTATCAATTGCACTAACTTAATAACAGGTGAAGTCATCGATTGCATTCCCCATCCTGATTCAGATCATCTACATTGTTGTAAAGTAAATGTTGGTAATGAGATTTTAGACATTGTTTGTGGAGCTCCTAATGTTCGAAAAGGCTTAAAAGTTATAGTTGCCTTACCAGGAGCCAAATTACCAGGAGGCGAGATAAAAAAAGGCAAGATACGTGGTTGTGAATCAAATGGTATGTTATGTTCTAAAGCTGAACTTGGGTTAGATAATAAATTCTTAGTTGATGCAGATAGAGATGGAATTCATGAACTACCATTAGATACAAAAATAGGAATTGACCCACTTGAAGTGCTGAACCTTAAGGATGAAGTAATTGACTTTGAATTAACTTCTAATCGTGGTGACCTTCTAAGTATCTTAGGTATGGCTTATGAGTTAGGAGCTATTTATTCTAAAAAAGTAAAAACAATTGATACATCATATCATAGCAATAATGATGATATTAACAATCAATTTAAAGTTAAAATAGCAACCCCAGATTGTAAATTATTTCTTGCTAAAAAAGTTAAAAATTTAACAATAAAAGAAAGTCCAGATTTTATAAAAAGTCGTCTAATCGCATCAGGTATTCGTCCTATTAATAATGTTGTTGATATATCTAATTACGTTATGTTAGAAACTGGTCAACCTCTTCATTTCTATGATGCTGATCGTCTAGGAGATACTATTATAGTTCGTAATGCTCAAGAAAGTGAGAAATTAACTACTTTAGATAATCAAGAACGCACATTATCTTCAAATGATATTGTAATAGCTGATAATAACAAAGCAATAGGTCTAGCTGGTGTAATGGGGGGCTTATCTACAGAAGTAGAAGCCGATACTAAAAATATTATAATTGAATCAGCTATCTTTGATGCTATAAAAATAAGAAAAACAAGTAAAAAAATATTGCGTAGTGAAGCTTCTAATCGTTTTGAAAAAGGTTTGGATCCAAAAAGAACATATATGGCAATTGAAAGAAGTTGTAATCTTCTAGAAAAATATGCTGATGCTGAAATAGTTGGTGGTTTAGTAGAACAAAAAGATTTAACTATTGAAGATACAACTATCAATATAACAATTGAAAAAATAAAAAGTGTTTTAGGAATTGAAATATCTAAAGAAGACGTTATAAGTATATTTGAAAGATTAGGATTTATTGTTGAAGACAATGATTCTAGCTTAAAAGTTACTGTCCCAACTCGTCGTTTAGATATTAAGATAGTTGAAGATTTAATTGAAGAAGTTGGTCGTATCCATGGTATGGATAAAATAGAAGGCAAAACGCCTATACTTAGTGTCATTAAAGGTCATTATGATTATACTAAACGTTCAATTAAACATAAACTTGCTGACTTAGGACTAAATGAAACAATGAGTTATACACTAATACCTCAAGATAAAGTAAATATGTTTAATATAAACAAAATAACGCCAATTTCCTTAAATGATCCAATGAGCGAAGATCGTAATACATTACGTTATAGTTTATTATATTCATTACTTGATATTTATAATTATAATAAAGCTCGTAATAATAGTAACATTTCAATTTTTGAAATGGGTAAAGGATTCTATAAAGAAAATGACGAATACAAAGAAGATCTAAAATTAGCAATCTTAATGTCAGGTGACTATAAGTTAGCTATAAACAATGAAAAAGTTGATTTCTATTACCTTAAAGGTATTATGGAAGAATTGTTATATTTCTTAGGTTATGGTAATCGTTATTCATTGATTATTAAAGAATCAATTCCTAAAGAATTACATCCTGGCCAAAGTGCTATCATAAATGTTGATGGTCAAGACATTGGTATAATAGGTAAACTTCATCCACAAGTAAATAAAGATGATATATATGTTATGGAAATAAATTTAACAAAGTTATTAAGTACTAAAACACGTAAGATGAATTATAAAGAAATTTCTAAATTTCCAAGTGTTGTTAAGGACGTAGCATTTATCATTGATGATAATAAAACTAGCGCTGAAATAGAAAAAGTTATTAAACAAGCCGGTGGAAAGATGCTTGAAAAGATAAATGTTTTTGATATTTATCCTAATATTGAAGAAGGAAAGAAATCAATTGCTTATAAATTAACTTTTAGTAATTCAAATAAAACATTATCAGATGAAGAAGTAATGCAAGTATTTGATAAAATTATAAAAGAAGTTGAGACTAAAACAAAATCAAAATTAAGAAATAATTAATAAAAACTACTATTTTAATAGTAGCTTTTTTATATATTTTAAGCTTTATATAGCAACAAACTATATTAAATGACTAATCATATAATTAACATTAATTTAATAAATATAGACATAAAAAAAGCTCTAAAAGAGCTTTTTTATTATTTTTGACCAGCTGTATAGTTTTCACTTACGACTTTAGTCTTACCTGTAAATGTCCATCCTTCTAAATAAGATTGTTTACTCCAAGTGTATTTGTAAGAAACAGTAGTTTGTTTATCAATATTAGCATCAATTGTTTCAGTAGTCTGTTTAATACATTTATTATCACTCTTAGTATAACCTTCAGGACAAGTATAACCTATAATTTCACCTTTTTTAATAATTGTACATTTATCACCATTTAATGTTGCATTGGCATCTTCACAATAATATATATTAGAAGATTCTTTAGAACATTTAGTGTTTTCACCTTCACCTGATTTAGTATAACCTTCAGGGCAAGTATATGTATAATTTACATTTTTATTAGCATCTATTTTCTTTTCACATTTTTTAGTACTAGAATTTAAAGTATAACCTTCAGGACAAGTATAACCTTTTTCACCAGGAGTACCTGTAGCATCTTTCGTTATTGTACAAGTTTTATCACTTAAAGTACCACCATCAGGACAAGTATACGCTCCAGAACCATTACTAACAGTTGCTTCATAAGTTTTTTTACACTCTTTTCCACTTAATGTATAACCACTTGGACAAGAATAAGATGGAGTAGATGATGGATTAGTTGTAATAGTACATTTAGAACCATTTAAAGTACCACCGTTAGGACAAGAATAAGTTGTATTTGGAGTTGCATTAATTGTAGAAGTACTTGTTTTAACACATTTAGTACCGCTTAAAGTACCACCCTTAGGGCAAGAATAATGATTTTTAGGAGTAGCATTATAACTAGTAGAACCAGTCTTAACACATTTAGAACCACTTAATGAACCACCCTTAGGGCAAGAGTAAGTTTTGCTAACAGAAGCATTGTAACTACTAGTAGTAGATTTATAACATTTAGAACCACTTAATGAGCCACCATTAGGGCAAGAATATTTATTATATGATGATCTAGTGTAATAAGTATATCTATACCAAATACCTTTATTTCCACAAGGACTACCACAAGTAGCACCAGAAACTGCACCACCATAAACTAATTTTGAAGTAGATCCAGTATATGCTTTGCTTGCTGAAGTATAGTATTGAGTTCCTCTAGCAACCCATCCACCATATGCTACAGTAACAGAAGCATTATAACTAGTAGAACTAGTTTTAACACACTTAGAACCACTTAATGAGCCACCATTAGGGCAAGAATAATGATTTTTAGGAGTAGCATTATAACTACTAGAAGTAGATTTAACACACTTAGAACCACTTAAAGTACCACCATTAGGGCAAGAGTAAGTTTTACTAACAGAAGCATTATAACTACTAGAAGTAGATTTAGTACATTTAGAACCGTTCTTAGTATAACCAGCAGGGCAAGTATAAGAAGTTGAAGCTGTTGCATCATAAACTTTATAACAACTAGAACCATTCTTAGTATAACCAGCAGGACAAGTATAAGAAGGATTTGAAGTTGCTTCACTAGTAATTACACAATTTTTACCATCTAACTTACCACCATTAGGGCAAGTATAAGAAGTAGCTCCTTCTTTGTATGTAGCAGTATATGATTTAACACACTTAGTACCATTCTTAGTATAACCCTCAGGGCAAGTATAAGTAGTATCACCATTTTTTTCTATTGCATCAGTATATTTAATACAATAAGCACCATTTTTAGTATAACCCTCAGGACAAGTATAAGTAGTATCAGCTTCACTCTTTATAGGATCAGCATAAATTGTTCCTGAATTATTATATTTGGCATCTTTTATAATAGTTTCATCAGCCCCATATGAAGGAGTAGCATCAATAGTAGCTCCTGTTGTTGATTTAATACATTTAGTACCATTTTTAGTATAACCTTCAGGACAAGTATAAACTGTCTTAGTAGAGTAAATAGCCTTTTTATGTTGATAATAAGTTACAGTAGTTTTTTTGATACCTAAATCAGCACTCTTAACATCTGAATATTGACTATAGTCTTCATCATCATCAACACTAGAATTTACATTTTTATTACTTGAACTATTAGTATTAGTAGCAACAGAGTCTTTACTATTTGTAGAAGAACTACATGTACTTCCTGAACATAATCCATTATCTCCAAGAGTTTCTAGTATGTAATCTCTTTGTTCACCACAATTTAATTCAACCTTTAAAACATATTCACTATCAGCAGTTTTAGTAACTTGAACTTTACTAGAACTTTCATCACAATAGTTTTTATCTTTATCAGTAAATCTGATAATCATTTTGTTGTCTATCATTTCTTTCAAAGTCATAGACGTTGAGTCACCTACAGTTGCAGGCAATCTATCTTTTGTATAATATTTTTCAGCTGCATTTTTCATAGTATTTATATTATTTGTATAAATGCTATCATAAAATACATCTAAGTCAGGTTTTGGAAATAATATTAATAATAAAATTATGAATAGTGCTAATAAAACAATTTTTATAATAATATCTTTCCAATTAATACCAACTTTGTAAGTTACATTACCATCTTCGTACATAATCAAAACCTCCTATATTATTTTTTTAAAGATAAATTATAATTATCTTCATAAGCTTTTAAATTACCTAGCTCTAAATTTTGTAGTGATGCAGCAATAGCATCAGTTTCCCATCTCATAAATGGATTGTCTAAGTTTTCACTATATTGATCTGTTCCATTTACAGTAGGGAATGTTAATTTACCTTCAGTATCATATTCAGCTTTTTGTGCAATATCTTCAGCACATTCAACATTCAATAATCTTAAAATATCTTCAATATTTACAACAGCTTCTCCAGCTTGTCTGTTTTGTATTGTGTAGTCTTCTTGAACACCTTCAACACGTCCAACTTGATACATTAGGCCAAACATATGTAGTAGACTACCATCATTTATGTCTCCTAATCCAGAGAAGTTGTCAATGTTATAAGTTACACCATCAATTGTATAACCATCACCATACATTATATCTGCTAAGCTTTGTGTTAAGCTGTTATAAATCTTAATAAATTCTTCTTTATCTGTTGTTCTCATCATTTTATTGTAGTTATCACCAAACCATTGTAGGTAAGGATAACAATAACTATCACCCATTAATAATGAGTCAACCCAATCAATATCAGGAATTGTGCTTAAATCTTCTTCTACCATTTCTTTGGTTACAACGTCACTATCAGCCATGTAGTTTATCATATCTAATGTTTGAGTTGAAGATAATGGTCCGCAAACGAAATCCAAGAATCTATCAACAATTGTAAACGCATCAGCTTCATCTTCAGGTAAGTAGGCAGCATTCATAAACAAAATGATATCTTTTATTTCATCAACAGTATAAGCATTACCGGTTCTTAGATTTAAAATTCCAACTTGATTATAATAATCGACTACTTTTTTAGCTTTTTCTGTTACTACCGCATCATCAGTAGCATCACCAAAATTTTTAATTATCACTTTAGTTGCTTTTTCTTCAGCTGTTTCATGTTTTTCTGCTTTTTTTTCTGTTTCATCAGTAGCATCATTAGCTTTTATAACATCTTTTTGTTTAGTATCTTCTTCTTTAGTTTCTGCAGGAACAGCCTTTTTAGCATTATCATCTGTTTGCATATCAACTGTTTTACTAGCTATAATGAAATCTCTATAATTTCTTAAATCAGTTTCAATATTACTATCAGTATTCCACCAAGCAGGAAGTTGAGTACCATCATTTTCAAATGTAACTCCTAATGCTAACATTTCTTTTTCTGTAATAGTATTATCGAATTTTTCATTATCTTTAATTTCTTCATTAACAGCATCTTTAAAACTATTAATTACAGCATCATCAATTCCATAAGCTTTTAAAGCTTGAATTAATGCATCTTCATTTTGTAAACCTTCAGCTAAATCTGCAGCAGACACTTCTGTATAGTTTGTTATAGTATTTGAAGCACATCCAGTCAAAGTACTAGCTACAATTGATGCCGCCAATCCAATAGGTGCAAGGTGTCTTTTGGCTTTACCAACGATTTCATCTAAAGCTTGTTCTACTTTTTCAACTTTAAGTTTCATATAAATCCCCCTTTAAGCAACTCCAACAACTCCATAAATCGCATATAGATTAACATAGCGTTTTTCACTTGTCAATATTACCATAATTAGGTATATATAATAAGGAAATAATACGCTATTAAGTTGCCTCTTTCTCCCTTATTGCTTGAATTATAGCACCATGTTAAAACAATGTCAAAAATATCTAAGCCTGCAAAAAAAACTTAATTTTTTTAAATATTATGGTATAATATTGGCACATGGGGTAGACTGGTTTCGACAGGATATTTCTGGGTATGAATGCAAGTGGTAGGAATACCTAAAATTCAAATTTAAAATAAAATGACGAAACTTCATATAGTTTCGCTCCTAATGCATTAGCATTTGCCTAATATAAGGTAACGGAGCACTCTGGTTTATTTTTATCTATAGGATAAATTAAGGGTTTATATATATAGGTTATATTAAGAAAAATCTTACATTTTCTTGATGAATTATTAGTAAGATAGTTAAAGAGTTAGGTACGTTATAGCCTTATCTTTAATGAAATTAAAAATCTAACTAAACTTGTAGATTTTGTATTACAAGGTATCTTGGACAGGGGTTCAATTCCCCTCTACTCCACCAAATTAATAGGAAACTCGGACAAATATGTTTCGAGAGCAATAAATAAACTAACAGAATTGTTAGTTTTTTGTATTCTAATGAGGTATTCTGAGACTAAAGATAAAGAACAAGACGATGATTTTGATATAGGTAAATTTTTAGTAAATAACGTTAATATTACTTGTTTATATGATATAATATTATATAAATAATGTAGTAATGGTGGTTATTTATGTTAAGTTATGAAGAAATAATGAATTATTGTTCTAATTATAGAGTTAAAAATGGAAACGTATTTGATAATAACACTAATCAACAAATTTTAGATAAAGATATAATTCTAAAAGTTAAATCTTCTATTCTATTGTTTAAAGAAGCTAAAAAATCATATCAATCAGATATGCAACAATTTGGGAAAGTTTCTAGATCACAAGAAGATTATATAAGAAAAACTATGGAAAAATTCAGTGTTCATAATGAACAAAGTTCATATGGTATAAATAAATTAGTAAATGCTATATTAAATTCTGATGGCCATTATGAAGAGTTTATGTCAGGTAATGATTTACAAAATAGTAAATTTTCAATTTTAGTTTCACCTAAAAAAGAATACGGATTAGCATTTTTAAAATTAAAATTTAGAGAAAAAGGATTAGATATAGAAGATTTAAAAGTAAGTCAAGATTTAAGCGAATTACAACATAATGGTGTATCAAAAGTAATTATTGATTTTAAAGTTAAAAAATATGAAGAATTAGTTCAAAGTAATCAAGAAAATGTAGTTCAATCTAATATTCATCATCCTAGATCTCAAGAACTTAATGAATTAGAAAGACAAAAACAAATTGCAAAACAAAGTAATGATAAAGTTGCATATAATTATGCTAAATCATCAATTAAAAAAATAATACGAGAATCAAGCTTAAAAGTTTCACCAGAACAATGGGATTCTATGAGTATTCAAGATCAAATAGCTTTCGTTAAAATTAAAATGAATGAGGCAAAAATATTACATTATCAAGATGACTATAATTATTGGAGTGCTAATTTAAATAGTTTAAATAAAAAAGTCCAAGCAAGTGAAAAGAAAACAGAAAATATTTCTGATGGAATAAAAGATGTTCAAGAACCACCATATAACAGTGTTCCTACTAGTGGTTCAAATAATAATGATTATCAAGAAATGATTCAAGAATTAGAAACAAAAAAGGATTATAATTATTATTTTGAAGAAATGTTAAAAGCAATACAACAATATGATCTGAATATTCAAATAACCGAAGAACAAAAAAAACAACTTATTGGTGAAATTTTTTATAATGAAGGTTATTTAATTGAATCATTATCGAATGATGAAGAACTAAGACAAATTATGACTCGTTCAGTTAATGAATTATCTAATAATGAAATGCAACTTAAATTACAAAATATAATATTAGCTGAAATAGAAAAAAAATATAAACAATTCCACCCTGAAAAACAAGTAGTTGAGCAACCTCTAAGTGTTCAAAATACGACTGAGAATAAAAACAATGATAGATTAAATTTATCAATTTTAATTGAACAATTAAGAATGAAATTAAATCAAATTAAAAATACGTATTGTTCTATGTTATCAGATGGATATATAGACGATGAAGAATTAGCAACTTTATTAGGAATGGTTAATAAAGTAATAAATGATGGTTATTCATTAAAAAGTCTAGCAACTGATCAAAGTGATTTAAAAGTTATATCTGTTATTATTAATAGCTTGGAAGAAGAACAAAAGAAAATGAAAAAAATGCAAAATGGAATTGAAGAAATTGGTAAGTCTATGAAATAACATAAGAAATAGTCTTTCCATTTCTTTTCAGAGTATTGAGCTTTGTCAACACGCTGAAAACTGTGAATAACCTTATGTTTATTCACAGTTTTTATTGCTTGTTTATAAAAAATAATACATTTTAGTATTGTCATATTAAAAAAAATAAAAAAATAAAAAAATATATGCTATACTATAAAAGAAATCAAATATATATTTTTGCCGGCATAGCTCAATTGGTAGAGCAGCTGAATCGTAATCAGAAGGTTGGGGGTTCAATTCCTCTTGCTGGCACCAGTTTATCATCAAACTCAAACTTTAAGTTTGAGTTTTAATGTGCTTGAAGTTATGTTATAATACCATTCAAATTTTTATTAAATATTATTAATTTATTAACAAGTGTTTTATTGCTATATTTAATTTATATATATTTACTAAATCATGGAGGAACTATGAAAGACATTGAAAAAAGTATTGTAAATGCAAAATCTTTCATTTTTGATCATAAATGCTTTGACCAAAAATACAGCAGGGTATGGGCAGGAGCAACAGAAAATATAAAAGAATATTTTGAATTAATGAAATGGGAAGAAATAAAAAAAGCTTTAACTGTTTGTTCGAGTGGCGATCATATTCTAAATTTAGTTAACAAGGGTGTAAAGGAAATAGATGCTTTTGATATAAATCCATTAACTTTTCCATATTTGAATTTAAGAATAGCATTTATACAAGCATTTGATTATGAAGATTACTTTAAATTTTTTAATAAGCTAAGTATTGCAAGCCATAGTGAAATTCAAGAATATGAAATTTTTTCACTTGTTAAATCTTATCTTAAATATCCCTATAATATTTTTTGGGAAGAATTGTTTAGTGAAAATATTAAGAGAAATAAACATAATATTATGGAACCAGGTTTATTAGGAAAAATTTGTATGCATTATATTCCTTTTGGCACAAGTAAATTACGAAATCAATGGATGTATGAAAAAAGTGAGTACGAAAAAACGAAGCATAATTTGAAAAACTGTACAATAAATTTTAAATGTACTGATGTATTAAACGTTCCTAATATTTTTTCAAAAGGATATGATAAAATATTACTATCCAATATTGCAGATTACTTACCTATATCTACAATAGAATTAGATAGTTTTGTTAGAAATGAATTGGCATCTATATTAAATACAAATGGTGAAATACTAGCAGCTTATATATATCATTTTATTGATAATGGCGAACGTAGAGGAATTCATTTTAAAAATAGTTATGATAGTAATTATTACGTTTTTGAAAATAATTATCAAATATTTGAAGTAAACAATGTTGATGATTTTGGTTCTTATGAATATGCTAGCAAAGACGCAGTATTAGTATATAAAAAGAATAGATAATGCCAAAAAGTTTCAAGTATCATATTAAAAAAATATAACCATTAACAAATATAATTTTACCTATAACCAATTTTTTATAGTAAAACTTTAATCACTATAGTAAAATATGTACAAATTAATTATTTATATTATTTTGAATTAGGTGATATTTTATGAAAAGTAAATATATCATAGATGGTATACCATTGGACGTTTATTGTAAAAAACATAATTTAAATTTTAGAACTCAGTCAAATAGAGTTAGAAGTTATATAAAAAATCATCCAGAACTTAGTCAATGAGAAGCAATAAAACTTGCTATTTCTCGATGTGGTTTGCATCCTTGTGCAAAATATATCTATAATTCTATTTCTTTATCAGAATGGTGTCGAAATAATAATGAAAACTATTATAACATGGTATCAAGAATTGAAAGCATTCAAAAATCAATGACAAATATAACATTTAAAGAAGCAACTAGAATTGCTATTGAAGACTTTAATGATAAGGGAACTAAGTATTTTTATAAAGGAATGCCATTAGTTGAATACTGTTTATTAAATCCGGAATATTCATATAATTCAATAATCAGAATTTATAACATTTTTAGAACAATGGGAACTAGATATAGTAAATGCTAATGAAAATTACTTATTACCTAATTTTTCCTCACTGGACATTTCTAAATTATTTGATTATTCTTACGAATATTTAATTGAACTTTATCAAAACAAAACAATAGCTGATAAAATCTATGCCGAAATTACTTTTTGCAAAGAGATGACAGAGTTATTAACAGACAAAAAGAATCATACTTTAAATAAGATTAAGAACTAAAATTTTTCATCATCAAGATGAAAAATTTTTTAATAAAAAAATTGTAATAAATAGATATTACAATTAAAAAAATTATTTTTTAGGATCAATTAAGATTTTTATGGCTCCATCTTCGCCGCTAGTTAATCTTTCAAAAGAATCTTGAATTCTTTCTAATGAAACGATATCGTCAACAAATTTAAGGGTATCAATTTTCTTTTTAGTCATTAATTCAATACAATCATTAAATTCAAAAACGGTATATCCAATAGCTCCCTTAACATTTAATTCATGCATTACATTTAGAATTGATGGATATTCGATATTAGCAAGTGAAACACCAACTAAAACGACAGTTCCACCATTTTTGGCATTTAATAAAGCTGAAGAAACAGCAGCTGAATTACCACAGCATTCAATAACAACATCATATCCATCAGCACATTTTGAACGAACATTTTCCATAAATTTTTCGTCTTTTGCATCAAACCATTCATCGGCACTCTTTAATTTAACACTTTTTGCACCACGTTTTTCATTTGTTTCTGACATAGCTACATAAGAGGCACCATTCATTTTTGCCAAAGTAGCACATAATGTACCAATTATTCCTGCACCTACAACTAAAACTTTATCTCCAATTTTAATGTTAGCTAAGTTAACAGCGTGCAAAGCGACAGCTGTTGGTTCTACCAATGCAACTTCTGCATCGGTCATAGATTTAGGTACTTTAATAACCATATCAGGTCTTATTGACGTTTTTTCAGCATATGCACCTGGATTAGTTAATGATAATCCCAAAGCTCTTGTCCAAGTTTCAGCACAATACTGTGGATTTCCTGATAAACAAGCATCACAATGTCCACAAGGGGAAATTGGTAAGGCAGTAACACGATCACCAACTTTTAAGTCGTTTCTATTACCAGGATCTAAAACTGTACCACAAAACTCATGTCCCATAACTAAACCAACAGGTTGACCAACATCCCAATAATGGATATCAGAACCACATATTCCTGCTTTCTTAACTTCAACAACTACATTCTCTCCATTTATTGAAGGTTCATCTATTTCTTTTAGTTCAAATTCTTTTAACCCTTTTATTGCTACACTTTTCATACAACCTCTCCTTATCATGAGATAATTATAACATTAAAATTAAAAATTAAATCTTAAAATCTTAAATTTATTATTATTTTGTCATAAAAATTACAAAAATAATAAAAAACTTGTATTATTTTCTCAAAATATGTTATTATAATAATGTACTTAAAAAAGTATATAAATAAGCCGAGATAGTATTAATGTTAGAACGTACGCTTTGTTTGTGTAAGATGACTTGTTCAATTCAGTCTCTCGGCACCAGATTAATAGGAAACTCGAACTTTTCGAGCTTAAGTAATAAATGCTAACTAGAAATAGTTAGTTTTTTTGTTATTTAAGAAAGGAAAGTGATTGAGTTATGACAATAGAAACTAAAAAACTTGTAATAAGTGAAGAATTAAAAAGAAAGGTTGAAATGATATGTAAGTTTGCTTATGTGGAATATTCCTTTACTAATGGATATATTATAAATCTTAAAAATACTAATATAGCCTATGTAAAACCCCATATTTTGAAAGTTAAAGGCAATGACTACTTAATATTTGAAGATAGTGAAAATGTCTTTATAAACGGTTATAATAACAAAATTAAGTTTAAAGATTTAGAACAATACTTAAAAATGAACTAATATGGTTTGACAAACTAAAAATAAATGATACAATATAAAACCAATAAAGGAAGCAGTATCTAGTCTTTTATTAGAAAGTGAGGTACTACATGAAAAAGCAAACAAAATATTATATTGAATTTTATAGGAAGTTAAAGATATTAGTTTAAACTAGTGTTTTTAGCTTCTTTTTTTATTAGAAAAGGAGTTGATATGAATATGGATGAAAAAATCAAAAGTGCTGGTATATATATTAGAGTTTCTACTTTTGACCAAGCAAGAGAAGGATTTAGTTTGAGAGAACAAGAAGAAAGATTAAAAGAGTTTTGTAAATTTAAAAGATATAATATTTATAAAGTGTATCAAGATGCAGGAATAAGTGCTAAAAATGACAAAAGACCTGCTTATCAAGAAATGATCGAAGATGTTAAAAAAGGTAATATTAATGTTATTGTTGCTTTAAAACTAGACAGATTAACTCGTTCTGTATATGACATTGAAAAATTAATGAAATTTGTTAATGACTATGAATGTGATATAGATTGTATGGCTGATGAATCAAACACTACTACATCCAATGGTCGTATGGTTATGAGAATAATGACTAGTGTTTCTCAAAATGAAATTGAAAAATGTTCAGAGAGAACTAAATTTGGTATGGTAGGTGCTATAAAAGCGGGTCATATTCCCAACAAGTGTCCTTTAGGTTTTAAAAGAAATAATAAGAAGTTAGTACCTGATCCACTTACTAAAGATATAGTAATAAGAGTATTCGATTTATATTTAGAGGGTAAAAGTTATCAAACTATTGCTAATATCTACAATGAAGAAAAAGTATTAGGTAAAACTAATTGGAGAGATTCAACAATAAATCATATTATTAGAAATGAACTTTATAAAGGTGATTATTTGCATGGTAAAAGAACAAAGAAACCTACTTATTATGAAAATGTTGTTGAGCCAATTGTATCAAAACAAAAATGGGAAGATTGCCAATATCAAAAAGCAAAGAAATGCAAGACACTATGAAAGAACAGCAACATACCTTTTTACTAATAAACTTAAATTTTCTAAATGTGGTAAATTTCTAGGTGGTTGTGCTACTACTAAAAAGAATGGAACTAAATACTATTATTATAAATGTGAGAAATGTAAAACTTATTTTAGTGAAGCAGATATTGAAGAAAGATTAAAAGGTTTCTTAATTGAATTAAATAAACAAGATGAGTTAATAAATAATTACTATACACCATTTATTAAATCTAAATTAGATAGTAAACAAATTGATTATGAAAAAGATATTAAAGAACTAGATAAACAATTAGATAGAATTAAAACTGCATATATAAAAGGTATTTTAAAAATTGAAGATTTTGAAAATGAGATTAACCAAATAGAGTTTAATAAAAATGAAATAAATAA
>OIYO01000836.1_pt1 | contig 21543 bp, 23 predicted proteins | sample 1588191 | NCBI WGS metagenome assembly OIYO01 (sample SAMN03283275) | human gut metagenome | biome: human-associated habitat; material: feces | host: Homo sapiens | place: Peru | collected 2012 | reverse complement strand
TATGTCTTTGAAGCTCATGCTGATGAAATCTTTGAAGAAGCAGAAAACAGACTTCATGCTCAAAAGGCTGTTATGGTTAGACTAATGGCTGACAAACAACCTGAATAATCAACTAAATTTGACTTTATGGTGTGGATTTGATATAATCTATCCACACCAAAATGATAGGATTTGAATTTATGATTAAAGACATTCAAAAGCAGATTTTAAAATTAAAAGAAGAAAATGATGTGTGTATTCTTGCACACTCATATATGGCTCAGGAGATTAAGGAAATTGCCGATTTTACAGGTGACAGTTATGCACTTGCAGTAAAATCAGCTAAAGTACCACAGAAAACAGTTATTATGTGTGGTGTTCGTTTTATGGCAGAAACAGTAAAGATTCTTGCTCCTGAAAAGAAAGTTATCCTAAGCAACCCTGATGCCGGTTGTCCAATGGCAGAACAGATGGATAAGGAAACTATTTCTCTTGTAAAGGAACAGTATCCTGACTATGCAGTAGTCGCATACATAAATACCACTGCAAGTTTAAAAACTATATGTGATGTATGTGTTACATCATCTTCAGCTGTCGAGATTTGTAAGAAGTTAGATGCTGACAAGATTTTGTTTATTCCTGACTGTAATCTAGGTTCTTATGTTGCAAAGCAAGTACCTGAAAAGGAATTTAAACTTCTTCATGGTGGTTGCCCAACTCACGCAAAGATTTCTGAAAGTAAGCTACTTGAGGCTATGGAGAAACACCCAAATGCAAAGGTGCTTGTTCATCCTGAATGTCAGCCTGATGTTGTACAACATGCTGATTATGTTGGTTCAACTTCCGGTATTGTTAATTTTGCTAAGCAGAGTGAGGACAAGGAATTTATTATCGGTACAGAAATTTCTATTGCTGAGGAATTACAGTATGCTTGTCCTGATAAACAGTTCTACCCAATGTCAAAAGACTTAATCTGTCCTAATATGAAAGCAACTACGCTAATGGATGTTTATGGTTGCTTAAAGGGTACATTTGGTGATGAAATCACAATGGACGAAGAAAAGCGTTTACAGGCTAAAAAATGTATTGATGAAATGATAAGGTTAGGCTAATGAAAAAGGCTATAATTGCAATGAGTGGCGGCGTTGATTCCAGCGTCGCAGCTTTTATTATGAAAGAAAAAGGTTATCATATCATTGGTGTTACAATGAAACTTTATGATAACGATGACATCGGCATTGATACAGAGAGAACTTGTTGTTCACTTTCTGATATTGAAGATGCAAGAAGTGTTTGCTATAAGCTAGGTGCACTTTATTATGTTTTCAACTTCAAGGCTGATTTTAAAGAAAAAATAATAGATGATTTTATTCATACTTATGAAAACGGTGGTACTCCAAACCCTTGTATCCGTTGTAACAGATACCTAAAGTTTGATAAGCTAATGCACCGTATGAAAGAGTTACAGTATGACTATGTTGTTACAGGTCACTATGCAAGAATTGAGAAGAAAGGTGACAGATATATCCTAAAGAAAGCAGTTGACCTTTCTAAGGACCAAAGTTATGTTCTTTACAATATGACTCAGGAACAACTTGCTCATGTTCAGTTTCCACTAGGTGAAATGGAAAAAAGTGAAACTCGTAAAATCGCAGAAGAAAATGGCTTTATCAATGCTGATAAAAAGGATAGTCAGGATATTTGCTTTGTGCCAAATGGTGACTATGCTGCATTTATTGAGGACTATACAGGCAAAAAGTATCCTGAGGGCGACTTTGTAGATACAAGTGGTAATGTACTTGGTAAGCATAAGGGTATTATCCGTTATACTATCGGTCAGAGAAAAGGCTTAGGCCTTGCTTTGCCTTGCCCTATGTATGTTAAAGAAAAGGACCTTAAGGATAACAAAGTTGTACTTTGCCTAAATGATGAACTGTTCTCTAAGGAACTTTATGCTAATGATTTTAACTGGGTATCTATTGAAGAACCAAAGGAAGAAATCCGTTGTAAGGCTAGAATCCGTTACAACCAAAGGGAACAACCTGCTACTGCAAAGGTAATGGAAGACGGTAAAGTTAAGGTTACCTTTGATGAAAGCCAAAGAGCAATTTGTAAAGGACAGGCAGTTGTACTTTATGATGGTGATGTTGTTCTTGGTGGTGGAACAATTCTATAATTAGGTTGACAATTAACCATAGGTTAACGATTGTTAACAATAATCAATATTAAGGTTGACAATACTATAATTATGAGTTATAATACTCCTTGTGATATACACAGGGGGTATTTTTTATGAAGAACAATAAAATATTTGATATGGTAGTGTGTGCATTGTTTGCAGCTATCTGTTGTATCTTTTCAATCATTACTATTCCAATTGGTATTGTACCGGTTTCACTTGGTATTTTGGCAGTAGTATTTACAGCAGTAGTACTTGGTCCTGTAAAAGGTCTAATCTCTGTTGTTGTTTACTTACTATTAGGTTTATTCTTACCACTGTTTAGTGGTGGTCAAACAGGTCTATCTACATATGCTAATATTACCGGTGGTTATGTTTGGTCTTACCTAATTGTTGTAGTAGTTGTTGGTTTGATTTGTAAAATTCCAACTAAGAATAAAGTACTTGAAATTATTGTTAGTATCTTAGCTTGTGCAGTTGGTGTTGTAATCTGTTACGCTTGTGGTACAATTCAGTTTATGGCTATTACAAAGTATGACTTAAATGCTTCTTTAGCAGCTTGTGTAATTCCATTCCTACCATTTGACGCAATCAAGTGTGTTATTGCCGGTGTGGTTGGACCTTTACTAAAAATAGCACTTAGAAAATCAGGCTATATGAAATAATCGTTATTCTACCTTGGTAGTAAAATATTCATCAATCCCTTTGAAGAAAAGACCGATTTTTATCGGTCTTTTTTCTTGAAATTTTATATAATTAATGTTATAATCACTTTACTATTTAAGCATATAATGTATTATAAACTAGCAAGTTGTTTATACAACCGGGCCAAATGGCAACAGAATTTTCTGTGGGACAGTTTTTACTGCCCCACTTTTTTATTATATATTGAAATGAGATGATTTTATGGAAAGTGCTGAGGAAAGAAACAGAGCAAAGGTAGGCAAGTTAGCCGGTATAGTGGGAATAATCTGTAACTTTGCTTTAGCCGGTGGTAAGTTTGTTGTAGGTACACTTGTTTCTTCAATGTCAATTATTGCAGATAGTGTCAACAACCTTTCTGATGCAGCAAGTTCAATTGTCACTTTACTGGGCTTTAAGTTAGCAGAAAAACCGGCTGATAAGAAACACCCATTTGGTCATGCAAGGTTTGAATATTTAGCAAGTTTAACTGTAGCAGTAATGATTTTTGTTATTGGCTTTGAACTTGCAAAAAGTTCTGTAGAAAAAATAATTTCACCAACTCCTGTAAAATTTTCTCTAGTCACAATTCTAGTGCTTGTAGTTTCAATTCTTGTGAAACTGTGGATGACATTATTTTATAAGAAAAAGGGTAAACAAATCCATTCCACAACATTACTTGCAACAAGTGCCGACAGTAGAAATGATGTGTTAACAACTACTTGTGTACTTATTGCAATGGTTATTGAATTACTGACAAAGTGGCAGATAGATGGAATTATGGGTGCTTTGGTGTCACTGTTTATTTTGTATAATGGAATAGGACTTATTAGACAAACAATCTCACCATTGTTAGGTGAAGAGGCTACTCCTGAATTTAGGAAAGAAATTATTGATTTTGTTAATTCATATGACAAGGTGTTAGGTTTTCACGACTTAATGATTCACGATTATGGTCCTGCAAAAAGATATGCAACTATCCATGTTGAAGTGGATAAGGATGAAGACCCTATGAATTGCCACGATACAATAGACAGAATAGAAAGACAGTGCCTAAAGAAATTCGGTATTCATATGGTTGTACACTATGACCCTATTGTTACCGATGACTTAAAAGCTGAAAAGTTGCAACTGAAAATTATGGAGTGCTTAAAGTCAAAGGACAGTAGGCTCTCAATCCATGATTTTAGAATTGCTAATTGCAGTAGTGGTACACTTCTTGTGTTTGACCTTGTTTTGCCGGAAGATATGATGAGTCAAGGCAATCAAATAAAAGATTATATCTTACATTCAATTAATAGAGGTAAATCAAAATACCTACTTGATGTTACCTTTGACATTGATACAAATGATTAAAAGAAAAAGCTGTAACTTCATAGTTACAGCTTAATTTTTTTCATCTTTAAGACCAAGAATATAGTCGGTAGAAACATTATAAAATTTTGAAAGAGCAATCAGCACTTCTGTTGGAATATCCCTTGTGCCTAGTTCATAACGAGAATAAGCTACCTGAGAACAGTTTAGATATTCAGCTAAATTCTTTTGCAGTAGGTCATTATCTTCCCTTAATTCCCTAATTCTTTTGTACATATAATTTGCCCCATAAATACTAAAAATACTTTAGTATTTATTATACACAAACCAAAATGGTATATTGACACATAAACCAATTTGGTTTATAATGATAAAATCTAAAAATATGCCCAATTGCCAATATTATAAATTTTCGTCAAGTTTTCTGCACTCATTTGTCAGCCCTGCAATATAATCAAGGGAAACATTGTAGAACTTAGCAATAGTAATAGCAAAGGAAAGTGGCAAGTCTCTTTTGCCTTGTTCATAGTTTGTGTAGGTTGTTTTGTGCATACCCAGTTTTTCTACAAGCTGACTTTGTGTAAGGTCGTTGTCCTCTCTTAAATCTCTCAATCTTCTGTAATAAGGCATAAAAATTCTCCTGTCAATAATAGATTTATTATTGACATAATACAACGAATGATGTATTATATACTTAAAAATACAACATATGTTGTATTTAATGAAAGCTTTAGGAGGAAAAACAATGAAAAAAAGAAAAGATAGTAGAATAGTTCTGTCAATTTTGATGGTTGGTGTATTGTTATTTTCTATGTTCACTATTACCGGTTGTGGCAAAAAGACCATAGCAGGAGTATGGGTGTCTGAGAGTGATGGTGAAAAAATATATTTTAATGATGATGGTACTTGTGATAATATGCCTTATCAATCATATTATGAATTTGTTAAATATAAGGTGTTAGGTGATGATAATATTGTGTTTTATGATGAGTGGAAACAAAAACATAATGTTAAAGTCGTTGATTCTGCTGAAAAAGCAAAAAGTGAACTTTATAGTTATTATTTAGATGATGATGTATTGATTTTATATGAAAATACTTACAATAGGGAATGATTTAAATATGAAAAAACTGTTATGCATATTATTGATTGTTATTTTTACTGCTTTTTTTGTTGGTTGTGGTAGTAGCGAGAAAAATAACGCCAATAGTAGTGCTATTGATAATAGTGCTTCAAATACTGATAATGTTAAAATTTCTAAGAATACTAATAAGATAGTTAATGAAAAAGTTTGTACAGTTAATGAAAATGGGAAAGATGTATATTTTGGCTTTGAGCCTATGATTTTAGATGATGATGGTACAATATCTGTTGTTGATGTTGTCGATAAATATGGTAAGAAAATTACTACGCATGGTAGTGTGGTATCTTGTGCAGGGGTTTATGATGGAAATAATATATATTTTTCTTATGACCATGGTTTAGGAAAATACTCATATCAAGATGGTGATTATATCAAGAGTATATGGGTAGTTGATGATTTATTGAAAGAAAATGAAATATTAAATAATAAAACAGGGACTAAAACATTTCGCAACATTGAAAATTTACAGAATTATGGAGAATATGTGTATTTTAATAAAACTTATGATATGATGAATATTAACGAAACGTTAAAAAGTTCTTTTAGGATTGGAAAAATTTCAAAGGACGGAAATAGTATTGAAATGTTAAGCGATAAAATAAAAGCATCAGCTTATACAATTTCTGATGATTGGATATACTATTTTGATAACGGATTTAACTATTCAAGTGATATAGATTACGATAATCATAATTTTTCAAGTAACGATTTTTCACAAGAAAGAGTAGGACTTTATAGAACTAAGGTAGATGGTAGTAATATTGAAAAGATATATGATGATTTTGACAGGCAAAAAGATGAAAAAGCTTCTTTGAACATTATATGTAAAGATATAAAAGTAGTAGGAGATTATATTTATTTTATTGATTATTCGAAGAATGGAAAAGGAAGAGTTTGTAGAGTAAACATTGATGGTTCAGATTACCAAGTGATTTCTAAGAATAGTGCTTATTTTTATACTTTTAATAATGACAAAGATATTATTTATTATGTAAGTGGACCATCGTTGCGTTCTAACTCTATATATGAATATGATAATTGTAATGTGTATGAAAATAAAATAAACGATAATTTTGTAGAAAGTGAATTGATGAAACCTATCAAAAATGATTGTGTTCTTCAATATTATAATAATTGTTTATATGTATCATCAAACGATTTAAATATTGACGATGCCGGACAAAGATACAACTTTGATAAAAGTAAAATGGAAGTGATACATAGTGTTCAAACAGATAGTTCGCAAGAACAAACAAAATATCAATGGGTAAATTGATTATTATTAAGAAAGGCTGAAACTTTAATAAGTTTCAGCCTTTTATGTTGAGTATAAAATTTTAGTTTATGTTCAAATTAAGTAGAACTTTTATGTTTAATAAAATGCAATTTTTAGATTAGTGCAATCAAAATTAAAAAATAAAATTAAAAAATTAAACATTAAATCTAAATAGAACTACATCTCCGTCTTTCATAACATAGTCCTTACCTTCTGAACGAACAAGACCTTTTTCTTTACAAGCAGTCATACCACCGTTTGCGATAAGGTCATCATAAGAAACAACCTCTGCTCTGATGAAACCTCTTTCAAAGTCTGTGTGGATTTTACCTGCAGCTTGAGGAGCTTTTGTACCCTTAGTGATTGTCCATGCTCTAACTTCAGGTTTACCGGCAGTTAGGTAAGAGATTAGTCCAAGTAGTGAGTAACATTCCTTGATAAGTCTGTCAAGACCACTTTCTTCAAGACCTAGGTCAGAAAGGAAAAGTTCCTTTTCTTCCTTGTCCATATCAACAATATCCATTTCAATTTGTGCACAGATTGGTAATACTGCTGCGTGTTCTTCGCTTGCAATATCTCTAACTGTTTGTAGCATTTTGTTGTCCTGAATACCGTTAGTAAAGTCATCTTCACTCATATTTGCAGCGTAGATAATTGGCTTTGTTGTAAGTAAAGCAACTTCCTTTAGCCATTCTTCCTGTTCTTCTGTTGTTTCAACAGTTCTTGCACTTTTACCTTTGTTTAGTGTGTCAAGAACTTCCTCAAAGAAGTCAATCTGTGGTTGTAGGCTCTTGTCACCTTTAAGTGCCTTTTTAAGTCTATCAATCTTTCTTGTTACCATTTCTACATCAGAAAGGATAAGCTCAATGTCAATTGTTTCAATATCTCTTGCAGGGTCAACTGAACCCTCAACATGGATAATGTCATCATTTTCAAAACATCTTACAACATGAACAATAGCGTCACATTCACGAATATTGGAAAGGAACTTGTTGCCAAGACCTTCACCCTTTGATGCACCTTTTACAAGACCGGCAATATCAACAAATTCAATTGTTGCCGGTGTGATTTTATCCGGATTATACATTTCTGCCAGTTTGTCAATACGCTTATCAGGTACTGCTACAACACCAACATTTGGTTCAATAGTACAGAACGGATAGTTTGCACTCTGTGCTCCTGCATTAGTGATAGCATTGAAAAGTGTACTTTTACCTACATTAGGTAAGCCTACAATTCCTAATTTCATTGTTTTTCTCCTTTTATATTGTATTGAATTAATTTATCAGATGATGTATTATTATACCATAGAAATTCTAATTATACAATGATAATCATTAATTGGAGGTTTAATTATGGAAAATTTTGTAATAGAAAAAGTTGTAACAGAGGATATGTTGGCAGTAAATGTTGGTTCAGGTAGCCTAAGAGTATTAGCTACACCAACTGTTGTTGCACTTATGGAAGAAGCATCAACAAAACTTGCAGATACTTTTCTTGATGAGGGTTTAACTACTGTCGGTACAATGGTAGAAATTCAGCACATCAGTCCTTCACCAATCGGTGCAAAGATTAAAGTGGAAAGTAAGCTAATCAGCAATGACGGTAGGTCATTTAAGTTTGAAGTTACTGCTTATGATAATGCCGGTATGATTGCAAACGGTACTCACAACAGAGTATCTGTAAAAAGTGAAAAGTTCCAGAAAAAGGCAGATGAAAAGTTTGAGTAAGTACGATATTATTTTGTTTGACTTAGACGGTACAATTTCCGAAAGTGCTACAGGTATTCGTTATAGTCTTGAAAAAACTATAGAGCAAATCGGTTGTGATACATTTGATACAAGCAATTATAAGTTGTATATAGGTCCACCACTACTTGATACTTTCACAAATCTTTGTCATCTAAGTGGAAAACCTGCCGAAGATGCAGTTGAGGTTTACCGTCATTATTATGATACTGAGGGTAAGCTGATGAATAAGCCATATAAGGGCATAAAAGAAACTTTATTGGAAATTAAATCAACCGGTGTTAAGGTTGCAGTTGCTACTTCTAAGTATGAAAAATTTGCAGAAGAAATTGTTGAGAACTTAGGTTTAACAGAATGTTTTGATGCAGTATGTGGCTCTTTAGCCGATGGTAGCAGAAAAGATAAAAAGGATATTATCCCTTATGCAGTAGATAGATTAGGAAAAGATTTTAACAGTAAAATCGCTATGGTAGGGGATACTTATTTTGATGCAAAAGGTGCTAGGCTTTGTAATGTTGACTTTGTTGGTGTACTTTATGGCTATGGTGACAAAGAGTCAATGGAAAATGAAGGTGCTACTGTATTTGCAGAAACTACGGAAGATTTAAAAATTTATTTACTATAACATTTTATAGCAAGTCCTTGCATATGTATTTTATATGGAATACGGAAGGACTGATAAAATGTTTGTACTAACAGTAAAAACAAAGATTAATAACAAAAAGAAATTTTTATTTATGTGTGCTTTTGGGCTGATACTGATTTTGGCAGTAGTGTTTGTGTCTTGTGACAACACACCTAAAAGTGCATATTGTAAAGAAATAGGTGAGTATTCTCTCAGCTTTTCAACAAGTAATGATAAAAAAACTTTCTTGTCTTACTTTAATGTTACCGGACAACCTGTTACTATTGATAATGTGAGAATACCGGAAAACTTCAACTCTACATACGAAAGATATAATAAGATACAAAAGACTATGGGTCTTGACCTAAATAACTTTAAGGGAAAGACCACTAAGCGTTATGTTTATAAAGGAAAGGACAACTACTTTGTTTCTATACTCACTTATAAAGGTAAGGTGGTAGGCTGTCACAAATCTAAGGAACTTTATGGAAGTGACTTTGTATCTTTGCTAAAGGAGTAAAATGAGAATTGATAAATTCCTTGTGTCACAAAACATTTGCACAAGAAAAGAAGCACAAAAATTAGTTAGAAAAGGACTAGTAAAAATTGATGGTGAAATTATAAAAAAGCCTGAAACTAAACTTGACCCTAATGTAAATAAGGTTACTGTAGATGGCAAAGATATTTCTTATCAAGAATATGTGTATATTATAATGAACAAGCCTAAGGGTTATATCTCTGCCAGTAATGATAAAAATGCAGAAACTGTTGTTGACCTTGTGCCAAAGGAAATGAAAAGGAAAAATCTTTTTCCGGCAGGAAGACTTGATAAAGATACTACAGGTATGTTGATTATTACTGATGATGGTGATTTTGCCCATAGAATGTTGTCCCCTAAAAAGCATGTTGAAAAGGTGTACAAAGCAACCCTTGACGGTGAAGTTACAGATGAAATGGTAGAGAACTTTGGGAAGGGTATTTCTTTCTATGACGGAACACTTTGTCTATCGGCAAAATTACTTCCAAACAAGGGAAATCCCCATATTGCAAGGGTAATTATACGAGAAGGCAAGTATCATCAGGTAAAAAAGATGTTTTTAACACAGGGATTAACAGTAAAAGAACTACACAGAGAGCAAATCGGTATGCTAAAATTGCCCAAAGAATTAGCACCGGGTGAATGTAGATTTATGCAAGAGGATGAGAAGCGTAATATATTTTTGTAAGTTATAAACAAAAAATATGAACATTTTTTATATGTGTGGCTTTTTGCCTAAAATCTTGCGTTAATATTTAGTCAAAAATATAGTAGCCAAATCAACAAAAAAATGATATACTACATTATGATATACGAAACTATTGGTGAGGAATGGTAAAATCCTTGCTTATTTATACAGGGAGGTTATAGTTAGTATGGCAAATGTATCTTTAAGACACGTTTATAAAATCTATGACGGTGGTGTAACTGCTGTTACAGATTTTAACCTAGAAATCGAAGACAAAGAATTTATTATTTTGGTTGGTCCTTCAGGTTGTGGTAAGTCAACAACTCTAAGAATGATTGCCGGTCTAGAAGACATCAGTAAGGGTGAACTTTACATCGGCGATATGCTAGCAAATGACGTAGCACCAAAGGATAGAGACATTGCAATGGTATTCCAGAACTATGCTCTATATCCACATATGACAGTTTATGATAATATGGCATTTGGTCTAAAGCTAAGAAAGACACCAAAGGAAGAAATCAAGGAAAGAGTTCAGGAAGCTGCAAGAATTCTTGGTATTGAACAGTACCTAGACAGAAAGCCTAAGGCTCTATCAGGTGGTCAGAGACAGAGAGTTGCTCTTGGTCGTGCTATCGTTCGTGACCCTAAGGTATTCCTACTTGACGAACCACTATCTAACTTGGACGCAAAGCTTCGTGCACAGATGCGTACAGAAATTTCTAAGCTATATCAGAGACTAGGTACAACATTTATCTATGTTACTCATGACCAGACAGAAGCTATGACAATGGGTACTAGAATCGTTGTTATGAAAGACGGTTTCATTCAGCAGGTTGATACACCTCAGCATCTATATGATTTACCTTGTAACGAATTCGTTGCAGGTTTCATCGGTTCACCTCAGATGAACTTTATTGATGCAACTATTGCTAAGAAGGGCAACCAGATTTGTGCTGAATTTGCAGGTCATAGCATTCCACTACCTGCAAACAAGAACGAAGGTGGCAAGCTGGACGCTTATGTTGGCAAGGCTGTTAGAATCGGTATCCGTCCTGAACATGTACATGACGAAGCTGAACACCTAGAAAGACTAACAGAAAGTGTTATTGAAGCTAATGTTGATGTTACAGAACTTATGGGTGCAGAAATTTACCTATATGTTAACATTGAAGGTATTCCAATTATCGCTAGAGTTGAACCAACTTCAAAGGCTCAGCCTGGTGACAAGATCAAGATTGCATTTGAAACTGAAAAGATTCATGTATTTGATCCTGAAACAGAAAAGACTATCACTAACTGATAACTTGATATTTATAACCCCCTCATTTGAGGGGGTTTGTTGTTATAATAAAATTTTTTCTTTGTTTAGCATAACACAGAAATCACCACAGAAAAATTACTAAAACGGACAAATTGGTAAAAATGTATCACGAATATACCCACAAAATAGGGTGATTTGTGATTTTAGTGAAAATTCTCCCTGAAAATTGAAAATAAATGTTGCAATTTTCTGAGTTTTTGTGTAAAATGTATATGATGAACAATATAATTATATGACTTGTAACGAAAGCGTTAGTCATTATCACCATATAATCAGGGAGGAAAATAATATGTCAAATAGACTCTTTCAAGGAGTAATACACCAAATGAGAGATACCATTGATAGAACAATCGGTATTGTTGATGAAACATCAGTGGTTATTGCTTGTTCAGAACTTGGCAGAATTGGTGAAGTAAACGAAAGTATAAATGCCGAAACATTGTCATCTACTGTTCCTTATGTTATTAACGGATATACATACAAATCATTTGGAGCAAATCAAAGACCAGAGTATGCAGTCTTTGTTTCCGGTACAGATGAGGCAGCCCAAAGATATGCGGGCCTTTTGGCTATTTCCCTGAATTCTATTAAGCAGTATTATGATGAAAAGTATGATAGAAGTAATTTTATCAAAAGTGTTATACTAGACAATATCCTACCGGGGGATATTTATCTAAAGGCAAGAGAACTTCACTTTAACTCAGAAGTTACCAGAGTTGTAATGTTAATCAGAATTACATCTAAGACAGATATTTCTGCTTATGATGTTCTTCAAAACCTATTCCCGGATAAGTCTAAGGACTTTATCATTAACATTAACGAAACTGAGATTGCTCTTGTTAAGGAACTAAAGCCGGGTATTAAAGAAAAGGATCTAGAGAAGTTAGCAGGTTCTATTGTTGATACACTTTCTTCTGAATTCTATACTCACTGTACAGTTGGTATCGGTACTATTGTAATGGGTATCAAGGATTTGGCTCATTCATTTAAGGAAGCACAGGTTGCCCTTGAAGTTGGAAAAGTATTTGATAACGAAAGAACTATTGTCAGCTATGATAACCTTGGTATTGCAAGACTTGTTTATCAGCTACCAACTACTCTTTGTGAAATGTTCCTAAAGGAAGTTTTCAAGAAAGGCTCAATTGACAGTCTTGACCAAGAAACTTTGTTCACAATTCAGAAGTTCTTTGAAAACAACCTAAATGTTTCTGAAACATCAAGAAAGCTTTTTGTTCACAGAAACACACTTGTTTATAGACTGGAAAAAATTAAAAAATTAACCGGTCTTGACCTAAGAGAATTTGAAGACGCAATTGTCTTTAAAGTAGCATTAATGGTAAGAAGATACCTAGATGCTAACCCTACAAAATACTAAAATTAATAAGGACTCGCTTCTCAAATTCATTTGTGGAGCGAGTTTTGTACACATTGGTAAATAACATTTGTTACCATTTTGGAGAGATTTTTTTATGATAGAATTTAAAAATGTATCAAAGGACTACCCTTCAGGTACTCATGCGTTGCATAATATCAACCTAAAGATTAACAACGGTGACTTTGTGTTTATTGTTGGTTCTTCCGGTGCCGGTAAGAGTACGTTCTTAAAGCTAATTATGGCTGAAGAAAAGTTGACAAAAGGTGAAATTGTTGTTGATGGAATCAGAATGAGTAAGCTTAAGAGAAGGAAAGTTCCTTTCTTAAGAAGAAAGATGGGTATTGTTTTCCAGGACTTCCGTCTGATTGAAAAGATGACAGTTTACGATAATGTTGCTTTTGCTATGAGATGTGTTGGTGCATCTAACAAAACAATCAAAACTCGTGTTCCTTATATCCTAAAGCTAGTTGGTCTTGGCAGTAAGATTAAGAGTAAGCCTAACCAGCTTTCCGGTGGTGAACAACAGAGAGTTTCACTTGCAAGAGCTTTAGTAAATAACCCTGAGATTATCATTGCCGATGAACCTACAGGTAATGTTGATCCTGAAATGTCACATGAAATTATTGACCTGCTTTCTGAAATCAATAAGCAAGGTACAACAATCATTATCGTTACCCATGAACATGACCTTGTTAAGGAATTTGGTAAGAGAGTTATTGAAATTCATAAGGGTAAGATTATTCACGATACAAAGCTTGAGCGTAAGTCTGCTGAAGATATTGAGCTTATGTCATCATATGATCAGGAAATTTCCGATGATGAACTTAGCCCACTTCTAAAGATTGACCAAGAGTCACCTGAAGAAGTACAGGAACTACCTGTTCAAAAGCTAAGAATGTTAAACAAGATGGCAGAAGAACATACTACACCTGAAAAGCCAAAGACTAAGGTTGAAGAGGCTGTTGAAAACATTGACAAGATTGTTGAAGAAATCGAAACAGATGACAGAGAGGACTTAATCCATACAGTAACTCTTGATCCGGCAAAAATTAAGAGAATTATTGCTGCCGATAGAGAGAAAAAGGAAAAGGACGCTCAGGTAGATTCTGTTATTGATTCACTAAGGTAAAATAGAAAAGGAAATGTAAAAATGAAGCTTAGTAATTTAGGTTATTTAATCAAAGAAGGTATCAGAAATATCTGGTCAAATAGAATGATGAGCCTTGCTTCCATTGGTGTTCTTTTATCTTGCCTTGTACTGACAGGTGCTGCTGTTATGGCATCTTTGAATGTTAAAACAATTGTTGACAAAGTTGGAGATAGCAACGAAACAACTGTTTATATGGAAGATAAAGCAACTGATGCAGAAATCACTAATGCCGGAAAACAAATGGAAGGCTTAAGTAATGTTACTTCTGTTTCTTTCTTCCCTAAGGAAGAAGCTATTAAGGACTATAAGGATGTTCTTGGTGACAAGGTTTTTGCTGAAATGGAAGGTGACGGTAATCCACTTCCTGATGCTTATAAGGTTACTGTTAAGGACTTATCAAAATATGAGAGTACGGTAAAGCAAATCCAAAATATTAAGGGTGTTGCTACTGTATCATCTCAAACCGATGTTGCAGATAAATTAACAAGTCTAAACAAGATTATACAGATATTATCTGTTGCAATTGTTTTGGCACTTGTAATTATTTCACTATTTATTATTTCTAATACAATTCGTATGAGTATGTATGCAAGAAGATACGAAATCAGTATTATGAAGTCTGTTGGTGCAACAGATACATTTGTTAGAATACCGTTCCTTGTTGAAGGTATTATTATTGGTGCATTGTCCGGTGTTATTTCAACATTTGGCTTAATGCTTATTTATGATTTGATTATAGAAGCATTGCAGTATGTAGTACCATTTAAGGCAATAGCATTCAACTCAGTAATGTGGCCATTCCTTGGTGCATTTATTATTGCAGGTGTATTTGTTGGTATTTTAGGTGGTCTTATCAGTATTGGTAAGTACCTAAAGAAAGAAGGTTCAATTATCCTTGGTTGGTAATTGACTTTATCTCTGAAAGGAGTATAGCAATGAAAAAAGAGATAATCTCGGCGATATTGGCTTTGACTGTAGTTGGTGGCACATTTGCTATTGGTGCAAAGGTACAGCCTAGCACAGTTGTTGCTCAAGACTCTATTTCTGAACTTGAACAAAGACAAGCAGAGTTAAAGCAAAAGTCAGAACAGTATGAGAAAGAATTAGAGAAAAACAACAGTAAGATTGCTAAGACAAAGCAGTATCAAAAGACTTTGCTTAACAGAATTGATGCTGTTAGTGATGAAATTGTTGTAAGCCAAGAGAAAATTACAACACTTAACAATCAAATTTCTGCTAAGACAAAGAAAATCAAGAAACTAAATAGCGATATTAGTTCAAGAACAAATACTCTAAGAAAGAGAATCAAGACTATCTATATGTCAGGAGATGTTAGTTCTCTGGAAATTATCCTAGGTGCTAAGGACTTTAGTGATTTTCTTGATAAAGTTGAACTTGTTAGAAATGTAAGTAACTTTGACGAAAAGTTAATTTCTGATATTGAAACAGATATGAAAACTGTTAAGTCAGAAAAAGCTGCTTTAGTAAAGGATAAGGCAAAACAAGTTAAAGAAAAGAAAAATCTACAGGCTAAACAAGCTGACTTGCAGTCTGTTGTTGATGAAAACAGTAAAGTGTTAAACACTCTTTATACTCGTAACAAAAAGCAAGAGGCTGCTATTAAGGCTAATAACGGTGCTTTGAATGGTATTGATGACCAGATTCAATCATACTATGAAGAACAGGCTAAGAAAGCTGCTGCAAAGGCTAGAAAGAATAACTCAAGCACTGGTTCTAACGGTTCAAACGGTGGTTCAAATAATGGCTCTAACAACAATGGTGGCAGTAACAGTGGTGGTAACAACAGTGGTGGCTACACACCGGTAACACCATCAGGTTCAGGTTACACATGGCCTGTACCGGGACATACTGCACTATCATCAGTATTCGGTGAAGACAGAGGTACTTATGGTCACGGTGCTATTGATATTTCAGACGGTAGCATTATGGGTGCAACAGTAGTTGCTGCTGACTCAGGTACAGTTGTTGTTTCCAATAACTCTTGTACACATAACTGGGGTAAGTCCGGTTCTTGTGGCTGTGGTGGTGGCTACGGCAACTATGTATGGATTGACCATAATAACGGTAAATGTACAATCTACGGTCATCTTACAAGAGCAGTTGTAAGCCAAGGCTCTCATGTTTCTAAGGGTCAGGTTATCGGTTATGTAGGCTCTACAGGTTGGTCAAGTGGTCCTCATCTACACTTTGAATGTAGAATTAACGGTACAAAATATGACCCAATGTCAGAGTTCTGATTATGAGTGATAGAAGAGAAAGACGACCTGTTAAAAAGGGTGTACCGGTAGGTTTAACTGTTACTATAGCAGCAATTTGTTCTGCTATTGCTTTTTCCGGTGCTTATGTTTATGCAATGCACACCTTTAATTCAAAGGTAACTGACTTAAACGAAAAGCAAAGAATGTTTACAAAACTTTATGAGGTTGACTCAGCAGTTAGAGAGAACTATAAGGGTTCAATTGATGAAGAAACATTGAGAGAGTCTTTATCCTCTACATATGTTAAAAGTGTTGATAATGACAACATTCTTTATGTTCCAGAAAGTGACTATAATGAAGGTAAATACAGTAAGGACTACAAGAGTTTCAAAATTTCTGACGGTTCATATGTGCTAATTAAAAAATCTTCATTAAAAAATAATTAGTTCAACAAAATAAGCATAATTTTTCCCTCTTTGCATACTATTATAGAAATAGTGCAAAGGGGGATTTTCTTTGTTAACAACATTTAGAATTGAAAAAAGAAACCTAAAAGGATTGAAAAAATTAGTAAAGCCATTTATAAAGGATAAGTTACTTGAAGATTATGGGGATGAAAAAAACCTTATTATCCGTCAAATGGTTTACATAAGCTATAACGACAAAATTAATTGGAAAGTTGTAAAGAACAGAGCAGGTTATCAATCAAAGTGTTTAGTGTGCAGTGAGAATATTTCTTTCCCAATAAACTCCAGATTACAAAGATTTGTTGACAGTACATTTTCAAAGATTATGACTAATAACTTTGCATTGTCACTACTGAAAACAATGGAAAATCCGGAGAAATTGAAAATTGTATATTACGATATTGACGGAAACAATAAATATTTTTTAAATGAACTTTGTAAGTTAACTGACAATTTTATTGTAGTGACAGTTAACAAGAAAAAGTACAAGGAAATTTCCGATAAATTGATGGATGAAATGGGTGTCAGTTTAGTTTATACCGACCGACTTTCAAGGATGAAAGATGCTGACCTTGTAATTGCTCCAACTCAAATCAGAAAAATTCTTGATTTAAACAGTAAAGCTATTGTGCTAACAAGTGAAAGACCTTGTTTTGATATGAATGCACAATGCTACTATGGATATAGTGTTGAAATTCCGGAAAATTTAGAAAAATACCGTCCTGAGGATATGGACAGTTTGTACTTTGCATCAGCTTTGTTTTCAAAAGGTAGGCAACATTATATGGCTGAACTTATCCCTAAAACAACTTATAACGAAAATTGTACCTGTACAGTGAAAAGTATGGGAAAATATCTTGCTAAAGCAGTGGTTTAGGGGATTGACATAATCCTTATTAATGATATAATAAAATAGTATATTTATTTGAAAAAGGATGTGTTTTTAATGGCAAAGCAGGTTATGCTTACAGAAGAAGGCCTTAAAAAATTAGAGGCTGAACTTGAAGTCCTTAAAGGCGAAAAAAGAACTGAAATCGCAGAAAAAATCAAGGTTGCTCGTTCATATGGTGACCTTTCTGAAAACTCAGAATATGATGATGCAAAAAATGAACAGGCTATTCTTGAAGCTAGAATTGCAGATATTGAAGCAAGCCTTAAAAATGCAGTTATTATTGATGAAAGCGAAATCAGCAATGATAGAGTACATCTAGGTAGTACAGTAAAAATTAAAAATCTTGCTAACGATATGGAAATGACTATTCGTATTGTTGGTTCAAACGAAAGTGATCCTAAGAAGCTACAGATTTCTGATGAAAGTCCAGTTGGTATGGGACTTCTAGGCAAGTCAATTGATGATGTTGCAGAAATCGAAACTCCAGGTGGCGTTGTAGCTTACAAGGTAATGGAAATTTCAAGATAACTTAGATTAAATTGATAATTAAGGGCAGTTCTTGATACTGCCTTTTATTATGGAAAGGAAATAAAAAATGGGTGAACAGAATAACCAGAACAAGAACAACGGTGGTGACCTATTAAAGGTTCGCCGTGACAAGTTAGCAGAACTACAGGCTGCCGGTAACGACCCTTATATGGTCAATACTTCAGCCAGAGATACACTAAACAAAGATATTTCAGATAACTTTGAAAAATACGAAAACCAGACAGTAACAATTGCCGGTAGAATTATGTCTAAGCGTGGCAAAGGTAAGGTTATGTTTATGGATGTATATGACCGTACAGGCAAAATGCAGGTTTTCGCAAAGTTTGATGACCTTGGTGAAGAAACATACAAAGGTCTTAAAAAGTGGGATATTGGCGATATTATGGAATGTACAGGCTTTGTTTTCAAAACAAAGATGGGCGAAGTTTCTGTTCACGCAACAGGTGTTAAGCTTCTTTCAAAGTCACTTCTTCCACTACCTGAAAAGTATCATGGCTTAAAGGATGTTGACCTAAGATACCGTCAGCGTGAAGTTGACCTTATTATGAATCCTGAAGTTAAGGAAACATTTATCAAGAGAGGTAAAATTGTTTCTACTATCCGTAACATTATGGACAGCAAGGGCTTTGTTGAAATTGAAACTCCAACACTAAACACAATTCCGGGTGGTGCATCAGCAAGACCATTCGTTACTCACCATAACACACTTGACATTGATATGTATATGAGAATTGCTACAGAAATTCCTCTAAAAAGACTTATCATCGGTGGTATGGAAAGAGTTTATGAAATCGGTAGAATTTTCCGTAACGAAGGTATGGACCCTAGACATAACCCTGAATTTACTACTATCGAACTATATCAGGCATATACAGACTATAACGGTATGATGGATATTACCGAAGAACTTATCAACAAGTCTTGTATGGCTGTTAACGGTACAGAAGATATTACATACGGTGATTATGAAATATCTCTAAAAGCTCCATTTAAGAGAATTACAATGATTGATGCAGTTAAGGAACAGACCGGCGTTGACTTTGGTGAATTTATGGGCGACACAGAAAAGGCTAAGGAAGTTGCAAAGGAACTTAAGCTAGAAGTTAAACCAACTGATACTTGGGGTAATGTTCTTGCTGAAGCATTTGATGAATATGTAGAAGATAAGCTAATTCAGCCTACATTCGTTATTGACTATCCGGTAGAAATTTCTCCTTTAACTAAGAGAAAGAAAGATAACCCACTACTAGTAGAAAGATTTGAGATTTTCGTAGCAGGTGGCGAACTTGCTAATGCATATACAGAACTTAATGACCCAATTGACCAGAGAGGTCGTTTTGAACATCAGATGATGCTTCGTGAAAATGGTGATGAAGAAGCTAATATGATTGATGAAGATTTCCTAACTGCTATGGAATACGGTATGCCTCCAACAGGTGGTATGGGTATGGGCATTGACAGACTTGTTATGCTACTAACTAATTCACAGACAATTCGTGATGTTATCGCATTCCCAACAATGAAGCCTGTAGGTGCTTCAAAATCTGCTAACAAGCCGGTTGCTGAACCTAAGGAAGAAAAGATTGACTTCTCTAAGGTAGAGGTTGAACCACTATTTAAGGATTTTGTTGACTTTGATACATTCAGTAAGTCTGACTTTAGAGCAGTAAAGGTTAAGGAATGTACAGCAGTTCCTAAGTCAAAGAAACTTCTACAGTTTACTCTTGATGACGGTACAGGGGAAGACCGTACAATCCTAAGTGGTATTCACGCTTATTATGAACCTGAGGAACTAGTAGGCAAAACACTTATTGCTATTACTAACCTACCACCAAGAGCAATGATGGGTATTGACTCTTGTGGTATGCTACTTTCTGCCGTTCATGAAGAAGAGGGAGAAGAAAAGCTACACCTACTAATGGTTGATAACCATATCCCTGCCGGTGCAAAGTTATATTAAGATGATGTAAAGATGTTCCGTTTTACCCAATAGACGGGATGTACTTCAAATGCTGAAAATCGCAAACTTAGGTGATTTACATCAAACTTACATCATTTGATGCAGAAATCGGTGCAAACAAGAAAAAATCGCATAATTTTCAAGATGAATGGGCAATTCCAATCGGAGTTGCCCATTTTAAAAACAAACAGAAAAAATTCTAATTTTGGGAATTCTGAAAAAATGAAATTGGTAACCGATATATTTATACAGAAAGATAAAAAGGATGATAATAATGACGGATAGAGAATTAAAAGAGTTCAATAAGCGACTTAACGAAATAAAGCAACTTGGCATTTATGTTCCGAAAGAAATGACACCTAAAAGTAAAATTAGGGGAGTGTATGGTTTTTTTGTAAAAGTAGATGAGAATTATATATGTTTTTATATAGGAAAATCAAATGATATTTTTCTTAGAATGTTAGGGAAAAACTCACATTTAAATGATTATTTGCGTGGTGTTAGGAAAACGGATGTTCATAAAAAAATTGAGAAATATTTATATGATGGATATGAAATTGAAATTAGAATTCTTCAAAAAATAGATTATATTGGAGATTCATTTGAAAAAGACGCAAACAGATTAGCCCTTGCAGAATTACAAGAATTAGTGAAGTATCAAGATATGGGTGGGTGTCAGAAACAATTATCAGAAGCAGTTAAAGAAAAGTACGAAAGGATTGAATGGGATAGTATTCATCAAAATAATTAAAATATTATGTATTAAACAAATACCAGTTTTTCAACTTACCCTTTGAGAGAGGAGAAATCCTTTTCTCAAAGGGCTTTTTCTATTTATTGTCTTGAAAATAAAGGATATATTATCTGGAAATTAGATGAAAAAAAGAAAGAACATACCTTGTTTTGACGAACAAGGTAATTGTCAGAAAGAAAAAATGATAGAAGCTTATGAAAAAATAAAATAGTGATTAATACAACGGAGTAAGAAAAGCTCCTTCATATATTAGAATAAAAATAAATTTTGTTGAGGTTAAATTGAGTTTTCCATTGTATTGTATTGCTAATGAATAAGAATAAGAAAAAGAACAGACAATGCTGAATGCTCTGGAAACAAGAATATCTGAGTATAGTATGTAAGTTCGTAACAGAATGAAAGGAGCGATTCAAATGAGCAATTTGGAAAATTATATGAAACAGCAAGCAATTTTTTGTGAACAAAATGATAGCATTAGTAAGAATCTGTATTTAGAGTATGGTGTAAAAAGAGGCTTACGAGATGAAAAAGGCCAAGGTGTGTTGACGGGGCTTACAAATATTTCTGATATAAAAGCTTTTGAATATCGTGATCCGTATCATGTAGAGCCAATTGAATTGACAAAGAAGCGTCAGAGAAAAATATTTTTGGTACAGCATCTGCTTGGATGGGCAAGGTATCTGT
>OIYO01000835.1_pt1 | contig 21603 bp, 12 predicted proteins | sample 1588191 | NCBI WGS metagenome assembly OIYO01 (sample SAMN03283275) | human gut metagenome | biome: human-associated habitat; material: feces | host: Homo sapiens | place: Peru | collected 2012 | reverse complement strand
TCGATGTGAAAAACAACGAAATTTCGCTTGAATTGAAAGCGTTCGAGGTTAAAACTTTGAGAATTGGGGTAAGGAGAGAAACACCCGACAGAAATAAAAATTGTTAAGTTCATCAAGAAAATATGTCCTAAAACGACAATGTAATGTCATCAATAAACATTGCGTATATTTTGAGTATGAGTTAGAATAATATTGAAGATAACTTTAAATATAATAGCGGATGGTGACAAAAATGAATTTCAAAGAGAAAGTACAAAATGGTTGTAATATCATAGGAACTCATGTGAATTTAATTGATGCAAACATAACCGAAATTTTCGGCAAGTTTGGCTATGATTATATATGGGTTGATTTGGAGCATGCGAGAATATGCGAACACAAGAATACGAAAGGCAGTAGTTGCAGATAGCACAAGCGGACACGGCTATGGAATATTATCACCTATCGCGCAGAACGCAATCCGAGTAATACGCGATAGACATTTAAGACCTGAAGCATACGCGCAAGCGGAGGAACAGTTGAAAGTATTGCTTGCAGATATTATCAAAGAGGTTGAGAACGGAATGAATATGGATACCGCAATAAAAGCGGCTTATGAGAAAATCTATCAATCCGTCAATCCGGCATTTAACTATGACGAGCAATTTTCACTTGACACCTGTTACCGCGACATACCCGCTGTCGGAATGGAGATGTTTACGGTGGCAAGAAAACTGCTCAATGACGCACAAAAAAGTAATCACTTAATAAAAATGAAAACGGAAGATGATTGTCATCTTCCGTGCATTGGGTCAATCCCTCATTTTGTGTAAACCTCAAATTTAGCTCCAAAATGATGATATAATCTAATTAGTTTTGTGGACTGAAAGTCGGATTTCGGCTTTCAGTCCTTAATCATAATATAGCATAAAATAGCCATCAAATCAAGGGTGAAATGCACGCCCTAGGATGGATTTTTTCCGATTAGGCTGTTATTTCTGATTTGCGAAGGCTTTTTGTTATACTTATTTTTAAAGCTCCTGTAAAAATAGCTTGAATTATTAAAACCGCAAAGATAGCATATATCGGTTACGGAAATATTGGTTGATATAAGCAGATTTTGGGCATATGACAGCCTTAAATCCAAAATATATTCCGAAAGTGATTTGTCAAAGTACTTTTTAACATATCGCGAAAGCTGTTTATAGGATTTGCCGCTTTTTTTAACCATTGAATCGATACCGTTAATGTATAATTTTTCTTTTTTTACATTGTTTATGAACAGGTTAAACCACGTCGGGGCGTCAAGGGATTGCTCCATTTTCTTTTTATATTTAAATAAATAGTTTACAAAAATATCGCAAAGCAGATTTTTGTAATATTTCAGCAAAGCATCCTTATCGTTAAAATCCATTGATTCAATTTTCTTTAAGTTAACCAAGAGGGTGCTGCAATCGTCTTGTGACAAAGTAAAAGTGGGCGGGTATTTTGCCGATAACAATTGTTCCAATGTTGAATCCGGTCTGAGATATTCAAACAATTTATCGGCTATTGCCTGTGTAAATCCGATTTGAATATATGAATGTGTTGTATAGGGATTGTGATTGGAATGTATATCATTCGGTCTGATAAATACAAGAGAGCTTTGAGGCAAAACGAATTTTTTATCCGCCACAAGATGCACCATATTGTCGGACAGAGTTAAAAAGATTTCATAAAATTCGTGGTTATGTATTCTTTTGTCCGAAATACTATCCTTTATAAAAGTGTAAAAAAATGGAATTTCGTCAAAGAAATAGCTTTCCGTATATTTCAAGCCAAACACCTCGCTTTGCTCATATAGTATTTATATGGAAAATTTTAGTTAAAAAAATTATTTTAATTTTTTTCTTAAAGATACCATAAAATCAGTATTTTGTCAACATCATAACAAACGGTTTTAAATAAAAATTTTAAATGTGTCCGTATAGTACACTTTGTGTCTTTATAGTGATAGAATGTTATTTTCTTTTATGATATATTCTAATTGAAAAATATTTTACCGAGAGGAAAGTTTATGAATAATTATCGACAGTTTTATAAAGAGGCAGAACCGATATGGCTTAAAGGATTGAGTAAAGAGTTAAATATTTGTATGGATACGGTTTTTGAGGGGACTTATAAAAATCTTTTTTTGCTGATAGCGGGGTCTACATATTATCAGGTTTTTGTCAATAAAAAGCTGATTCATTACGGACCGGAGCGGAGGGCAAAGAATTGTTTTTCAATTGACCGTGTATCCGTTCCGGACTTATGCGATGATGATAAAATCACGATCAGATGTATCGGATATAATTGCAGGTCGTTTTCAAACGTGAATCAAAATTCCTTTTTGATTGCCGAGTTAATATCGGAAGATAAAGTTGTTGCGGCAACGGGTAAAAAAGAGTTTAAATATTATAATAATATAATGCATGAAAAAGATGTCGTGAGATATTCGTCACAGAGGAATTTTTCAGAGGTATGGGATTACAGAAAAATAATGAAAGAATATGAAATCGAGAGAACATCGGTTGACGGTGAATTTGCAATGAGAAAAACTCCGTATTCCGAGTATACGGAATTACAAGCGGAAAGAGCGGAGATTTTGAGATATAAAACGGTTGATGAGCTGTCAGGTCCGATTTTTGAATATTTAATAAATCCGCCCAAAAATTTTGACCATTTCAATTATGATAAAATAAAAGAAAAACCGCTTGAGTTTTATCTCAGAACAAGAATTGACAAAAACGGCAAAATGGAGTTGGAAAGATGGAAATTCAACAGTATCCAGGCAGGTTTCTTGAATATAGAGGCAGAGGTGTATGAAGATGCAGAGTTTATAATAGTTTTTGCGGAACAGCTTGACAAAAATGAGCGGCCTAATTTAAAGTGCCTGGATTCGAGCAATATTATCAAATATTATCTTCCAAAGGGAAAGCACATCGTTTGTTCGCTTGAACCGTATACCGAGATGTACTGTGAAATACTGCATATAAAAGGTTCTTTTGATATAAAATCGGTTAAAGTTTCCGAGCTTGCTTTCCCGGAAAAGCAGATAAAACCCGTTAAGATAGACGATCCCGAAATTGAGCTTATATACAAAGCAGCAATAAAAACTTTTCGGCATAATGCGGTGGATTTGTTTATGGATTGTCCGTCACGAGAGAGGGCGGGGTGGCTGTTTGACAGCTTTTATACCGCCAGGGCGGAATTTGAGCTTACCGGAGCATCTAAAATAGAAGATTCATTCTTAAGAAATTTTTTGGACGGCGGAATATATTCGGGTAAAGGCGGCGTAACGGAAATGTGCTATCCGTCTGAGGTATATTCAAATAACTTTATACCGCAATGGTCAATGTGGTACGTGCTTGAGGTCTATGAATATACAGAGCTTAGAAAAGGCAGTATAGCCAAAGATAAGTTTAAAAAACAGATTTATGATTTGATTGATTATTTTAAAAGCTATGAGAATGAGTATGGCTTGCTGGAAAGGCTGGGCGGTTGGAATTTTGTCGAGTGGTCCAAGCTAAATACCAGGGTACAGGATGTTAGCTGGCCGACAAATATGCTTTATTCAAAAATGCTGAAAAAAATAGGCGAGTTGTATAATGATGATGAGCTCTTGCGTAAATCGGAATTATTAAGACAGGTGATAACGGATATGTCGTTTGACGGAAAGCTTTTTCACGACAGAGCAATAAGAAAAGACGGTGTATTAAAAAACACAGACGAGTTTTCGGAAACGGCTCAGTATTATTCGATATACTTTGGCATTGCGGATAATACGGATAAGTTCCGTACAATATTTGATATATTGTACGGAAGATGCAAAATTGATGAATTATCGGATTATACCGAGATAGAGCCGTCGGATGCAATACCGGGGATTTATATGCGCCTTGACTTGCTTGTAAACTTCAAGAAGTATGATTTGGCAACAAAATACATAAAAAAATACTTTTTGGATATGGCAAGAACAACGGGTACATTATGGGAAAGAAAATCGGGTATTACAAGCCGAGATCACGGCTTTGCAGCGTTTGTTGCTGTTCTTATCAGAAAAATAATTAAAAATAACAATAATATTCAATTTGAAAGGGTGGTAAATTATGAATAGGAAAATGATAGCAAAAAGAATTTTTTCTTTGATACTGATGCTGAGTATGGTTGTTTCGATGATGTGTATGACGCCTGCGAGCGCAGAGGTTCAGGCGGATATTATCTTAACAACAACGGGCTTAAAGCCCGATTCGGAGATTCCGCTGTATGAAACGATGAGAGCTGTTTTGAACGGCGAAACTGCAACGGGATATGCGTGGAAGTATGAGGGAAGCACAATAGTCAGAGGTACGGAGGAAACATTTATCGTACCGTCAAATTTTATGGACGGAGATAAGGACGGAAGCCTTGCGCAAAAGAAACTATATTGTGAGATAACATATTCGGGAGGAACAGTCACGACGCCAATATATCCGATTGAGAAATATGTGAACTACGTTCCGCACAGCGATAAAAACAAGGATGGCAATAATACGTATGCGATGCTTCCGAATAAGCAGGATTCGGCAGAGGCTTACACTTTTTCGGTAGACGGAAAGAGATTCGTTTTGGCTGACAGCAGAAATGTAAATGATAACGCATACTTTATAATGGCGCTTGACGCATACGGTGATATATTTAACGGAGATACAGCGGGTGCACAGAGTACGACCGCATGGAAAAATTATAAAGGTCAGACAGGATTTGAGGCAGACAGCGACGGCAAAACGATTCAAGATTACATCTTTACGACAGGTAACAATTTTGAGAGCTTAGGCAGTGATCACGAAACAAGATATACCTTGCCTTTGGCATTTAAAGATTATATAAATTATAATCATTCGTGGCAATTTGCATCGGATAAGTACGGCTCGCAAAAGGTTACGACCGCCGGTGTCAATATTCCGTCGCTGAGCGATTATAAAATGTTTAAGGACATTGTCGGCTGGAAGGACGGTATGCAGGATATAGGCGGTGCGTCACTGACATTAATCAGAGATTTGTATGCGGCGGGAAGTCAGAATACCAACGGTGCAGGTCAGGTTGTCGGTGCGGGCGGCGGCGAAACGCATAACCTAAAAGGCCCGTATTTGTTCAGACCGTGTTTTTGGCTCAATAAGACATTCTTTGAGAACAATATCATAGATTTAACAACAGCAGGGTCAGAGGTAATCAAGATTTTAAAAGACAGCACTTTCTGTAACAGAGCTGCTCTTGAAAACTTGTATACGGGCTCGAAATATGAGAATGAATACAAAGATATTATTGAGGGGCCGAAAGCAGATATTATCTTAAAGACAACAGGCTTAAATCCCGATCCCGAAATTCCCATGTATGAAACAATAGAGGTATCTTTTCCTAAGACGGCAACGGGATATGCGTGGAAATACGAGGGAAGCGAAACTGTCAGAGGTACTGAGAAAACATTTACCGTACCATCCAATTTTATGGACGGGGATAAGGACGGAAGCCTTGCGCAAAAGAAATTGTATTGTGAGGTAACTTATTCGGGCGGAACGGTTGAAACACCTCATTATTCGATTGAAAAATATGTGAATTATATTCCGCACAGTTATTACAACTTGGACGGTAAAAATTTCTATAAAAAGGTTTCGAATAATGAAAACTCAAACTCGGATTATGTTTTCAGCATTGACGGGAAATCATTTGTTTTGGCAGATACAAGAAACATTGATGATAACGCATATTTTGTTGTTGCGCTTGACGCATACGGAGATATATTCAACGGTGACAAGGATGCACCAAGTGACACAAAATGGAAAAACTATATAGGTCAAAAGGGTTTTCAGGCGGATAATGAGGATAAAACGATTCAAGATTACATCTTTACGACAGGAAATAATTTTGAAAGCTTGGGCAGCGATCACGACACAAAGTATACCTTACCCTCGGCGTTTAAAGATTATATAAATTATAACCATTCGTGGCCGCTTTGCTCGGCAAAGAACGGTTCAATGAAAGAGTATAAGACGGGCGTTTCGATTTTATCGTATGCAGATTATATGATGTATTCCGATAAAATCGGATATAAGGATAATATGCCGGCGGAATACAAAAGCAACGGAGTGTTGTTGAGAGACCTTGTGTCATCGGAAAAATATGCATATCTTAATCCGGCAGGACAGATAGTTACACTTGAAGGACTTGATACAAACGGAAACGGACCATACTTGTACAGACCTTGTTTTTGGCTCAATAAGACGTTTTTTGAAAATAATGTTATAGATTTGCCGACGGCGGGCTCGGAAGTAATCAAGGTCTTAAAAAACAGCACTTTCTGTGACAGAGCAACGCTTGACAACACATATCAATCTGCCGGCAAGGAAGCAGATGTAATAAGATATATTGATGAAATATATCCTCGCATTAAGGTTAAGGGAAGCAATGAATCGGGAAACAACGCAAAGCTTTATGATACGGTTGAGGCTGTTTTTGACGGCAAAAATATTGTTTCGGTAACTTGGGAAATTTATGACGGAACGAATTGGAACGATGCTTCGGGTGATTCCGTAAGCGGTAAGGATTTTATAATAATGCACGAGAGTATCGGCAAAAAAATTCGTGCAAAGGTTAATACAGATGACGGTGTTGTCGAGTCCGAAGTAATAACGATAGGAACGGAATCGGCATATTCCGCACCCGGAACGGAAGCCGAACCGAAAACCTTGACCAATTCACAAAACAGTAATTCTGATTACATTTTTAAGGTTGGTTCAAAAGGATTTGTGCTGTTGGATACAAAAAACAATGATGTTGCGAAATATTATGTTACAACAACAGAGTCATACGGAAGTGCAAACAGCACTGTTTCTGGTACGAGAGACCCTAAAAAGTCATATTCGGCTGTCGGAACATTTGCCGATGAAAACGGACTCAATGTTCACTTAACATCGGACGGAAACACCTATTACGGCATAGCGGAGGGCGAAGAGAGTGTTATGAAGAAATATGCTCTTCCGAAAGAAGTATCAAACAAAATATATGATAATGCATATTTCAAAAGATATAAATTCTCGGTGTGGCCGTCATGGCAGGTAGGCGATTATGTATCGGGCAACATTCAGATGTTATCACAACAGGATTTTGAAACCTATAACGGAATTTTAGGCTGGAAGGATAATGTTTTCTCGGTTGACGGAAATGATTTGACCGAGAGCGGAGATGTAAAATATCAATATTTGCTCAGAGATACTTGTGATACATTAAACGCATGGACAACAAGCTCGGTTGTAACGTATCAGGGAACAACAACACAGAGAATGAGCGTTGTATCACTTGTCAGACCCGCATTCTATTTAAGCGGAGATTTCTTTAAGAGGGTTAGGCTTGATGATTTGGAAAATACGGGCTCGGCGATTCTTAATATGATGAAAGAAAAATATTATGTCGAGGATTTGGTCGGATTGTACTCTGAGTCAAAGCTCATAGAATTGGGATTTGACAGCAAGCTTAAAATAACGGATACATGGACGGATAAAAACGGAAGTCCGTTATCGGCGGCAACGCTGGCAAGCGCAGACTCGTTAAAGGTTAAGTATGAAATACAAAATACAACCGATAAACAATACAACAGCGCAGTTATGCTGCTCGCTGTGTACGATGATCTGGGAAGAATGATTGGTATCGATGTAGATGACAAGGTAAATATAAGTCCGAACGCAAAAACAACGGTTGAATGTAAAATAGACAGCCTTGCCGAGGGCGCGGCAAGCGCAAAGGCTATGCTTTGGAATAACCTCGATGAATTGGTTCCTTTATCGGGGGCAAGGACTATAAAATAAAAATATTGTTAGGAGAGCGGAATAATGAAGAAGAAAATCAGTTTTGCGATAGCGTGTATGATTTTTGCACTGCTAAACATCAATGTTTTCGCATATGGAATTGATTCTTACGGAATTAAACTTTTTTCAACAGACAGCGGGGTGAACAGGGTATTATTCGGTTCTTTTGACAAAGATTCCGACACTTCGGTTAATTATTCGGATATAGAGGCGGTTGTCACATTGAGTGACGGCCGCCCGACCGAAAAAGTAAAAATAACAGATGAAATAAAAGCATCGCTGACAGGCGTGAATCAAAGACTGACATATTGCTGGCAGGGAAGTGACAACGGCGAAACTTTTTTTAACATTGATAATGCGAATAAGGAAACATATACCGTAAGCTATTCGGACAATTATAAATACATACGATGTTTGGTGAAATTCGGAAGGCTTGTGTACAAAAGTTCAGCTGTTGAGGTTTTGGAGGAAACAACAAAAGCACCCGGAAATGTTAAGCCTGATAAAGAACATAATCTTTTCGGCGAGAGGGAAAACAGCAACGAGAAATATATTTTCTATGTTGACGACAAGGGATTTATTATTCTGAATGATTATTGCAATAAAGAATCCGAGTTTTATGTTACAACGACCCAAGCATACGGGGACGCAATAAACTCTTATTTCGGACGAAGTGAAACGGATGTGAATTTAAATAAAATAAAAGCAAATAAATTTGTTTCCGCTCACGGTGCATTGGGACAGGAAAGTGACGGAAGCGATTTATCTCAATTATTGTTGGGAAACGGAAACGATTTGTCCATTGTTTCGGACGGTGAGGGTGGTGAGTATGCACTGCCGATTTCTGTGTCCGAGTATGTTTCACGTAATATCAATTTTAAGTTTTGGTCGGCCGGCTGGCTGAAAAACAAGCACTTTTACAACAGTCCTCAAAAAGGGAACGTATGGTTTTTGTGTTGGGATGACTTTGTGACTTACGGCGACAGGCTCGGTTACCGCGATGACGTGTTTGAAAACGGAGGAGATTGTTATTTCCTGAGAGATACAACGCCGAACGAGAATTGGTATTCCAATTCCGTAATGACAAAAGACGGTGTTTCAAAACCTTTGGACAACGCAAAAGGATTGGTCAGACCGGCTTTTTATTTAAAGCGTGATTTCTTTTTGAATACAAAGATTGATTTAAACAAAGCGGGAGAAGGCGTAATAGATATTCTTAAAAACCACTATACAACAGAGGAATTGTCTTCGCTGTATTCCGCAAAGGAGTTGTCGGATTATGGGTTTAAATCCGAAGGCTTGTTTAAAAGGTTTTTCTTAAATTATACAGAAAAGTTTGATAAGGTTGAACTTTTGCTCAAAAACAATCAAAAAGAGCCCCGAAAAATAACGGTGCTGATAGGGATTTTAAATACTGACGGAAGATTGGTCGGTGCTTTATCGGATTTGACAGTATTAAATCCGAACGAAGAAATTAAAAAAATTATGGATATATCAATTCCCGAATCCGAATGTGAGATAATTGCTTCGGTTATTGACTCGGATTGATTCACAGGAGGACATACTATGAAAAACATTACTAAGGCTTTGACCATTGGATTAATAGGCATCGAAATGCTTTTTTCGACAACGGGCTATGCACAGGTTGATAAGGTGGATGCTGATGTAAAATCCGATGTTATAGACGTTAAAATAGCGGGGCACGATACGGATAAGGAATCATCCGTAAGTGCGGTTGTGCTGAAAAACGGAATATCATGGGAAATGTACAAGGCTGCAACAGGGAAGGACAAATTTTCAATGATTGAATACAGCACAGAGATAAATACGGATGCTTTAGGTGATTGGAATTTGAATTTTGCTTTAAACGGAACCGAAAAAAGCAGACATATAATTATTATCTATGAAAGCGGTTCGGAACAAAGATCGGCGCTGCAGATTATGGGCAGATATGAAATTGTTGACCTGATTAACAAGGCAGATAAAGAACAGGTTAAAGAAATTTTGAACAATTATTCAAAGTATCTGAATCTTGAAAGTAACCCCGTATATAATACTCTTTATAAGAATTCAAGTGATAATATAAAGGGGTATTTGTATGCCGGAATGGGCAATAAAAGCAATTATACATCGGTCGAGCAAATAGAGGGTGATGTCTTTGAGTTTACGGCTTTGGGATACATTTCAAAGGCAGAGGGATATGACCAAATTTATGATAATTTAAAAGATATTTTTGCGGTAATAGGATATGATTCGCATAAGTATGATGAGCTGTCGAATGAAAAAAAGTATGCCGTATGCCGCGGACTTGGAGATACATTTCAAAATAAAACTTTTGACAAAGGGAATTTAATTGCGGAATTAAATAAGCTTATCGACGAGCAGAACAAAACCTCGGGAGGCGGCTCAGGCGGCTCGGGCGGTTCGGGTAATTCGGGCGGCTTTGGCGGTTCGGGGGCATCGAAGGTCAGCTTTGACGCAGAAGAGGGTGCAATAGCGAATGATTCGGCGTTTGATGATATTGATTCTGTGCCATGGGCAAAGGACGCGATTGAATATTTGTCAAAATGCGGCATCATAAACGGAAAAAGCGCAAGAAGATTTTATCCCAATGACAATATTACGAGAGAAGAATTTGTTAAAATAGCCGTTTGTGCTTTTGAGATAAACGAAGAAGAGGATAAAGAACTTTTGTTTAAAGATGTTTCAAAAGATGACTGGTATTATCCGTTTGTTTTAAAAGGCGTAAATTCGGGCTTGATAAACGGAATGAGCGTTGATGAATTTGGCGTGGGGATTGAAATCACCAGACAAGATATGGCAAAGATTATCTATTCGGCGGTAAAAGATAAAATTACGGAAGAGCGAGAGAGTACGTTCGGGGATTTTGATATGGTAAGTGACTATGCAAAAATCGCTGTGGCGAGTCTGAACAGAGCCGAAATAATCAATGGCTATGATGATATGTTGTTTATGCCAAGCAACAATGCGACAAGAGCCGAGGCGGCAAAGATGATTTATTCAGCACTTATGAAATTGAAATAAGGAGATAGAACATATGAATTTAGCAAACAATAGAATTATAAGGACAATAATAGTTGCAATTCTCGTTATTATGATGCCGCTTGGGGCATACGCACAAGACCGTGCGGATGAGGAAAATCAAAAGTTTGACGTTCCTGAGCTTTTAGCATCGCTTGGGATAATCAACGATGCCGATTATTCTGCGGATGATACTGTGACCCGTTCCGATTTTTCTGTATTTGCGGCAAGGCTTATGGGACAGACAGAGTCGGAAGTTAAAAGGATGAATGTCTATGATGTTGACCGGGATTATGAAAATGCGTGGGCGATAAGCTTTGCCGTTGACAACGGAATAATAAGTCTTGACGCGAGCAAAAAGTTTTATCCTCTCAGAAACATATCGGAGGCAGAGGTTATTGACGCAGTAATAAGTATTCTCGGTTATGCACCAAGGTACAGCGCAATGGGACATGATATGACGGCGCAAAGGCGCATCCTGAACGAAATGGGACTTTCGTCATTGAATATTGAATATAAGAATACAGATATTACGATAGAAAAGCTTTGTGACGTATTCGAGAAAATTCTTTGTATTCCCATGCTTGAACTTAAGACAATCCGAGATGACAACGGGCATAAGACTTTTTCATATACAAACAAGTATAATGTGACCCCGCTTGAAAGATGGCATAATGTTAAAAAGGTGTCGGGCGTTCTTTGTGCAACGGCAGGAGGTAACATTAATTTCAATGAGGGTCGTTCCGATAACTATTATTTAAAAGTTGACGATACATATTATTTTGTTTCGGATAAAGACGGTGATGATTATTTAGGGTATTATGTGGATGTATATTCAAAAATTGATACACGAGAGGTCGTATGTGTTGTTCCGGACACAAATGTCACCGAAAGCACGTACATCGAGGCAGAGGATATTGTAAGTTACAAAAGCGGAACTTTGACATATTTAAGTAATGACAAGCGTAAAACAATATCCGTTCCGGCATCATCGGATATTGTGTACAACGGCGTGGCGGTTTCATCGGCAGACAGAGAAGCGGCAATGAATATCAAAGACGGATATATTGTTATCAATAAGTTTTCCGAAGGAAATACAAAAATGACAGTATTGGTGACAGAGTATGATGTTATAAAGGTTGGCGTAAAATCGGATAACGGATTTGTTTACGATGATATAATCGGCGGTAAAAAGCTTTGCCTTGACGAGTCGGCAATAAATGTAAAAATCAAAGATTCGGCCGGAAACAGCCTTACATATGATGATATTGCCGAGGGTGACATTTTGGTTGCAAGTGTAAGCAAAAATGGCGATAGAGCAAGAGTTATAAGGTGCGAAAATACGATAAGCGGCATCTTAAAATCGGTTGTAAACAAGGATGATAACCTGTTTATCAAAATTGATGATACAGAGTATAAGGTTTATTATAAATATAACGACAAAGCAAAGAGTTTTAAAATCGGTGCATCCGTCATTTGTTACCTTGATAATTCAAACAGGGTTGCAAGCATAAAATACTCGGATGACAGCGATTTTAAATATGGTTTTTTAAAGGATGCGACAAAAATCGCAAACGGTTTTGACGAAAATTTAGCCGTAAAAATTTTTGACGGAAAGAGCGTCGGAATATATAATTGCAAAGAAAAGTTTAAGGTTGACGAGCATAAGGTTTTAAGCGCCGATGACGCAATAACGTGTTTGAAAAAAGGTTTGCTGACCGATATAGATTCAATTTATCAGCCTATAAGGTTTAAATTGGACAGTGATAATTATGTCACTTATATCGACACGGCATACAAGAATAAAGACGAGGGCGAGAGCGATGATTCCTTAAGATATATTTATCGCGGAAATAATCCGTATAATTTAGGAACGGGTTCATCGCTCAGATTAGAGGTTACAAGCGTTCTTAACTTCGGACAAAAATTCTTTTCCTATTCGGCAAAAGAGCTTTATACCATTCCGACAGATAAAAATTCAGAGGACGAATTTTTCAGAAAAGGTATCTCGCTTTGGGCGAGAGGTTCGTTTTTGGTTGACGCACTGACAGCAAAGGAAAATTCAATGATTGCCGATTTGGTTATCAGCTATAAGTCAGCGAACAATACCGTAACAGAAACGGGATATGCGTTTATAAAGGATATATGCCAGGTATTAAAGGATGACGGTGACATCTCGTACAATATAAATTATATTGATGATGAGGGTAAAGAACAAAAGCTGAATACCGCTGAAACGGTTGATGAAATCGACAGAGCCTTCACTCGTAAGTTTAAAAAAGGTGATTTTGTGTCAATCGGAAAAACGGGAAAAGATGAAATAGGAGAAATTACATTATTATTTGACAGCGAAACCAAACAATGGCTGCCGTCGGAAGACGAGCTTGGGTATTTCGGAAATCACGTTATAACACATGGCTATGTTATGCAGATAAATGACGGAATCTTTAAACTGAGCACGGTAAAGCCTGTGTCTGAATCGGAATATGAAACCATACAAGGGAAGTATTATAACACCGCTTCGTCAAAAATGTATCTCGTTGATTCGCAAAGAAATCAGGTCAGAGAGGCTTCAGCGGCGGATATGATAGCATACGGACACTCGGCTGAGGATTGTTCGGCAGTTGTCTGCGCGGGATATAACGGATATGACAGAATTATTGCGATTTATCGCTGAGCGGAGGAGCACAAATGTATAAGTTTAAACGAATATTTGCATTGATGATTTCGGCTGCCGTTATGACTTGTTTTATGACGGTAAGCGCCAAGGACGCTTTTAACGATGTTGATGTAAACAGCGGTTGCTTTAATGCTGTAACAATGCTCTCCGAAATGAATGTGGTAAAGGGTGATGAATACGGCAATTTTAATCCCGAAAAGTTTGTATCGAGAGCCGAATTTTTAAGTATGGTCAAAGGGGCGTTTTCGCTTTCGGGAGACACAGATACCGATTTTACGGATGTGAGCGATACCGATTGGTTTGCAGAGGCTGTGGGAATTTGCGTTAATCTCGGAATCATAAGAGGCGTAAACAGCACCGAATTTTGTCCCGATGATTATCTGACAAAAGAACAAGCGGCATCTGTTTTGACAAAAGCCTGTGAGTACAGAAAAAACAAAATGCTCAGAATCAGCGAAGCGCATAAAGACGCCGCAGATTTCGGCGATATAGATAAATGGGCATATGAATATACGGACAAGGCGTTGACATCTAACATTTTTGAACTTGATAACGGATATGTTTATCCAAAGAATTATGTGTCAAGAGCGGACGCCGTACAGTATTTGTGTAAATGTCTTTTGCTCATTGATGAGAGGGATACCGATGATTTTGATTATGAAACGGAAATCGAACAAACAGTTCTCGGCAATGCCTTTTTAAGGTCGGACAACGTGGCTTTTAAGGTCAAGACAGGAGTAAATCTGTTGGGCTATGAGGTGAGAGGATATTATAACGATACAATTAAAAAGGGATATATAAGGACTCACAACAAAGAGGTAATGCTTGAATTTAATGATTTGGATCTCGGTTATTATACGCTTGAACTTTTTGCGAATAACAACAGCGGTGAGAAAGAACAGCTTTATAAAACTTTCTTTTGTATAATAGAAGATAAAGATTTTATGCAATATTCGTATGAAACCTCACCGTTTGGAATGAATACGCTGTTTTATATTCCTTGGTCGGGCTGGGATCCCGTTATGGCAGAGATGATATATAACACAGGGGCAAGAAATATTCGCGACGGTATTCCCTGGTCGGGAATTGAAAAAGAAAAGGGCGTATATACGCTTTATCAGCCCGAAACAATGAAAGCTTTTCAGAAATATGATATGAGCCAGCTTTTTGTTGCGTTTTCAAGATGCCCGTTTTATGACAATAACTGTACCCCTTGGACAAAAGAGGGCGTTCAGGGCTTTGCGAATTTTGCAAACGGTTTGGTTGATATTCACAACGGATATGTTAAGTTTGTTGATATGAACAATGAGTATTGGGCACCTCGTTTCGGTGATGCGGGTGTTGGCTGTGAGGCGGACGCACTTCCCAAAAACTATCTCAATATGATTAAGACCACATGGGAAACGGTTAAAAAGAACAATCCGCAGGCCGTACTCGGCGGAGTCGTGGGTGACAGCGGTACATACAAAGAGTGGACAGAGGAACTGTTTTCGCTCGGCGGAGCGGATTATATGGATTATATGCAGTATCATACATATACCAGAAAGCCTGAGGAGGATATTAAAAATGACGCTCGGTTTTTCAAAGAGCTTTTGAAAAAATACGGAAAGGGCAAAGATGTTCCCATTTACCTTGACGAAACAGGCGGAGCGACAAACTATATGGCGGACGGTGTGAGCGCGAGAGATCAAGCCAACCTGATAATAAGACAGCATATGGCGTCTTTCTCAAACGGAGTCGAAAAGGTTTATGTGTACTGTTTTATGGATAAAGGGGTAAACTTGGTCGATAACGAATCGTGTTTTGGCTTGGTTTATAACTTTGCAAGTCCGTATGGACCGTATGTGCCAAAGGAATCGTACTGTGCTTATTCGGTTATGACGAGAAAGCTTTCGGGTTATAATTACGTCAGCTCACGCTCTAAGGACAATGTATATTGCCATAAATTCAGCGACGGCGAGAACGATATAAATGTATTGTATTCGACAGAGGATGATTATGTTACGCTTGCTTGCGATAATCCGATTAAGGTTACCGATATAATGGGCTGTTCAAAGATTTATGAGCCGCTTGACGGAAAGGTTTATCTTGATTTGGGGTTGGACGTTTTATATATCGAGGGTGATTTTGACCTTTTGTTTGAACCGATTCCGCTTCAGCTTTTTACACGAAACGCGGTAATCAATTCGGAAACAACCTTTGAATTTGAGCCTTTTTCGGAATTAAAAGACTTAGAGATAACAGGTGTTATCGGTGACGAAAGATTTGATATATCAAACGGTTATCGATTCAGCTCTCCCGAAGAAAAACGAAACAACGTGTATATAATTGATTTGGAAAGCGGAGGAAAGAAGTTTGCGAGAATAAAAAATGACGTAAGCTTTGAAAACCGGTATTCGGTGGATGCGAATGTAAGATATGACGGAAGCGGCAGAAATGTAAAAGGATATATTGACATCAGCGTAACAAATTATGGCGATGAACCGCTGAATATCAATGAGGTCTTATACCGGATGACCGATATTAAGGGTGAGTATAAGATTGATGATACAATCGACAGTCAATCATCAAAAACGTGGCAGTTTGAAATGCCCGAGGTTAATCCCGGTAAAATGTATGATGTATGCTTGAATGTTGTCATTGATTCGGTGCAATCAAAGAAATATGATTATACGGGACGGTATCAGTATAACTGTCTGTTTTCGGGTGAAATAAATCCGAATATGACAGCCGATGAGATGAGAAAATATCTGCACGTTACGCCTAACTCGTTTGAATATGTTTCGGTTGAGGGCGGTGACGATTTGGCTGCTGACCTATATTTGAGCTATGACAGCGATAATATTTACTTTTTGGCAGATGTAACAGATGATGTTCAGCTTAACAGAAACACTAATTCAAATATATGGAACGGTGACTGTTTGCAGATAGGTATCAGCACACAAAATCAATCTCTTAAAACCGATAAAAAGATGTACTGGGAAATCGGATTTGCGCTGACGGAATCGGGAAAAAGCTCGTGGACGTGGAAGAATCCGAATGATTTGGCGGCGGCATCGGCAGAGGAGTCGATACAAGGCTTGGAGTATGAGATTAAAAGAGATGAAAACAGCAAAAAGACCAAGTATTTTGTTAAGCTTCCGCTTGCGAGTCTTTCGCCGCTGATACCGACAGATACAGACAGCCTTAAAATGACGGTGGTGTTCAATGAGGGCGATGAAAGCGGAGTCCGCGACGGCTGGATAACGTGGGGATATGGACTTGCGGAGTCAAAAAATCCGTTGTTGTTTAACGAATTGCCCTTTATAAAAGAATAGTGGCATTAATGCGAAATTATGTTTTGCATTAATGCCCCCCGACGGGCGTTTTAACCTCTTATCATTTATTGCTCTGCGGATGAGAGGAGCATATTACAATTTATGCCGGCGCAGGGCGGCGGAATGGAGATTATAATGGCTTACAAAATTAAATTATCCGTATTTATATTAATTATTATGCTTTTTCCGATAAATATCTATGCATGGAGCGGTGTTAGCGGAATAGAGTGGCTCAAGGATACTCCGTCCGAAAATATTTTCAGAATAGAGGGTTCACCGAGAAAGTTTATTTTATTGGACAGAACAGATGACAAAGACCCGACATTCTTTATCTTTACAAAAGAGTGTTATGCGGACAGAGCGTTTGACTCAAACAGAAAAAACTATATGAACCCAAAGGACGGAGCGAATCTTTGCGGCTGGCTGAATACAAACTTTTTAAAGAACGGAAGTACAATTCCGAGCGGTGAAGTTATGGCTCTGCCGAATTCCGTTATTGAACATATTGATATGAATCATAAGTGGAAAACGGATTATTCTCCGATTAAGGATAATGAAAATGACACATACGGACTATCTGTGCTTTCACAAGAAGAAATGATTAGGTATAAAGATATGTTCGGAGTTGATGACGGAATGTCGACATCAAGGTCATTCAGATTGGTTGCGGGATGGTGGATAAGAACTCATCCGAAAGAAGAGGGCGGAAAGCTGGCTTTTAGGTTTTTGCCGGATAAAGGTACAAATATTTATTCGTGGGGCGCGGCATCGGACGGCATCGGTGTCAGACCGTGCTTTTATTTAAAAAGAGACTTTTTTACATCCGTAAGATTGAACTTGAACGACCCGGGTGAGAATGTAATAAAGATGATTAAAAAGACATATCTGAAAGAAGAACTCGAGGGGATTTATTCGGAAGCCGAGTTGCTTGATGTTTTCGGATATACATCGGATTTAAGCATTGATTTGAATACTGTTACAAAGGATAAAGACAGCGTGTACGCAAACGTGATTTGCAAAAATAATTCGGCAGACGAAAAACAGGTGATGCAAATATCCGCAGTGTTTACCGAGGACAATCGACCTGTTTCGTTCTCTGCTGAGTATAAGAGTATCTCGGCGAATCAGACCCAAAGTTCGGATATAAAACTTAATTTGCCTGAGATAAATGAGAAAAATATGTATCTTAAAGTATACTGTATTGAACCCGGTCGGGGAAACAGATTGGTTTCAAATTCAAAAAGGTTTATTATTAATTAAGAGGTGAAAATGTATAATGAAAAAAGTTGTTGCTTGTTTGATAATTCTTTTGCATATGTTTGTAAATTCGTATGCGCTGTGCTTTACCTTTAAAGCCAATCCCGATTCATACGACGGGTATGCAACTGTTTTGGTATATAATGATAAATCAGAGATAAGATACGCAAACCAATTTGATTTGAACGATACAAAGACGCTTATGATTGATATTCCCATTGATGATGAAACTTTTTTGATAAAGTCCAATGTGAATGTGAGAGAGGGTATAGTATCGGATTATGTTTATATTTCCGACAGCGGTGATGATGCAAATGACGGTATGTCGGCGAATAATCCGATTAAGACCCTGCAACGAGCAATCGAAATTTTGGACGAAGATCAAAGCCTGTGCGTAATAGGAACGTTTTCGATAGACGGTACGCTTGAAAATTCGGACAAGAATTTGAAGATAAAAGGCTTTGATTCTGAGTCTTATTTGAAAATCGGCGAAAGGGTTTTAATAAATTGCGGCTTGGAAATAGACAAAATCAAGATTGGCGGAGAGCCTAAGATTTTTGCAAACGGATATACTCTTATTATAGGCGAGGGAGTAACCTCGGATTCGCGAATGGAGGTCTATGGCGGAAGCGATGAAAGTGATTTGACAGGCAACACCGATATAAGGCTGTACGGCGGTCAATACAGTCATATTTACGGCGGCGGTTATTATAAAAAAGTGTACGGAAAAACAAATATAACAATAGGCGGCAGCTGTAACCCCAATGACGAAATCGATGACAGTATGTCCAACGTGTCGCAATGCTATGTATTCGGCGGTTCGAACTGCAGCGATGTAATAGGCGGTGGGTCTGCCGTTGTGTTAGAGGGCGATGCAACAGTCAGGGCGATATACGGCGGCTCGCAATACGGAAGCTGTACAAAATCCGATATATGTATAAAAGGAGGGAGAGCAACGGCGGTGTATGGCGGTTCGAAAACCAGAAAGGTGTGGTCGGACAGCAAAATTACCATGCAGGGAGGAGTGGTGGAAAGTATTTTCGGGGGTTCGGACAGAAATGATTTTGTGGGAAACACTGTTGTTATCTTAGAGGGCGGACAGGTGACAAGACGTGTTTATACGGGTTGTTACAATGATTGGAGCTTCGGCTGGAAAACCGATTGCAGCGTAGACGGAACCACAACGCTGATTATCGGAAAAGATGCCGGATTAAATACAAGGTACGGATTATCGTCCGGAAACAATTTAAACGTAGGAGTCTTTTCGGGGAGCCGAATGAACAAACAAAAAGCAACCGAGAAAAATCTAATCGTATTTAAAGACGGATGCTATGATACTCAACGGTCGGCAATAGGTGATAACTCAAATAAATACTATGATTTTGAAAGCTTTGAGAATATTGTGCTTATGTGTTCGGGTGACGGAGATGCGGTGTTGGACAAAGACGGAAATGTGAATTTCCGTACCAAAAACGATACCTATCCGCTTGTAAACTCGGTTGCATCGGAGAGTGTTTGTGACTTGGCGGACGGCAGCTATACAGTGGATTTTGTTTCTGATTTTCGTGTCAAAAACGTCAGCGTCAATATTGGCGAAACCGTCAGAGCCGATGTGCAATCGATAGGAAGTGTCAAGAGCTATGGCGATAATTGCATAATATATCTTGCGCTGTTTGAAAACGAAAAGCTGGCTGCGGTTAAAGATATGAAATTAATCGACTTTGACGGAAATGCGGAATTTGATATTGAATTAAAAAAAGAAAACAAATACCAAATTAAAATATTGGCTTTTGACGAAAACCAAAGGCCTAAAATGCAAAGTTATTCAATGTCGATTAAATAGGCATAAATATCATAAATTAAAGTTGGTTCTTATATTCCGACGGGGTACAGCCGTATTCGGCAACAAAGCATTTTGTAAAATGCGATGAGTCGTAAAAACCGCAGGCAAGAGCAATTTTTGTCAGAGAAGAATCCGTTGTTTTCAAAAGCATTACCGATTGCGATAATCTGTATTTAACCAGGAACTTTGATGGTGACATTTTAAAGCTGTTCATAAAAAGCCTGTATAAATAGGTTCGGTCAATTTTTATAAAATTCGCCATATCATTGACGGTTATCGGCTGTGAATAGTTGTTTTCTATATACGAAACAACATTTTCGAGATAATACTTTCCGGCATAGTCGGTAAAATCGGTGCTTTTTTTAATATTTTCTTTTATTAACGTGCTCATAATGAACAGAAATTGTGCGAGAACATCATACCCCAAAATTTTGTTGTTTTCGGAAATGTTATAGAGCTTGAATAAATCCGCAGTTGTGTTTGATGACAGGTCAAACGAAAAAGTTGGCTGTTGAGGAGTTATATCGGCACAGCGGCATAATGTCAAGTCGCCGAAGCCCGAAAAGTTTACATAAATATAAGTAAAAGGCTCGTGTTCATCGGCTATATAATAATTCGGTATATCCGGAAAAATCATAAATCCGTCACCGGCTTTTAATGAATAAACTTTATTTCCGACGGCGAATAAGCCGCAGCCGTCAATAATAAAGTGTGCGGAAAAATGGCTGTATGTCTGAAGAGGAACGGAATGACCGGGTGAGCATATGGTAAGACCGCATTGCGTTACGGACATACCCCGTTCGGGTTCAATGGTTAAATCGTGGCGGCTTATAATTGTGTTCATGGCATTAATCTCCTTGCGATAAATTAAATATAACACAATAAGAATAAAAAAGCAATATTTTTTCTTAAAAAACAACATATGTACAAATTCTTTCAACTAAAATACTATATAAAATTTAAATATTATGATAATGTTATAGTATAATACAATTTTGTATAAAGGAATGGTGATTTCTATGAAAAATAAGATTAAGATTGGCGTTGTGGGGTGCGGCGAATTTTCAATAAATTTTATACGCCTGTTTTTAAAGCATCCATATGTAGAGAGCGTGTGCGTTGCGGACAACGTTCCCGAAAAAGCCAAGAGCTTCGGTGAAATGTTTAATGTATCATACTATGATTCATTTGAAAAAATGCTTGAGGCGGATATAAATGCGGTTGCGATATTTACACCCAGACATACGCACGGACCGTTTGTAATAAAGGCTTTGCAGTGCGGAAAAAATGTTTATTCGGCGGTTCCCATGGCATCGGAGGTAACGCATTGCCGTGAAATTGTTGAGCTTGTAAAAAAGACGGGACTTATATATATGATGGGCGAAACCTGTATTTATTATCCTTGTTCTATGTTCTGTAAGGAGAAATATCAATCGGGTGAAATGGGTAATTTTGTGTATGGCGAGGCACAGTATCATCATGATATTTCGCACTTTTCCGAACATCACAGAAACGATTTGAAAGCAATAGGCGTGCCCCCGTTTTATTATCCGACACATTCTCTGTCAATGGTTCTTGCGGCAACGGGTTCATATGCAACAAAGGTAACAGCAATGGGATATG
>OIYO01000834.1_pt1 | contig 21604 bp, 27 predicted proteins | sample 1588191 | NCBI WGS metagenome assembly OIYO01 (sample SAMN03283275) | human gut metagenome | biome: human-associated habitat; material: feces | host: Homo sapiens | place: Peru | collected 2012 | reverse complement strand
GATTTACATGCAACTGTTGAAATAAATCTTTCTTCTATTTCTTGTTTTGCTGTTCTTGCTACTGTATTTATTTCATCTAAAGTCTCTAAGAACAATTCTTTTGTATCCAAATCATAGCATATTGGAGGTACACCATTTAATTTTATCGTGTTTTCTCCGAATTCTTCTACTTCAAATCCAGCCTTATTGAAAATTTCCATATTGTCTCTTGCTATGTCCATTTCTTTATGTGTTAATGTTATTACATCTGGCAATAATAACATTTGTGATTCTTTTTCTGTATCTGAATAATAGTTTTTCTTAATCTTTTCATACATAATTACACCTGCCGATAAATATTATTTTTTAATTATACTAGCAAAAAAAATTTTTATAGTTTATTAATATAATATGAAAATTAATCCGGTAACCATTCAAAGTGCAGAAAATAGATTTAGTAAATTTTCAAAAGATGCACTATCAACTCCGCAAATGCCAATTAGAAAATTCACTATTGCGCAAAGAAAATGCGAAGCAGATTATCATTCAATAGGAATGATTGAAACTTTGTCAGACAAGTTTGCTGCTTTGGTAGAAAAATTATTAAAAGTAGGCAATTTAGATTTAGCCGGAATTCTTTGCAGCAAGTTGGCGAAATTCAAATTTTTGCCACTGGAAATTAAAGAAAAATATATTAAACAAGGATTTGAAATTGCAGAATTCCAAAATGATAAAATGCACATGATTGCAAGATTAGAAGATTTGCACAGAGAATATGAAAAACAAGGAATTTCAGAAAAATTGCGCAAAGTACTCGTAAGAGAAGAAAGTCTGCTAAAAGAAGTTATTTCTGATTTTGATAGTTCTGTAAATAATTATAGGACAATTGGCAACAAGGATAAAAACAAAGATAAATTTCAAGATTTATTAGCAACAACACAAATTGATTTAGCAAAAGTATTGCTACACCCAGACCCTAAAAAAGCAATGAAAAAACTAAAGAGCGCAATAAATATTCTAAATAACCTTGGTGATACGGATAGATGCAGATTTGCCAAAATGCTGCTTCGAATGGCAAAGGAAAATTTATACGGCGATAATTATCTGGAATTTTAATATTTTGTCTTTTTGTACTATAATCAATAGTGTGTAGAAGAATAAAGGAGAAATTATGGTTCAACAATTTAATACTCCACAGAAAACAAGGCAAGCAGTGATTTTATTTTTAAAGGGTTCTGCAACTCCTATAGTTATGTATTATGAAAATCCGCAAGCAGTTTATGCTGAATTAAAACAACTTATGAAAAGCCCAACTCCGGTTCTTGTAGAAAAAGAACCTATGGGGCCGATTAAGAAACTTTGCTTTGTGTCAACTCAAATTGCAGGACTTGTTTTACAGGAAGAACCATATGCATAAAAAACATAGCAACAATAAAATAGTTGAAATTGAAGACATTGAGCGTGAGCCGGACAAAACTCTTTATTACGAATTTGATGGTAAAATTGAAGAATTGGATGATTGTGAAATTCGTGCAAGTTTGGATATAAAATCTTTGGGTGATTTTATAGAAGTCAAAGGAGAGGTTGAAGGTCAAATTCAGTTGGAATGTGATAGGTGTTTGAATAAATATAAATACGATTTTGATTTCGACATTGATGAAACGTATGCAAAGCATTCTCTTTACGACGAATATGGTCAAGAGCTGGAACTCCAGTCAGGACAGTTTGTTACGGATTTAAACGGAGAAAAAGAGATTGATATTTATGACTTATTGTATCAATCTGTAATATTAAACTTACCAAATAAAAAAGTTTGTGGTATAAATTGTAATGAGGGACTATTTGTGTCTGATGAAGAAATGGAAGTTCCTGATAATCGAATGGATGTTTTTAAAAACATCAAGATTGATAAAAAATAATTTTCTACCTATCAACAGAATCATAAATTGATATTTGAAAATTTTTAATATATAAATAAAACGTTAATACAACTAGAAAGGACATTATAAGAAATGGCAGTACCAAAGAAAAGAACAGGGCATAGTGCTCAAGGTAAAAGAAGATCTAATTGGAAAGCAACAAAACCTGAATTGGCAACTTGTCCAAACTGTGGAGCTAAGGTTTTAACTCACACTGTTTGTACAGCTTGTGGAACATATAAAGGCAAAGTTGTTTCTAAAAAGGCTGAAGGTTTTGTAGAAGAAGCTAAGGCTGAAGAAAAAGAAGTTAAAAAAGCTAAAAAATCAGCTGCAAAAGAAGAAGCTCCTGCAGAAGAAGCTAAAGCTGAAGAAAAAGCTGAAGAAACAGAAGAAAAACCTGAAGCATAGTTTTTTAAAAGATTAGGTGCGGAATAACCGCACCTGACTTTCTAAAAAGATAAGATTAAAAACGGGATAAAGGGAAGAGTTAAATGACAAGAATAGCTGTAGACGCAATGGGCGGTGATCACGCTCCTTTTGAGATTGTAGCAGGTGCAGTATGGGCTGCGGCAGAATATGGTGTAGCGTTAGAATTAGTCGGAAAGCAAGATAGAATTGAACACTGTCTTGAAGTTATTCAGAAAGAAGGATTCTTATCTGATTGCGGTAAAGCAGGCAGAAAAAGAAGAGTACGTGTGGATGTCAAATCACTTGATATCAAGATTACTCATGCTTCTGAAATTATTGAGATGGGTGAAGCTCCCGGACAGGCTATTCGTAAAAAGAAAAACTCTTCAATCGTATTAACAGTTAATTCTGTAGCAACTGGAAGTTCTGATGCGTTAGTGGCAGCAGGTTCTACCGGTGCAGCTATGGCATCAAGCTTGTTTGGTTTGGGTAGAATTCCTGGAATTGACAGACCTGCAATAGCTGTAACACTTCCTACAATGAAAAAACCAATTGTTATTATTGATGGTGGTGCGAACAGCAATTGTACGCCTCAAATGCTTAAACAATTTGCTATTATGGGGATGACTTTTTCTAAGAATGTCCTAGGCATTGATAAACCACGTGTTGGTGTTTTAAACATTGGTGAAGAAGCCGGCAAAGGTAATGAATTGGCGCAAAATACTTATAATTTATTAGAAGAAGAAAAAGAAAAATTCAACTTCATGGGCAATATTGAAGGCAGAGAATTATTCTTGAACCTTTGCGACGTTGTAGTTTGTGATGGTTTTGTCGGTAATGTTGTACTAAAAGTTACCGAAGGAACTTCTTCATTATTATTTAAAATGATTAAGAGTGAGTTCAAATCAGATTTCTTGGGTATGCTAATTGGTATGTTAGCAAAACCTTTCATGAAACGTATTTATGAAAAAATTAATTACGAAGAATTTGGCGGATGTTTACTTCTTGGTGTAAAAGGTATTACGGTTATTTCACACGGTAGAAGTAAAGCTTATGCAATTAAAAATGCAGTAAGAGTAGCCAAAGAGGCTGTAGAAACATCTGTTAACAGAAAAATTTCCGAATCAATCGGGGAATAATAAAAGATTACAAAACTTCGGTAGGTAATTACTGCCGAAGTTTGATTTATTCAAAGGGTAAGAGGAGTATACAATAAATGGGAAACAATACAATTCCTTTAAGAATTGCCGGAGTTGGGTATAGTGTACCTGATGCGGTTATAACAAATGACGATTTAACAAAATTATATGATACATCAGATGAGTGGATTTATACCAGAACCGGTATTAAAGAAAGAAGAGTTGTTTCTGGTGAACAAAATGCTATAGATTTAGGCTTGGAAGCTTCTCAAAGAGCTTTGGCAAAAGCTAAAATGGATGCTAATGATATTGATATGATTATTGCTGCATCATCTGCTCCACCTGATTTATATCCTGCAATCGCATGTCATATTCAAAACAGATTAGGTATTACGACTCAAATCCCTGCTTTTGATATTACTGCTGCTTGTACGGGGTTAATATATGGTTTGAGTATTGCAAAGGGTTTTATTGCATCTGGAATGTATAAAAATATTCTTGTAGTTGCAACCGATAACAATTCTCGTTTAGTTGATTGGAATGATAGAGGAACATCAATTCTATTCGGTGATGGTGCCGGTGCAATGGTAGTAACAGCTTCCGAAGATGGTGTTGACGACATTATTGCTATTGATATTAAAGCTGACGGAAGCCATGGTGACTTGATTGAACTATCATTTGATGGTAAGAATTGTCCGCTTGTTGAACAGTATGAAGAAAAGCCAAAAGGCATCAGAATGAATGGACGTGGGGTTTATACATTTGTAGCTAAAGTTCTACCTCATTATGTAGAAGAACTTATTACAAAAGCTGGAATGCGAGCTGATGATATTGATTATTTAATACCTCACCAAGCAAATATCAGAATTATTCAAGCTGTTCAAGAGCGTTTGGGATATTCTGATGACAAGGTTGTTACTAATATTAAATATTATGGTAACACTTCTGCTGCTTCAATTCCATTGGCTTTAGCTGAAAGCGTAGAAAAAGGCAATGTTAAATTGGGTTCAACTGCTGTTCTTTGCGGTTTTGGTGCCGGCATGACTTGGGGCGGCGCAATCGTAAGATTGAGAGAAGGAATTTGTTAGTAAGAAGGAGGTCGTTAAGACGTTAAGTCGTTAGGTTCATTTTGAATTATTTATATGAACTTAATGCTTTAGAGATTTGATAACTTAACAACTTACAGTTATGTTCTATAAAGATTTAGAAGTTTGGAAAGAAGCAATTGATTTAACCATATTGATATATAAAATCACTGACAATTTCCCTGATGAAGAAAAATATGGTATTATAAGTCAAATCAGAAGGGCAGTTGTTGCAATTCCTTCAAATATAGCAGAAGGTTCTACGAGAATGTCTGATAAAGATACAATGAGATTTATAGATATTGCTATTGGCTCTCTAGCAGAATTGGATACCCAAATGATAATAGCAGAGAAACTTAACTACTATCAAGGTTATGAAAAATTAAAATTAAAAATTGATAAAGTTTTTGCTTTGCTAAGAGGATTGAAAAATTATTTAAAACGAACTTAACGACTTAAAGACCTAACGACTTAACGACATAAAATAAAAGGAGTATAACATGGTAAAAAAAATAGCATTCTTATTCCCGGGGCAAGGTGCTCAATCTGTAGGAATGGGTAAAGATTTATATGAAAATTTTGCTGCAGCAAAATCTGTTTATGAAACAGCTGATTCAACATTAGGCAAAAGTGTTTCAACAATTTGTTTTGAAGGTCCGGAAGAAGATTTGAAACAAACTGTTAATACTCAGCCTTCAATTGTAACAACTTCTATTGCAGCTTTAGAAGCTTTGAAATCTGAATTAAATATTACACCGGATTTTGTTGCCGGTCATTCATTAGGTGAATATTGCGCAATGTATACTGCTGGTGTAATGTCTTTAGAAACAACTTTAAAAGCAATACAAAAAAGAGCTGATTTGATGGGTGCTACAAAAGGCGGTTCTATGGCAGCAGTACTTAATGCAACAGATGAGCAATTAAAAGCAGGATTAGAAGAAGGTTCAAAAGTTGGTTACGTTGATGTAGCAAACTACAATTCACCTGTTCAAGTAGTAATCACTGGTGATAGCGACGCTGTTAAAGCAACTTCTGATTATCTTCTTGCAAATGGTGTAAGAAGGGTTGTTCCTCTTGCTGTTTCTGGCGCATTCCATTCTAAATACATGGAAAATGCCGGTAAAGAATTCGCAAGCTTTGTTTCTGAATTAGCTTTAAATGATGCAAAAATGCCTGTTATTACAAATGTAGATGCAGCAGAAACTTTGAAAGCTGATGATTTTAAATCAAAAATGCCAAAACAAATTTCTTCATCAGTACATTGGACTCAAACTATTCAAAAAATGGTTGAAGAAGGTGTTGATACATTTGTTGAAATCGGTCCGGGTAAAGTTCTTGCTGGTTTAAATAAAAAGATTGCTCCTGAGACTACTGTTTATAATGTATTTGACAAAGCTTCTTTGGATGCAACAGTTGCAGCTTTAAAAGAACAAATGGCAGGGGTTTAAATTTCTGAAGGAAGGATATGTAATTATATGCGAAAATTTCAATATGTTTTATTGATTATCCTTGCAATAGTTGCGGTAATGAGAGTTGTCTATGAATTTCAACAAAGTAGTGCAGAACGTAAACAAGTTGCAAAATTTGAGCAAAGACAAAAAGAAATAAGAAAAAAAGGTGCGCTTAAAGTTGTTATGTTGAACAATACTACAGAACTGGATTCTAAGTTCAATAGTCATTTGCAAACTTGTGAAGCAGTGAATTATGCTTTGTCTGATGGTACAAATTTTGTTATTTATGGTAATGAAGGTACATTTTGTAATTTTGAAAAATACAATCCTCCGGTATGTTTGGAATGTAAACTACCTATGAATATCGCAGAAAGGTATGCATTAGCTTCTGGTGGTATAGATTCTTTTATCAACGAAGTTAATAATGATAAAAAGTATTGTAATATTGTTGGCACAGATGTTATTAAAAATGTTGACAAAAACAAAATAAAAAAAGAAAAAAATAAGAAACACAAAAAAACAAAGTAGGTCTGGCATAGCCTGACAAAATTTAAAATAAGGAGAAAATTAATGACAGAAAGAAAAATTGCACTTATTACAGGTGGTTCTCGTGGTATTGGTTTAGCTTGTGCTTTAGAATTAGCTAAAGCTGGATGCGACATTATTATCAACGATATTTGTGACGCTGAAAAAGCTCAACCGGCTCTTGATGAAATCAAAGCTTGTGGTGTTAACGCTTGGTTCTACCAATTTGACGTTTCAAATTCTGAAGCTGTTCAAGAAGCTGTTGATAAGATGATTGCAGAACACGGTAAAATTGATGTGTTATTAAACAACGCTGGTATCACAAAAGACGGTCTGTTCATTAGAATGGATATGGAACAATGGGAAAGAGTTATCAAGATTAACTTGACTTCTGCTTATTGCGTTACTCACGCTGTAATTAAGTACATGATGAAAGCTCGTCAAGGTTCTATTATCAACATGTCAAGCATCGTTGGTCGTCACGGTAACGCTGGTCAAGCTAACTACTCAGCTTCAAAAGCTGGCTTAATCGGTTTGACTCAAACTCTTGCTAAAGAATTCGGCGGTAGAAATATCAGAGTTAACGCAGTTTGCCCTGGTTTTATCCAAACTGCTATGACAGCTGAACTTCCTAATATCGATGAATACTTAAAAGCTATTCCTATGAAAAGACTTGGTACTCCGGAAGATATCGCTAAAGTTGTTAAATTCTTAGCACTTGATACTGAATACGTTACTGGTCAAGCTATCGAAGTTGCCGGCGGTTTAATGATATAAGGTACTACGTACGTAGACATTTGGTCGGCTGCTAGGTGAAAACGACTGGATAATTTAACACTACAAGCTCCGCCTCAAAGTGAAACTACAAGGTATATGTCAGAGAAACGCACATAGACATTGGGTCGGCTGCTAGGTGAAAACTACTAGATAATTTAACACTACAAGCTCCGCCTCAAAGTGAAATTACGAGGCATATGTCAAGGAAACGTACGTAGACATTGGGTCGGCTTTCAAAAGTTGAAAATTGAAAGTAGAAAGTTGTTTTAAATAATTATTTATTTTCAATTCGACAAAAAGTAAAAAAGTAGGGTGGGAAAAGCGTAAGCGGTTCCCACCTTTTTTTATTTGGTAAATTTGACGAACATTGTTACTGGTTAGCAAGGAGTAATTATAATGAAAATAATGAGGAAACAAGACGTATAGATTTTAATCCAAATACGACAGAAGTTACAACATTCCTCAATTATTTGCATTAAAAGGAATGTTATTGCACAAGCTTGCCATTGTTCTAAGTTCCAACATTTTAGCCGTAGATTCCTCTTATTTTATGGCTTCTTTAGTGTGTTCACCATTTTTATTGAGGTACAAGTAATAAGCCTCGTAGATTAATAAGCAACAATCAAATTAACATAGCGAGCAACAAACAGGAATGAGATAGCGTGTCATTTAATGGCATAAAAATATTGAACTTCATGATTACAGCAGTTATTTTAGCAAACCTGCATTTTGAAGACGATGAGCTAGATTAGGGTTAGAAAATCTGACCGGCTAACTTATGCCTAAATTATTTTATCAAAGCTCTTTCTGCGATAATTAAATTTTGCAAACCGGTTATAGCTTCTGTAGTTGCATTTTTAACTTCTGCCATTGCATTTCTGATATCTTCAACCGTACTATTAGCAAGATTTTTTAACACTTGACCAAATTTAAGAGCCGCTTCTCTATATAGTTTGCATAACCTCATATGTTCCTTATGAAATTTTTCACTTTCAGTTTTATGTCCTGTGTTGTACAAATTGCAAATGTTTTCCATTGATGGTTTACTATAATCTCCTAATGAATTATAATATCCTTCAAGTTCTTGTCTTGCTTTTTCAGCTTCAGACTTCACATTTTGTTGCATCAATTTTTTGAAATCACCTTGTAATTGTTTTGTTGGATAATTGTTACTAATATTAATTCCCATATTTGTATTCCCCCATAATTGTATAAAGAATTTCGAGCAAAAAAAATTGCTAATTTCACCCTCTTATGTAAAGTTTTGTAAAAAATAAATTCCAAAAAGTTGTAGGTCGTGTTCGACCTTTTCATTGAACACGACAATAAATTTTCTGCTATATCAAGTAATATACAGAAATCAAGACAATAAAATTAATATGACAATTAAAGTTTTTGATAAAAATGACCCTAGTATCAATAGACTTATAAAAGAAAATATTACATATGACACAACATCGTAAGAATACGAACAGTGTTTGAAAGACAATAATATATGACTAGATTATCTGTTTCAATTTTAATAAAATGTAAAAAAAGAAAAAATAAGTAGGAAAAGCGTAAGCGGTTCCCATCTTTTTCATTGCTTATTCTGTTTCATTTTTATAGCCAAATAGATTTGTTCTCCCAGTATTTTTTGTCCTCTTGCAGAATCAGAATCTTTCTCAGGATTTATTTCTTTACGCTTTTCTTTCTTTTTATTTTGAATTTTTTCTTGTTCACCTTTTGTTACTGTTAAAAATTTATTTGTGACACAATCTTCTTTTTGTGCTTCTCTTAACTCTATATCATGCAGTTTTGCTTTATCAGCAGATTTTCTACCGGTGCCTTTTATTCCATATTGTTTTAATCTACGCATTATTGCTTTTTCTTCTTCATCCATTGCACAAGATATTACACACATAGAACATTCAAGACTTATTCTATCAATTACCATAATACACACACTCCAAGTCTAACAATATGTATATCGGTACAATTTTTGAAAACTTTAGCAATACGTCAAAAATTGTTACATTTCCCTAGAAAGTGTAACAATTTTTGAAGTTTATTGCAAAATTATCTTGAAATAGTATAATTTAATGGAATAGTGTATTACACAATAATGAAGAGGATAAAAAACATGAGTACATTTGAAAAAGTTAAAAAAGTTGTAGTTGACCAATTAAGCTGCGATGAAGCTTTAGTTACTCCAGAAGCAAGCTTTACAGCTGATTTGGGTGCTGATTCTTTAGATACAGTTGAATTAGTTATGGCTTTTGAAGAAGAATTCGGTTGCGAAATTCCTGATGAAGAAGCTGAAAAAATTCAAACAGTTCAAGATGCAGTTAGCTACATCGATTCACACTCATAGTAAGATTTGAATTTATATTGAGAGGGTGAGGATTTTGTATATTTTCGCCCTCTTCTTATATTTAGAGTAATATTATTATTCACAAAGTTAGAGCTAAGATGCCAATATCAAAATTATGTTGGCGGGATATGATTTAAGGGAAAAAGAGAATATGACAAAACGTAGAGTTGTAATAACAGGTATGGGTGCCGTTACTCCTTGTGGTATTGGAGTTAAGAATTTTTGGAACTCAATGCTTGAAGGTAAAAGTGGTGTATCATTGATTGAATCTATTGATACAGAAAAACATACTGTTAAAATTGCAGGAGAAATCAAAGATAAAGATTTTAATCCTGAAGATTATATGTCATCAAAAGACGCAAACAGAATGGACAGATTTACTCAATTTGCAATGGTTGCAGCTGATGAAGCAATCGCTGATGCAGGTATTGATGAAGCAGAAATTGACCCATATAGAATTGGTGTATTAGTAAGTTCTGCGGCTGGTGGTTTCAAAACATTTGAAAAAAATCATATGGCTATGATTCAAAAAGGTCCTACAAAAGGTTCACCGTTCACAGTTCCTATGCTTATTGTTGATATGGCATCTGGTAGAATTTCTATGAAACACGGATACAAAGGTGTTAACAAAGCTGTTGTATCAGCTTGTGCAACAGGTTCACATTCAATTGGTGATGCATTCAGAACAATCCAATATGGTGATGCTGATGTAATGGTTGCAGGTGGTTGCGAAGCTACAATTACAACACTTGGAATTGGAGCATTCACTGCTGCTAGAACTTTATCAAAAAGAAATGACGAGCCTACAAAAGCTTCAAGACCTTATGACAAAGACAGAGATGGTTTTGTAATGGGTGAAGGTGCTGGTGTTCTTGTTCTTGAAGAATATGAATTTGCAAAAAAACGTGGTGCTCATATTTATGCTGAAATCGTTGGTTATGGTCAATCAGCTGATGCATATGATATGGTAGCTCCGGATCCTGAAGGTAATGGCGCTATTAAGTCTATGGAATTGGCTATGGCTGATGCAGGTTTGAAACCTGAAGACATTGATTACATCAACCCACACGGTACAAGCACAGGTTTAGGTGACGTTGCAGAATCTCAAGCTATTGCTAAGATTTTCGGTGATAAAGAAAAGAACCCTAACTTGCTAGTAAGTTCAACAAAGAGCATGCACGGTCATATGTTAGGTGCTACCGGTGCTGTTGAAGGTATTGTTTGTGTTAAAACAATTACTGATGGTAAAGTTCCTCCAACAATTAATCTTGATAACCAAGATGAACACGTTGCAAATCTTGATTATGTTCCACATAAAGCAAGAGATAAGAAAGTTCATGCAGCACTTTCAAATTCATTTGGATTTGGCGGTCACAATGCTACTTTGGTATTCAAAGAAGTTTAGGTTTATAACGAATTAAGATAAAAAACACCGGCTTTTCAAGTCGGTGTTTTTTTTAATAAATAGACAAATTATATTAATTAATGTAGAATGATTTTGTAGGGCTTAGCACATACGCTAAACTTCGTCACACACAATTATTGAAGAAATTGGACGAAAGGAGGCTAAGCTATGGTGAGCAAAATAATAATGCTATTACTAGCTTTTGCGATTGTAGTAATAGCACTAAAATTGTAAACCGTAGGGTGTGAAGCAGAGTCTTTAGCCTACGCTAATGTCTAAAGGCTCTCGCCCTACATCTATATTATTTACTACTTTACAGTTTTTGTCAATTGTGGTTTTTATTTCGCCATATAAACACTTGTAGAAGGAAAAGCAAACTCGATACCTTCTTCTCTGTATCTGGTAATAATTTGTTTTATTATACTGCTTTTTATATGAACATATTTTGCCCAGCTAACTTCTCTGGTATAAGCTATTACTCTTACTTGGATTGAGCTTGCTGCCAAGTTATCAAAAAATACTTCTACATTGTCTAATATTGTAGGGCTTTCTTCTGCAATTTCTTTCAATATTCTACGAGCAGTGTCTAATTTCTCATTAGAAGTTCCATACTCAACATCTACTGTAATATCAATTCTCCTTGAATTTGCCATTGATACGTTGGTAATTTCTTCATTAGAAAGTTGATTATTAGGAACATTTACGACAAATCCTTCAAGTGTTCTGATTGTAGTAGAGCGTAAATTGATATTTTCAACAAAACCTTCGTACCCATTGAATTTGATATAATCACCAATTTTATAAACTCTATCAGCCAAAAGTCCTACAGAACCAAAAACATTTCCTATAGCCTCTTTTGCTGCAAAACCTACTGCCAAACCTGTGATTCCAAAACCTGCTATAAGAGAAGTTACGTTATAACCAAAACTTTGTAAAAATCCGGCAAGTAATAAAAATACTATTACTGCTTTTAATATTTTGGATAAAACCGGTAATAGGTTGAGAAGCGGTGAATCAGAATTCTTTTGTCTTAATTTTTTATCTATATTTTTACTAAAAATATCAATTATAGAAGAAATTCCCCAGATTAAAATTATATTAACAACAACACCAATAATAAATTTTGCGTGCACACCTAAAAATTTTAAAATCGGTTCAAAAAACATATCAATCATTATTTATTTTATCCTCTTCGTTTTCTAAGCTCTTCAAGTTCGTCTTGGAACGGAGAAATTGAGGTTAATTTATCCATAATTGCAGGCATATGTTCAATTACGTAATCAATATCTTCTTCTTTTGTAAATCTTGATAGGCTGAATCTGATTGAACCATGAAGTGCTGTGAATGGAATGCCCATCGCACGTAAAACGTGACTTGGTTCTAAAGAACCGGAAGTACAAGCACTGCCGGAACTTGCACAAACACCAATATCGCTCAAGTGCAGAAGTATCAATTCGCCTTCTACATACTCAAATCCAATATTTGTAGTATTAGGTACTCTGCCATTAATTGGAGTATTTAATCTTGCATTAAATACATTTTTCAAAATGCCAGCTTCAAGTTTATCTCTCAATCTTTTGACTTCTTTGAGTTCATAATCCAAAGCATCTTGAGCCAACTCCGCAGCCTTACCCAAACCTACAATGTAAGGAACATTTTCTGTACCGGCTCTTAGTCCTCTTTCTTGATGTCCGCCGTTAATAAGTGGTGTTATTCTAACATCAGGTTTAACATAAAGTGCGCCAACACCTTTTGGAGCGTGAAATTTATGTCCGGAAACACCTAACATATCGATTTTTGTTTCCTTAACATTTATCGGAATTTTTCCGCCTGCTTGAACTGCATCTACATAAAATCTTGTTTCCGGAGATTTTGATTTGATATATTCTGCAATTTCTTCTACAGGAAAAATAACCCCAGTTTCATTGTTGGCATACATTATAGACACAAGTGCTGTATCTTTTCTTAATTTTGATTTTAATTCCTCAATATTAAGTTCACCTTGAGCATTAACTCCAATATAATCAACTTCATAACCTTGTTTTTCCAATTCTTTGTACGTATTCAAAACACAAGGGTGTTCAACTTTTGTAGTAATAAGATGCCTTTTTTCTTTATTGCAATTTACGACACCTTTGATAGCCATATTAGCTGATTCCGAACCACAAGAAGTGAAAAAGATTTCTTTTTCATTATTAGCCCCAAGAAAATCTCTAACCTTAACTCTTGCTTCTCTTATAGCTGCAGCAGGCTTCTTCGCAAAATCATACATGCTAGAAGGATTTGCGTAATCGTTTTGCAAATAAGGAAGCATTTCTTCCAGAACTTTTTCATCCACTTTAGTTGTTGCATTGTTATCTAAATATATCATTTATTCTTCCTCGTTCTAAAGTTTATTTTGTCGGTATACATAATTGCGGTTTGTCAAATAAGCGTCTTATTAAACCACTTATACCAGATCCAAACACAAGCATTTTATAATGTCCCATCTCATCAAATAATCGGGCTTTTTCTTTCCAATCTTTTGTCGCTTTTGCTTTCTTATACAACTCTTTTGCATTCGGATTTTCATATTCCTTCGCCCATCTCGTATTGTTAGAAAATGTCATTCTGGAATTAAAATCAATGTAATCTATTGAGTCTGAATATATTCTAAATTTTTTCTTAGAATAAAATGAAGTTTGCGCATTAATTGGCTGTATTTTCATCTATTGCCTTTCATATAACAAAACAAAATTACACTTGTTCAACTTCTATAGCCGAATCAACTTTATCTTTCAAAACAGATTCAACAAATCCTTTAATAGTCATTGAAGCATTCTTGCAAGAACTGCAAACGCCGATTAGTTTAACCTTAACTTTATTGCCTTCAACATCGACAAGTTCAATATCTCCGCCATCTTTTTGAAGTTGTGGGGATATTTGCTGTTCAATTACTTTCCCGATTTTCAAAATCTTTTGAGTTAGAGAAAGCTCAACCGTTTTGCCTTGTTTTCTCAAATATGTTTCAATCATATCTTTAATAACACCACGACAACGACCGCAAGCGCCGCCTGCTTTTGTATAATTTGTAACTTCTTCTACAGTCTTAAGACCGTTAATTTTTATTGCTTCCCAAATTTGGTTTTCTGTAACATTAAAGCAAGTGCAAACGATTTTATCACCTTCGTGAGAAAGTCCGTTTTCTTCTTCAACAATATCTTTACCATAATATTTTTTAAGAGCGTCTTCCAATGCTTCGTGTCCCATAACTGAACAGTGCATTTTTTCTTGCGGAAGTCCGTCAAGCTCGTCTGCAATATCTTTGTTAGTAATTTTTGCAGCTTCTTCTATTGTTTTTCCTATAATCATTTCTGTCAAAACGCTTGAAGATGCAACGGCAGAACCGCAGCCAAAAGTTTGAAATTTTGCGTCTTTAATTACGTTTCCATCTAACTTTATATATAATTTTAAAGAATCACCACAAGCCAAAGAACCGGCTTCGCCGATTAAGTCAGCATCATCAATCTTGCCGACATTCTTAGGGTGTCTGTAATGTTCTAATACCTTTTCAGAATATTCCCACATGATAGTTTTCCTTTCTAAAACCACGGTCGATAAAGGAAATACACTCCTCGGTTCTCCCATAATTTCACAACAATATTTTACTACAAAAAGAGGAAATAAAAACAAGTTAGTTGGTTAACACAAGATTTTTATGATTTCGTAAATCTGTTTTAATTTCTTCTGCGGACAAGTAGATATAAGAGTTATGATATTACTGATTAACTCTTCGTTAGAATTATTTGGCACAATCAAAAGTTCTGCCGGAGTGATTTCAAACGCTTTGCAAATTTTGTCAATAGTTTCGGCAGTTGGTTGATATCTATTGCGCTCAATATTAGAAAGTCCTTGCAAACTAATTCCTATTTTCTCAGAAAATTCTTCTTGCGTAAGATTATATTTTTTGCGCAAAGCTTTTATATTCGTGTTGATTAATCTTTGATATTTCATACATTATAGCTTATAGTAAATCGCCATTTAGTTTAATAAACTCAATAACTATCAATCAGGCTAATTAATTATAAAGATATGTAACAATATCAATAGAGGTACGCAATTATAGACTTTTGAAATACTTTATATATGTGTAAATTGTAACACACTATATTAAGAGAGGAAACGTATTATGACAAAACCAGTATTCAATTCAGTAACAACAAGCAATGGAAGTTATTTTGTAGGAATGACAAAGAAAGAGGCAGAACAAAAAAAGATTTATTCTTGTTTTGCAGGTATTGATTTTAAAGATTTGGATAAAAACAATGATGGAATTTTATCACAAAAAGAAATTCTTGAAGGTGTAAAAAAACAATCTGGACGAGAAAAATGGTCAAATCGATTATGGGGTATATTTGGTACAGGAGTAGCAACCGCAGGGGCAATAGCTGAATTGCCAAGCGTTGGTGCTGCTACCGGAATTATAGTTGCAGGTGGTACACTTGCCACAGTTGCCGGTGTTAAATATGATGCAGCTTGTGAAAGAGAAGAAGAAGCGGAGAATGCATTAAAAAAATATAATAAATAAAACATTAAATATACAAATTAAATAGTTTTTCGTCATTGCGAGCGTATTTTACTTCACTTTCAAATGTGTAGTGCAATCTACAAGCTAGTAAGTGTAGTGTAAAACGAAGCAATCCAGTCGTGCAGCTTGTAAGTCTATTTTAAATTTTTGGATTGCCACGAAAATTTTCAAAGTTTTATGCAAGACTACAAAACTAAAGTATCAATTTTCTCGCAATGACGTACTACTATTGTTTCATGGGCTTTGATTATTAATATTATATCTATATTACTCTTCTAATTCTCCATCCTTTTAGCTTCTTGTTTCAAGAATTCGCAATCAGCTTCGAGTCTTTTATCATCCATTGCATTAATTAGTTCATCAATCTCTTTGATTTGTCCAAGTTCAAATCCGACTTCTGCCAACAACACACAATCATTACAAAGCCTATAACTGCCATATTGAACAGAACCGGCTAATGGTTTGGTACTGCCGCAAGCGTCGCAGCTAAAAAATTCATGCTCACAATCAGGATTTTCTTCTATATCATCAAGTCGCATTTGCTCTACCACAAGCTGCATTTCTTGAACAACTTCTTCTTTTGTTTTCATAAAATCATATCTCCATTTGGCTAAAAGTTTTCGAAAAAAGTTAACTAAAACAAGCCCCCTCCCGTATCTGTAAAGCTCGCACAGCTCGCCAACAGCTACGTCCTCCCCCGTAGAGAGGCAGGTTCTTATTCTACCAAACTCTTCATCTCTTTCACAGCTTGTTCTAAGCCTACAAAAATTGAACGAGCGATAATAGAATGTCCTATATTCAATTCGCACAAGTTCGGAATTTCGTGCATTCTTTTTACGTTTTGATAATTCAAACCATGACCGGCATTAACTTTCAAACCAAAATTCTGTGCAAAAATTGCAGCACCTTTAAGGTCGTTAAACGCTTTTTCTTCTTCTAACGTACCGAAAGCTTCTGAATATCTTCCGGTATGTAATTCAATAAATGGAGCGCCGGTCTTTGACACAGCATTAATCTGTTGTATATCAGGGTCAATAAAAAAACTGACTTCGATATTCTTTGCTAATAAAGGTTTTACAAATTCAATTGCTCGGCTGAGTTGTCCTTCTACATCCAAACCACCTTCTGTCGTAAGTTCTTGTCTTTTTTCCGGAACAATACATACAGCGTGAGGGCGAAGTCTTAGAGCAATTTCTTGCATCTCATCTGTCATTGCCATCTCTAAATTTAAGCGAACCCTCGGAAGCATTCTTATTGCCTCAACGTCAGCATCCTTAATATGTCTTCTATCTTCTCTCAAATGCGTTGTAATAGAAGCAACTTGGCATTCTTTACATATTCTTGCAGCAGTTAAAACGTCCGGTTCATTTCCACCTCTAGCGTTTCTTAAAGTTGCAACGTGATCTATATTTACTCCTAATAACATATTATTCCTTTCTTAAAAAACTTCCTTAACAATATCATAGTATAAAAAAACAATAAGTAACAAACGAAACAAAAGCAAAAGGCAATTCCCTCTAAGCCTCTTCGCCTCTACATATCTAACCCTCTACTTACGACAGCTTTCTTCTTCCATATCAACAAGCCCGTCGTAATCATTATCAATTCCGTCAGAGCAAGAGCCTATTGAATCCAAACCTTCAGCACGCGGATAAAATTTCAGCCACTTATTAGGAATTTTATCCCAAAGGTAAAGGAAAAATTTCTTATAAAAAATTGCAGCCTCTTTATTTTCTATAACCATCAAATTTTCATCATTCTTGCTTTCACCGCTTTTTGAGAAATTCATTGAACCTAAAACCAAATACCTATCATCAATTATCATAGTTTTGGAGTGCATTTTCCCTGCATAATTTTCTATTTTTACCGGCATGCCGGCAGCTCTTAATTCACGAACTTTTGAATACTTAGCAGAAGCATTCAATGCGTCGGTTATAATTCTAACATCGACTCCACGATTTTTAGCTTGAATTAATTCTGATACCATTTCTTTATGTGAAATCAAAAACGCAGGAATATAGATATAATTTTTAGAATTCCTTATCAGCGGCAAAATAGTATTTTGAATAGTTTTATTCTGCGGAGAAAAATAAATTCCGGAGGTATTTTCCGTCAATATTTTATTAGAGTGAAACTTTCCTTCATACATTTGATTAAATTCTTCTGTATAAATTTTAGCTGCTGCAGGTGAATTTATAACAATTATTGCGTTAGAATTATATCCAGACATATCAGTGTGAGAAAGGTTTGCAGAACCCGTAATCACAATTTTGTTATCAAAAATATAAAACTTGTTGTGCATAATTGCGGATTTCTCTTTTGATAAAGCATCACTTTTAGCATTTCCAACAAGCTTGACTAATTCATTTGTATTTGGATAAATATTACCGCCTGTAGAATCAATATCATAAACAAGTCTGATTTTAACTCCACGAGCTATTGCGTTCTTTATAGCATTCTCTATCGACGGAACAGAAGAATAACCGTAAATTGCAAAATCAATTGATGTTTTTGCAAAATTAATATTGTTCAAAATTTCCTTACACATTTCTGTAGAACAATTTCTGTCCGGCTTAAGTTTTTGTGTAAAATCAGAAATAATAATTTTAAAATTCCCATTCTTTAATGCAAGCGGAACCGCAGGAATCGTTTTTGTTTTCGCAGAAAATTTCTTATTCTTTTTATACCCTTTTCTTACAACAATATAATTTTTTGCTTGAAAATTTTTATCCAGCGGTAAATATAGTTCTGTATCCATATCAAAAATCATGTAATTTGATTTTCGTATCTTTTTTATCATTTTCTGCGCAGCAAAATTGTTTGTAAATTTACCATCTTTGATACAAAAAGCTGAATTTTTGAACTTTCTTTTGTAACTGTATTTGTAGTATATTAAATCGTCATTATTTACATAAACTTTTCTGTTATCCAAAAGATTTTTAGCCCAATATTTTGCCAAATTGCCAAGTATAAAAGCTTCATCTTCACTTAAGTTTAACTTTGCAGCCAAAGTTTTATTTTTATCGGAATAATATGAATCAAAACAATCGAAATCGTTTAATCTATATGCTACGTCACCTTTAAGTTTTATTTCTACCGGAGAAGTCACCTCATTAACATAAGTTTCTTCTATAGAAGGATTCAGAAAAATCAAAAAATTTATAAATAAAAGAATTAAAACTGTAATTCCAATTATTTTTGTTCGCACACAAACTCACTTTCAGCCATTTCTGCTGTCGCTTGAATTTCTTTATAATTTGTTATTTCAAAACCGATTTTTGCAATTTTTTCCTTTAACTTTTCGTTCTTAGTAATCATAAATTCGGTAAAATGTCCGTCAATCGTACCGTCTTCATATCTGCAAGGATGGATTAAAGCTTCTGCAACAACTTGTTTTTCTTTGATTGCCATAAGTCCATAAGAAATGGTCAGACTATTCATCATAGAAGTATAACCTACACCAATCAAATTGTCGTTTGTACTCAAACCGTATCTCTTAACATTTTCTTTGTTCAACAATGTAAAAGTATTTAAGAGTGCAACCTTTATTAAATTTATCGGGTATTTAATCGTCAAATGTTTAAACACATCAGGAATAACATACGGCTGTTCAAATTGAGTTCTAATTTGCTTGATACCATATTCTTTTGCTAACTTACACACAAGTTCAAAGATATTAGGAATCGCATGAACATGGACGTGAGAATCTATGTGACTCACAGGAGTCACTGCAAGAATCTTCTCTATTTGCGCTCTGAATTCTCGTTCAATTTGTTCCATAAACACTCTGTCATACAAAGATTTTATGATAAGAGCGCCATATCCGTTGTAGAAGTTTCCATCTCTATCAACTAAGCTATCTAAATCAGAACAAAGTGGTTTTCCTTCAATTACATTAAGATGAATTCCTACACCCAAATCCGGACATGCCGGAATAATTTTTGTATATGCTTCTTCAAAAGCTAAACCATTCGCTACCAAACTTGCACTTTTCAAAATTCCGCAAGAATATCCTTCTAATACAGCCCTGTTGTATGCTTCACTCATTCCGAAATCGTCTGCATTTAAAATAAATTTTTTATCTGACACTCAATACACTCCTTTGAAAAGTTATGTAAACATAATTCACTAATGTACAAATTTATTGTATTATAATTCTGAGAGGAAAACAATGAGCGAATATAATACTAAACTTGCAATAATAATTCCGTGTTTCAATGAAGAACTCGTGATTAAATCAACTGTAGACACACTTATCAGCGTTATGGATAAGATTATAGCTAAAGGTAAAATTTCTAACGAAAGCTATATCTACCTTGTGGATGATGGTTCTAAAGACACAACTTGGAGCATAATTGAAGGCTTGCATAATACTTATGGCGAAAGGATTAAAGGCACTAAGTTTATAAGAAATTACGGTAACCAAAAAGCGCTTATTGCAGGTTTGTTGGGAGTTAAAGAGATCGGTTGTGATTGCGTAATCTCGATTGATGCAGATTTACAACAAGACGAAAACGCTATTGAATTATTTATTGACGAATTTCATAATGGTGCAGAAATTGTTTCCGGTATCAGAAATGACAGAAAAACAGATTCATTCTTTAAAAAACATACCGCTCTTTGTTTTTATAGATTGATGAATCTTTTGGGTGTAAAAATTCCGCCAAACCATTCTGATTTTAGGCTTGTAAGTAAAAAAGGATTGGAAATCTTAGAAAAGTATTCCGAAGCAGGACTGTTTTTGAGAGGTTTTTTCCACGAAATCGGATTAAAAACCGCTTACGTACATTTTGACGTAAAACCAAGAAAAGCCGGATGTTCAAAGTTTAACTTTTTCTCGCTCACAAGTCTTGCATTGAACGGAATTACAGCTTTTAGTATTGTTCCTTTGCGAATTATTGCTGCAATGGGTGTAATAACAGTTTTAGGCAGTTGTCTTTTAGCAGCAGAAGTTATTTTTGAAAAATATTTTCTTCACAATACTCCGAGCGGTTGGGCAACATTGGTTGTTTTACTTGCGTTCTTCGGCGGACTGCAAATTTTCTGCCTCGGAATAATTGGTGAATACATGGGACAAATCTTTAACGAAGTTAAAGCAAGACCAAGATATATTAAAGAGAAAGAAATTGTTTGATAGTGAGGAGTGATTAGTGAGTGGTGAGGAGTGAATAGAGTATTTTAATTTCGTCTACTCACTACTCACTGTTCACTATTCACCATTCACTAATCACTAACCATCCAATGCGGTTTAAAATTATTAATATCGTCTAGTGTCTGAATAAAATTACCATTAAACCTTAGAGCTCTATCATCAATAATAATACTTGCGTATGGGCTTTTTTGGTTTGTTATATTTTGGATGTATTTATCTAAATCATATTTAACAAGCCAAGCTTGAGTAAGTTCTTTATCTCTTGCTGTAAAAATTTCAATATTATAATCTTTTGATACTTTTTCTAAAAATTCTTTTACACCATCTCTTGGCGGAGCAATTTCCGATTCGCTATAATTTCCGTCATACGTGTTCAAAACTCCATCTAAATCTATCAATAAAGTTTTAGGCATAAAAGAATACTCCACTTTGTTTCCGACCTCGGAAACATTTTTACAAATAATAGCACTATCATTAAGTTTATGCAAGAATATGACAAAATTATCCAAAAAGCTATAGGGCAGGTGCTCTATAAAGTTAGAAAGAGCAAAAAACTTAAGTTTACGATTTTTTGCTACGAAAATGATATACCTAAAACTACATTATATATGATAGAAAAAGGCAAAAATAAGGCTTATGCAACGAGCCTTTGTAAAATTATTTCTGCACTGGGATTGAGCTTTGAAGAATTTGGCACACTTTTGGACAAAGAATTGCCTGAAAATTTTACGAATGAAAATAATTTAGAATAAGAGATTTTATTTAAACAATAAAGTAGCTACCGCCCTTGTTAGGGAGGTCGCAGTCGTGTGAACGTAAGTGAACTACGAATGCGGGTGGGTAT
>OIYO01000833.1_pt1 | contig 21627 bp, 30 predicted proteins | sample 1588191 | NCBI WGS metagenome assembly OIYO01 (sample SAMN03283275) | human gut metagenome | biome: human-associated habitat; material: feces | host: Homo sapiens | place: Peru | collected 2012 | reverse complement strand
ATTACTACTCTCCCTAAATCATCTATTCTTCTAACTACTCCAGTTGCTTTCATTTCTTCCCTCCTTGTTTTTCATTTTATAATTTTATTATTACAATTTAGGAAAAAATTATGCAAAATTTTTAATTTTGTAAATGCACATAATATTTTATGTGCATTCCTCACTTTAATGCTACTATAAAATAGCAATTATTATTTTATATAGATTACCAACCTGTTCCTGAGCTTTGAACACTATATTTTCCGTTCTGTTCTTTTAACCATACATTAACTAATTTATTTTCTATCCATTCCCCTTTATCTGTTCCATTACCAGCTAGCCAGTATTGCTTTGATGATGCATCTGGTTTTACTGAATATGTAATAGTTGCAAAAATGTCACTTTTTTTAGCCCCAGGATAATATTCTTCAATGCCATCTATATTCTTTTTTATTTTCTCAAAATCAACAATCTTTACTGAATCTACTCTATAATCAAGTAATTTAGTAGGTATTTCAGATTGTAACTCTGACTCTGATTTTAACTCTTCAAGCCACACTTTCTTTACTGTTTCTTCATTAGAAGTTTGAGAAATATTTTTATCTGTGCTACTTACATTATTTGTAGCTTTTGTTGTATTATCTGTTGTACCATTTATATCATTTGTATTATTTTCATTTATACTGCTATTATTAGACTCCTTCATTATTTGATTTTCCACTTTATTTTCGCCCTTATTTTCCGTTTCAACCTTGTTACTGCTAGCTGTACATCCTGTTAAAACAAATAATGTAACTCCTAATAATATAATCATTAAATTTTTTACTATTTTATTCTTATTCATACAAATACCTCTTTCTTTATTTATTATTTTCTAAGAATTTTATCATTCTATATATAACTTTTTATGCTTTGTCAATCTTTTGCTATAGTAATTATTCCTACCTCTGTACAACCCGCTTCTTTTAAAACTTTACTACATTCATTTGCTGTACTTCCTGTAGTATAAATATCATCTAATAGTAAGATCTTTCTATCTATTATTTTTTGCTTATTTATTACTTTGTATACACCTTTTATGTTTTCGCTCCTCTGCTTTTTATCTAATGTACTTTGTGCAACAATATTTTTATCTTTTTTTAAAATATCGACTTGTAATTTTATCTTTCCTATTTCATCAGCTAAAATTCTTGCTATTAATTCACTTTGATTATATCCTCTAACTTTTTTTCTTTCTTTATGAATTGGTACCGGAATTAAAAAATCGTACTGTTCTATAAATTTTATATTTTCTTTATTCTTCAAAACAGCCTCTGTAAAGGTTCTATATAAATAAACTTTATTATTAAATTTATAGTCTATAATTTTCTCTCTAATAATTCCCTCATATTTAAAAATATATAAATGCCTATTATAATTTTTATTATAACTATCAATTTTATTAATTGCTTCTAGATTCACTATTTTTTCACATTCGTTACATATATATTTAGTGTTTAGTTTTCCACAAAATCCGCATATCGGCGGAAAAAATAAATCAAGAACACGTGTTAAGATTTTCATTTTTTCTCCTATCTCGCGCCCCTATACCTAATTTTTTAATAGCTTTTCTTCTAAACCGGTGTTTCTCTTTTTTATATCTTCATTTTGAATCATATAATTTATAATGTTAGAATTTCCAACAATTATTAACATTTTTTTTGCTCTAGTCATACCAGTATAAAGTAAATTTCTAGTTAATAATATTGGTGAAGCCTGTGCAATAGGCATAATAACTACGTCAAATTCACTTCCGCTGTGCTTTATGTACTGTAATTGCATATGCATGTTCTATTTGTTCTAAATCTTGGTATGGATACCATGATGTCTTATAATCATCAAACTGAATTTTTATTTTTTTTTCAGTGTCATCAATGTAAGTAATTGTTCCTATTTCTCCATTAAATACTCCTGCTCCTGTTTCATAGTCAGGTTCTTTTTTCTCCCAGAAAATATCGTAATTATTCTTAATTTGCATTACTCTATCGCCAACTCTATATATTGTTCCCATACTTATTTTTTCAGGAACTCCTTCTTTTTTGGGGTTCAATTTATCTTGTAAAACCTTATTTAACTCTTTAGTTCCTAAAATGCCTTTTTTTGTAGGAGTAATAACTTGTATATTCTTAAAAAAGTCGTAATTTCCATACTTTTTTAATCTTCCATTGCATAAAGATATAACTTGCTCTAAAATTTTTTGTTGATCTGCTTCTTGAATATAGAAAAAATCCTCTTTTGTAGTTTCATTTATTTCATCTTTTTTTATAAAATATTCCCCGCTATTAACTCTATGGCTATTTATAATTATTTTACTTTCTGCAGCTTGTCTAAATATTTTATTTAATGTTATTGTTGTAATTTTTTTAGAATTTATAATATCACTTAAAATGCTTCCTGGTCCAACTGATGGTAATTGATTTACATCTCCCACAAGCACAAGCTTTGTTCCCAGATACACAGCCTTAACCACATAGCTCATTAAAAACAAATCCACCATTGACATTTCATCTATAATAATAACATCTGCATCTATAGGTGTTACATCATAATTGATATTTGTCATCTTTCCTTCTTCTTCAATTTTTCCTATTTCTAATAATCTATGTAAAGTCATTGCTTCTTGATTAGTTACAATAGTCATTCTTTTGGCTGCTCTTCCGGTTGGAGCACATAAAACTGTTTTCTTTCCATTCTTTTTATATAATTCAATTATTAATTTTATAATTGTTGTTTTTCCGAGTACCAGGTCCCCCAGTAATAACACATACATTATTATCATTTACAGCTTCTATAGCTTCTTTTTGTTTATCTGATAAGAAAATATTAGTTTCTTTTTCTATCTTTTTTAATTCTTTATCAAATGAACTAATTTTTTTTATATTCTTAGCATTATCTAACAAACATAGCTTTTCAGCAACAGTTTCTTCTGCTTTATAATAATAAGATAAGTACACCCATGATTTATCATCTTTTTTATCTATAACAATTTCTTCTTTTACTTTTAAATCTATTAAACTATTTTCTATTTCTTCTTCATTCACTCCTAGAAGACTATTAACAAATTTATACAAATCTTCTTCTGAAACTCTACAATGCCCATTATATGTTGCTCTTATAAGTGCATATTTTATTCCACTTTTAATTCTTTTTTCATTGTTATATTCGATTCCTATATCCATAGCAATTTTATCAATTTGCTTAAAATCTACATGATTTGCTACATCAATTAATATATAAGGATTTGCCTGTATTTCTTCTATTGCATTTGTTCCTAATTCTTTATATACATTTTTTGCATTTTGCGCACCTATTCCGAACTTTTCTAAAAATCCTACAATTTGCCATAATTCCCAATTTTCATTAAATTCTTCAGCCATTCCGAATTGCTTTAGCTTCAGTAATTCCTTTTATTTGAGCTAGTTTTGTTGGTTCAAATTTAAATATAGCTATAGTTTGTTCTCCAAATTTATCTACAATTTTTTTTGCAGTAGCTGGGCCAATTCCTTTTATTGCACCATTTCCTAAATACCTTTCTAAACTACTTAGTGATTGTGGCATTATTTTTTCAAATGTATCTATTCTAAATTGTCTTCCATATTCTTGATGTGTAACAAATTTTCCAATTAGACTCAAATTATCTCCAATATGAATAAATGGTAAATAACCTACAATTGTAAATTCTTCTTCATCTGTTTCAAGAACTGCTATTGTATAACTATTTACTTCATTTTGATAAATTATCTCTGTTAATTCTCCTTTTAGTTCCAATCTTTTACATCCTCTTATTTCTTATATTTTTTAATCCTTATTGTAAATTTAATATACAATTTCAATCTACAATAATTAAAAATTTATATCTCTTAAACATTTTTTATATTATATATTATTATTTTAAAAATGTCTATTCATGTTCGTAACATAAATGTTTTTTTTACATATACTATTGTGGGAGGCGTTATTATGGTTAATTTTATATTAAATAGCCTACTATGGATATTAGCTTTATATGGCTTATTTGAAATTATTAGAACAATAATTAATTTATATACATATACGAATTTAAAATCAGACGGAATTTATTTGATTGTTGCTGTAAAAAATCAAGAAAATAAAATTGAAGTATTTATGCGTTCTTTATTATTTAGATTTTTATATGGTAGTGAAGATTATCTTTCTAATATAATTGTAACAGACTTAAACTCGACAGATAATACGAAAAAAATATTACATCATTTAGAAAAAGACTATGATTTTATTAAGGTTGCAAATTGGAAAGAATGTAAAGACATTATTGATAATGTTACTACTAACTAAATATGAATTTTAAATTATTATTACTAGTTATCTTAAAACAAATATATTACACTTATTTGTATACAATAGATTACATTAGTCTCTATGGTATAATTCAAAAAGATAACTAGTAACTTATTTATTAATTTAATTTTTCAATCATTATATATCTTCAATATAATACTTAGTTCCAAGCATCTTATCTGGTAAATATTGTTGCTCTACCATATGTTCTGGATAGTCATGTGGATATTTATAACCAACTCCATATCCGTGTTTTTCCATTCCTTCTGCTGGTGCATTTCTGATATGCATTGGAACTTCACCTGTATCTTTTGTTTTTACATCTTCTAGCGCTTTATTTATTCCAACATAGGTTGCGTTAGATTTTTTAGATGTTGCAACATATACTGCCGCTTCAGATAAAATAATTCTTGCTTCAGGCATACCAACCATATTTACAGCTTGCATAGCAGAAGTTGCAACAACAAGTGCATTTGGATTTGCCATTCCTACGTCTTCTGATGCACAAATAACAATTCTTCTTGCTAAAAACATAGGATCTTCTCCACCATTTAATGCTCTTGCAAGGTAAAAAATAGTAGCATCAGGATCACTTCCACGCATTGACTTTATAAAAGCACTAATATTATCATAATGACTGTCACCATTTTTATCAAAAACAGCTTTTCTGCTTCTAATACTATCTGCTGCAATTTCATTAGTAATATGAATATATCCATCTTCTTGCATTCCGTGTTGTTAACACTGCCACTTCTAATCCATTTAAAGCTGTTCTTACATCTCCATTTGAAACCTCAGCAATTTTTCTAATTGTTTCATCTTCAATTTTTATTTTATAATTTCCAAGTCCATTTTTACTAATTAAAGATCTTTTTAATATTCTAAAAATATTTTCTGCATTAAGAGGCTCAAGTTTAAATACCATAGACCTTGAAATTAGAGCTTTATTTACTTCAAAATAAGGGTTTTCTGTAGTCGCACCAATTAAAATTACAGTTCCATTTTCAACATATGGAAGAAGCGCATCTTGTTGTAATTTGTTAAATCTATGAATTTCATCTATAAATAAAATACATCTTCCACTTGGATTCAAAAATATATTTTTAGCATCTTCGATTGCCTTTTTTATATCACTGATTCCTGCAGTAACAGCATTAATTCTTGTAAATTTGTATTTTGTAGTTTGGCTAATAACTCTTGCAAGAGATGTTTTACCGCAACCTGGTGGTCCCCACAAAATAATACTAGACAACCTATCTGCTTTTATTGTTCTATATAAAATTTTGTCTTTTCCTAAAATGTGTTCTTGTCCCACATACTCATCTAAAGTCTGTGGTCTCATTCTATATGCTAACGGTTCAGATAAATCCATTTAAAATCACCTACATTCCTAAGATTTGTAAACCTTTTTTTATTAGTTCTTCTACTGAGAGATTATTAATTTCTATTTTTTCAAAAACTTTTTCAATTTCTTTTCTATTATAACCAAGCACTTGTAAAGCAGATATTGCATCTTCTAATTTATTATTTTCTTCAATATCATTATTGATAACTTCATTTGCTTTACTATCTACAGCTTGGGTTGTTTTTAACTTATCCTTTAACTCTAGAACAATTCTTTGTGCAGACTTTGCACCAACACCTGGAATTTTAGTTAAAGTTTTTAAATCATTGGTTATAACAGCTAATGCAAATTTAGAAGGTTCAAGTGTAGCAAGCATTCCAAGTGCAGTTTTTGCACCAATACCACTGACGGAAATTAGTAATTCAAACATACTTAATTCCTCAGCAGAATTAAAGCCAAAAATACTAACATCATCCTCTCTTACTTTTACATATGTATGTATTTTAATAATTTCGCCAACATTTCCTAATTTATCGATTGCAGATTCAGACATAAAAACTTTATATCCAATTCCATTAACATCAACAATTACATACCCTATCATTTTATATTCTAATTTACCTTTAATATATGCAAACATAATTTTTTACCAGATTATAAAAATAATCAAAATCCTTTCTCATAAACTTTTAACTATTCTAACACAAATTTTAAATTTTGCAATACTTTTTTGCAAAAATTTGTTTGTTTTCTTGTTTGCTTCAATAATTTTAATATATCATTTTCACACAATATAGATGCAAATAAAAAAATTGTATAATTTCACAAATTTACGGAAAACTAAGATAAAAAACAAATGGAGGTAATCTTATGGAAAAACATATAATTATAACTGGTTCATCTACCACATCATGGAAAGATGCAATAACCAAAACAATCGAAGAAGCATCAAAAACAATAGACTATTTATCTAGTGTAAAAATTATAGAACAAAGAGCAAAGATAAGCGGCAAGAAAATAGAAAAATACTATGTAGACTTAGACATAACATTTACATTAGATAGGGATAGAAACAAATAGGAGGTAAAGTATAATGGATCCATTAGAAACAAAAACAACGTATAGTAACTATGTAGATCAAAAATCCCCAAACTCTCCAATACTAAAAAACTGTTTTAATGCCTTTTGGGTTGGAGGATTAATTTGTTCAATTGGACAAATTATAATGGATTTTTGCAAATACAAAGGATTAGATCAAACAAGTAGTTCAACTATAGTTTCAATAATACTAATTGGAATTGCAGCAATATTAACTGGGCTAAACATCTTCAATAAAATAGGAAAATTTGCTGGTGCTGGCTCTTTAATACCAATTACAGGTTTTGCAAACTCAATTGTATCACCTGCAATTGAATATAAATCAGAAGGATACGTAATGGGAGTTGGCGGAAAAATGTTTACGGTAGCAGGTCCTGTATTGGTATTTGGAATTTCTGCTTCAGTTATTATAGGAATAATTGCTACATTCTTTAAATAGCACTAGCATAAATTCGTTTATAAAAAATAGATAAAGGAGGATTTATTTTGGAAAAAATCGGTTCACAAACAATAAAATTCGATGCTCCGCCAACAATTTTGGAAGCAGCATCTATTGTTGGACCTAAAGAAGCTCAAGGTCCGATGGCAAAGTACTTTGACCAATGTCTAGAAGATGAGTTTTGGGGAGAGAAAACATGGGAAAAAGCAGAGAGTAAAATAATAAAAGAAACAGTAAATACAGTTATTTCTAAGTCAAAAATTCCTTCAGAAATGATTGATTACTGTTTTGCAGGGGATTTATTAAATCAATGTATATCTTCAAGTTTTGGACTTCGCGAAATTAATATTCCATTCTTTGGAGTATTTGGAGCTTGTTCAACTTTCGTGGAGAGCATGTGCTTAGGAAGTGTTTTTGTTGAATCAGGCGCAGCTAAAAATGTGTTATGTGCTACTTCTAGCCACTTTTGTAGTGCTGAAAAACAATTTCGTTTTCCTTTGGAACTTGGAAATCAAAGACCACCAACTTCTCAGTGGACAGTAACTGGTGCAGGTGCAACAATTTTAACTTCATCTGGCACAGGACCTTTTATTACTAACATTACTCCTCGGCAAAATAACTGATATGGGAATAAAAGATGCAAATAATATGCGGCGCTGCAATGGCACCTGCTGCCCTAGATACCCTAATTACTCACTTTCAAGATACTGGAAGAAAGCCAAGTTATTATGATGCAATTATAACTGGAGATTTAGGTCATGTCGGAAAAGAAATATTAATAGAACTTGCCGAAAAGAAAGGCTATAATATAAAATCCAATTATAATGACTGCCGGAGTTTTAATGTTTGATAAAGAAACACAAGATACACATTCTGGTGGCTCTGGTTGTGCATGTCTTGGAACAATTTTCTCTGGTTACTTTTTTAAAAAATTAAAAGATAGAAAAATGAAAAAAATATTATTAATAGCAACTGGTGCTTTAATGAATTCAACAAGCACCCAACAAGGAGAAAGTATTCCTGGAATTGCTCATGCTATTAGTATAGAAATGTAAAATAGGAGGAAAAAAATGGATTTTATTCAAAGTATAGATTGGATGCAATTAGTTAGATGTTTTATTGTAGGAGGTCTAATTTGTATAATAGGTCAAATTCTAATTGATAAAACAAAACTTACACCAGCTAGAATACTAGTTGTATTTGTTACAGTAGGTGCTATTTTAGGTGGTCTTGGTATATATAAATATCTAATTGATTTTGCAGGTGCTGGTGCAACTGTACCTTTAACAGGTTTTGGTGCAAACTTAGCCAAAGGAGCTATTGAGGAAGTACAAAAATCAGGATTACTTGGAGCTTTTGTCGGAGGTGTAAAAGCTTCTGCTGGTGGAATTGCTGCAGCTGTATTTTTTGGATATATTGCTTCTTTAATAGCAAAACCTAAAATAAAAAAACAATAGATTTATTAATTTTATTTTAAAAGAAGGTAATAATATTTAAAAAATCTTATTACCTTCTTTTTTATTGTTATTTTACATAGCCTTTTCATATTTAATATATTCAATATTGCTGTTTTCACTTCTTTTTACCATGCACTCATAAATTCTATTACGTAAGTCCTGTTTTTGGTCTTTTAGAGGAATATTCTTATTGGGGAAAAAAGGTCCATCGATATATGTTATAATTTTAATTTTGTTATTATCTTTTCCATAACTTTGATATGTGTTTGTCATACAAAATGCTGGTTTTGAAAATTGTATCGGATATTTAAATGAAACCGATCTGAAGTTTCTAATTTTCGTATAATACGGCCATATATGTGCTTCTGGATATATAGTAACTGAATATCCTTTATCAACTCTATTTTTTACTTCTTTTAAAAAATTACTCATTGCCTTTTTATTTGTAGGTATTGGTATTGCACCTAACATTTGAACACTGTTTCCTAAAAACTTTATAGAAACATTTTCTGGGTTAACTATAAAGAAATTTCTTTTAGGATAATTTGCAATACTTGGTAAAAATGTATCAGCAAAAGCCTGTGTATGATTTACATATATAAAATATCCTTCTTTTTTATATTTTTTTAATTTTTCTTTGCCTACATATTTGATTCTAAATTTAATTTTTGAATATAATATTTTTATAGGCATGCTTAATATGTTTTGCAAAATATATGATGTTATATTCCAAAATGGATTTTTATGGATATATACATAATTTTCATCTATTTTTCTTGGGGTAATTTTTGCCTTTGAAAACTCATCATTTAATTCATCTTTATAATAAATAGTCTTTTTTTTATTCATAAATAAACTTTCCTTATTTTTCTTCATTTATAGTAGTATATTGTAGTGGTACTTTATAAAAGTCTTCGTAAATATTCTTCCAAATTTCATAATTTCTATCTCTCATAATTGTTGTATTTTCTCTTTCTGATAATTTTTCATTGGGATATATTGGCTTTTCAATATTTATTATATATTCTTGTACAAAAAATCCATCTTCTCCAATTATATTACTATCTTGCATTGTTATAAATATTGGAATAACTGGAACATTATTTCTTGTAGCAAATTTAAACGCTCCATTTTTTAGTGGCTTTGGTTTTTTATAATTCCACCATAAACTTTGTTCTGGATATATTAATATAAAATCTCCTCTTTGCAAAATAATATCGACAGCTTTCATAAATTCAATCATCGTTCTTTTATTTGAACTAAGTGGTAATGTATCGCAATTTCTAAAGAAAAAGCCATATAATCCAGGAAAGTTTGTGTAATTTCCTTCTCTAATAACTTTATATAATTTTTTGGTTTTAGCTTGTCCTGATGATCTAAACACTCTTTCTATAGAAAAAGAATCAAATGGGTTAAAATGGTTGCATGTTATTACTGCTCCCGATTCTAGATTTTGCAAATTTTCTATTCCATTTACTTCTTTTATAATTAACTTATTATTTTTTAATAAATCTTTTAGAAATTTTTCTCCAACCTTATTGGCTACTTTGTTTTTTATTTTACTACTTGTTTTTTTCTTTAAATAATCAACGTTCTCTGGTGTAAGTACAATAGTTGGTGGATCATTTTCAGCATCAATATCAAATTTTCCCTCTAATTCAAGTTTTTTTATTTTCTCTAAAATTTCTAGCCTTTCTTTAGATTTTTCTATCTCACTTTTAGTAGTTTCAAATGTTGGCTTATATTGTCTATCATCTCCTACACAATCACATTCCTTTTGTGCAAGAAGTCTAAGATTTTTATCTGATTCTATGTCTCTATTTTTCTTTTCCTCAGTATAATTTTCTTTTATAAATTTTATATCATTTATAAACTCAGTTTTTTGGGCATACTCCCAAAATATTTCACCATATAATACATTGTCAAAATGCCATGGTTTATACACATAATTAAAATGAATTAATTTTATGTTTTCTATTTTCACATTGTCAATGTCAATTGGCATCTTATTCCAAGTCGAATCCACAAACTTAACTCTACCCTTGCACATTCTATTTAAGTAGTCCTCATCTTGTATAACTGAATATTTTACAGTGCTAAGTAAATACAAAATTTTCTCCTGAAATTGGAACCTCCTAAGCTCATTTAAATTCATTAGTAGAACTCCTGCATTAAAAAATCTTTTATAACTTGCAACCCCTACCACTTTTTCTACATAATCTTGATATACTTTAATATTTTGTATTACACCTTCTTGAGCTGCAGCCACTAAATTCTCTCCAATATCAGTATTATACAATTCGGCAATATCTGCTAATACCACAGTATCGCTATCTAAATATAAAGCTTTCTCATATTGTGGATATAATTCAGGTATAAACAATCTAAAATATGTAGTATTTGTATAATAATCACGTGTAAACAGTTTATCTTTTACTTTCTCTACATAACAATTTAAGTTTACAAATTCTATATCAATATTTTCTCTTTGATATTTACTGATTTTTCTTTTATTTTCTTCGTTAACATTTGTATGAAGAATTTTTATTGAATATTGATTGCTACTTGATGAATTATCTACTAATGATTGAAGTGTTACTGCTAAAAATGGTATATATCCATCATCTACCGCAAAAAATATTGGTATACCTTTATTGCTGTCATTCATTATTATTTACTCCTTTTTCTAATTTATATTGTTCTTTTAATTTTAGATATTCTTCTAAATCTTTATCAAAATAATAACATTTAAGATATTTGTGAATTTCATCTACTTGCCATTGCTTATAATTTTCGGTATGCGGATATGGCAAAAACATAAGTCTTTTGCAAAAATGACATATTATTGTATCCTTTTTGTTGAATTTTGATTGTTCATTATAAATTCTTGGCAATATTAACTTTCTTTTAGTTGACCAATATAATGCATCCTGGTCAGCAAATAACATCTTTTTGTTTTTTATTAGCTCCCTTGCCTTCTCCAAAAGCTTGGTTTGTTTTATTTTCTTTATATTTAATAATAACATACCAGCATTTATATAATCTGGTCTTATTAACCAGCATCCATACTTTTCTTTTACTGCTGCATATTCATATTCAGTTATATCAATATTATATAATTTTGATATATCATCAGCGACCATTATATCTATATCTAAATATAAAATTTTCTCTGGAACTACAGGGACCATATCAGCAAGCAGTCTAAGAAGAGTATAAGGAGTGCAATATGCATCTTCATTTGCACATTTATAAAATTCCTTTTCATATAAATCTGTAACATCAACTTTTATAACACTATTTTCTATTTTTTTAGATTTAACCACATTGTTCAAAAATTGAATCTGCTCATCTGTTATTGCTGTAAACTCTGTACTTATTCTTTCAAGATTCATAGTAAATATATAACAATTTATTGTTTCATTTGTTCTGTTTGTAATTGATATAAGCTGTGAAAGTGCCCCATCAAATACCTTTTTATTTCCACATAATAGTAAATTTATCATTTTTTCCCCTTTTGTATCTATTATTATATTTCTCTATTTTTTATTTCTTATTTTACTCCAAATACTTTTTTAAATTCAAAACTATTATATACATTTTCTGGAGTGCCCTCTTTTATAATCTTTTTGTCCAATAATATTACCTTATCTGCATATTGTTTTACAAGCTCTAAATCATGTGATACTAAAATAATCGACATATCATATTTTTTCTTTAATTCATTAACAATTTCATAAAAGTCTTTTATTCCATTTGCATCTATACCTGAAACTGGCTCATCTAGTATTAATAGATTAGGAATTGGTTTTGTTGCAACTGCAAGTAAAACTCTTTGCAATTCTCCTCCTGATAAATTACCTATTCCTTTATCTATTAAAGTATCTGCTCCAAATAACTTTAAATGCTCTTTAATTTCTTTATAAGTTTTTTTATCTTTATGTAACCATACTGGTTTATCTGATATATATGATGCAAACATATCATATACACTAGTTGGCATATTTCTCTCAACATTTATACTTTGAGGTACATACCCTATTTTTATTTTTTCCTTTTTATTTTCCTTCATATCTAAGAAAGTAATATCTCCAGTATGTTTAACCTCTCCTAATATTGCTTTTAATAATGTACTTTTTCCAGCACCATTTTTTCCAATAATTACTGTCAATTCTCCACAATGTATATGAATATTGATATTTTCTAATATGTGTTGTTTTCCAATTGTCACACTAATATTATTAATTTTAGTACAATGAAGTCCACAATGATTTTCTTTTTCCATTTTATTTTCACCTACTTTTTTCTTTAACGTATGGTATTATATCGTATATTTTAATTTTTAACCAGCATTTATTATTAATAATCAAAAAAAATTCTAAATCATTTGTTTTAAAACTTCTAAATTTTGCAACATTGTTTCTATATAAGCATTTTTATCTAAATTTCCAGTAAGTCCTGAATCTAATTTATAAATTATTGCTCCTGTTTCGTTTTTAAGTGTTTGTGCATTTTTCTCATCATCATTTTTATCAATAATTATAATTTTAATATTATCTTGTTTCATTTTCTGGATTATTGTTTTTAATTTTTCAGCTGAAATTGTACTTTCTTCATGATCTGTATGAATTTGAGTTACATCTAATTGTAAATCTCTTAGTAGGTATGCAAAAGATTCATTTAATGATACTACCTTTTTTCCTTTTAATTCAGATAATTCCTGGTTGTATCTTTCTTTTAAGCTTAATAATTTATTTTTATATTCTTGCGCATTTTTTTCATAAATCTGACTATTTTCTGGATCTTTTTCTTTTAGCTCATCCTTTATTTCTTCTACTTGCTTTATGTAGTTTGCTATACTTGTCCAAGTATGACCATTAATTTCTTCGTCATCTTTTATCAAATCGCCTATATTTTTTGAAGAATCAATTACATATAAGTTATTAACAGACTTTATTAGTCTATCGTGAAAGCTTTCAATTTCTAATCCATTTTCAATAAAAACATTAGCATTTTGCACTTTTTTTAAATCTGTTGGTTGCAAAGTATAATTGTGAAGGCAACCAACATTTGTATCTGTCATATTACTAAGTTTAACATTTTCTGCATCTTGTACTATATTATCTGTCATAATATAAATTGGATAAAAAGATGTAACAATATTAAAACTTTTATCACTTTTTTTTACCATAGTACATCCCGATAAAATAGTGGATAATATACCTATTAAGCAACATATCGCTAATAATATTATTTTCTTTTTCATTAAATTCCTCCTTTTTTATATTTTCTATATATCCGCTTCATTATTTAAGTTCTTATTTTCAATTACAGCTAATCTATCTCCCTCTTCTATTGTATATTCTTTTTCAGGAGATATTTTAACTTCAGAATTAGATTTTTTTACACCTATAACATTCATTCCATATTTACTCCTAAAGTCTAACTCCTCTAAAGTTTTTCCAATCCACTTTCTCTTTACGTTTATTTCTACAATATCATAGTCTTTTGATGCCTTAATTTTCTCTACTATATTTATATCCATTATACTTTTGGCAAGTCTTATTCCCATTTCTTTGTCTGGGGAAACTATATATTTTACTCCCATTTTTTCTAGAATTTTTTTATGCAAGTCACTGGTAGATTTAACTATTATTTTTTCTATTCCAGCTTCTTCAAATAACATTGTAGCCATAATACTACTACCTATATCATCTATTGTAATTACTCCTACATCAAAAGTATTTAAGGTTAGTTTTTTAAATTCTGATACATCTCTTATATCCATTTGAATTGCCTCTGATACATATTCAGCTACATCTTCAACTCTATCTATATCTTTATCTATTGCTAAAACATCACAATTATATTTATATAATTGTTTTACTATACTTTGTCCAAATGTTTTAAGTCCTAATATAATTATATTTAATTTTTTCACTTTATTTCCTTTCTATCCTACCAAAATGTCACATTCTGGATAATTTATATGTTTGTTTTTATTATTTTTGTTAAATAGTGCTATTGAAATTGTAATTGGTCCAAGTCTTCCTATAAACATTAAAATCATAATTATTATTCTTCCTAATACACTAAGTTTTTTTGTTGTATCTAATGTGAGTCCTGCTGCTCCGAACGATGAAAAAACCTCATAAACAATATCAATAAAATTAATATTTTCAGCAATCATATTATATCTTTGTTCCATATACAAGTTTTCAGTTATAATTAATAAAATAATCGCAACCAAAACAATACAAATACTTATCGAGAAAATAGCAATAGCTCTTTTTATAATTCTAAAAGGAATTTTTCTTTTGAATACTACTGTTTCATTGTTACCTTTTACAAAACTTGCAACCATTAATAGAATAATTGCTACTGTTATGTTCTTTATTCCTCCTGCTGTACTTGCTGGTGAGCCTCCTATAAACATAAAAATTATAGAAATAAATTTTGTAGCTGTTGTAAGCACTTTTGTATTTATCGTTGTAAATCCAGCTGTCCTTAATGTAGTAGAATAAAAACAAGACTTTAATATCCTTTGCCCTATTGTATCATCTTTGCCTAAATTAACATTATTTTTTTCGAATCCAAATGTTAATATAGCTCCTAAAATTAACAATATTATAGTAGTAATTAGAACTAACTTTGTATGTATTGATAACTCTCTCCATATTCTTATTGGGCTAAACTTTCTTTTTATAGCTAAATTTATTGCTCTAAATATATCATTCCATACAGTAAATCCTAACCCACCTATTATAATTAATATCATTAGTACAATATTAATATAATAGTCATGTGAATAATTTATAAAACTATTATTTCCTAAAATATCAACTCCTGCATTACAAAAGGCTGAAATCGAATGAAATATTGAATAATAAATTCCAAGTCTTACTCCATACTGTGGAATAAATCTTATGCTAAGTAATATTGCACCAATAGTTTGAAAACAGATTGTAAATACAAATATTCCTTTTATTAATTTCACTAGTCCGCCCATAGTATTTTGATTTAAAGCTTCTCTAATAATTATTCTATCTGATAAATTTATTTTTTTTCCCATAAACATCAGTACAAGAGCAATAAAGCTCATAAATCCGCAAACCACCAATTTCAATTAATATCATAATTACAGTTTTACCGAAAAAAGAAAATTGTATACATGGTACCACCGTGGTCAATCCATTAACACAAACTGATGTTGTTGCCATAAACATACTATCTAAAAAATTTAATGCTTTTCCATCATTATTACTAATTGGTAACATTAATAGAAAAGTCCCAATTAAAATTAGTATTATAAAACCTAATACTAAACTTTGAGTTGCCGTTAATTTAACTTTTCTTACCTTCTCCATTCTTATCCCTTAATGTAAATTTCTTATTTTTATTATAAATATTTTTTCATTTTTATAAATTTTTTATCATTATAACACATCTTTCTTTTAATGTACAATTATATTTCTAATTTCTTTTTGATATCATCAATTCTATTCATTACACAATCATATCCATATTTATAACATTTGTCTAGTTTTTCTACATCTAAGAGACCTACCTTGTCTGTATATACATTTAGTATATAATCACTCATTTCTAAACTTTCTTCTGAAATTTTGCTTCCCATTATGTCTATTGTTTTCATAACAATATCCATTATATTACTTTCTTCATCAATCTGGTCTGCATCAAACTTAACTGCAATAACCTTATCTGCTCCTTGCTTTTTTACTTCTCTAACTGGAATATTATCCATTGCTCCTCCATCCATAAATGCATGTTTTTCAACTCTACATGGACTAAAGAAAGCTGGAAAACTACTACTTGCTCTAATAGCTTTTCCAACAGATATATCCGTAATATATTGATTCTTATTTGTGGCATTTTGTGGAATATTATTTGTAAAAATATATTCTTTTGATTCTGTTATATCTACTGTTGGAATAACTATTGGCATTTTTATTTGTGAAATAGATTTTATTCCTTTTCTTGTGGCATATTCATTATATATTTCTTCAATATTTTTTCCATTTCTTAATCCTGTTATTGAAATCTTTTTATTCCAAATTATATTTTTAATTCCTGATAATATTGGAGCTGAATTCATTTTAGCAATTTTTTTCGCATATCTTTTAAATAATATATATATGTGGTATGGTGAATATCCCATAGCGTATAATGATGCTATAATCGCACCACAGCTTGTACCACCTATAATATCAATTTTTATATTATTTTTCTCCAGAGCATCTAGAACTCCTGCATGAGCAATTCCTCTAATCCCCCCACCTGATAAAGCAATTCCAATCTTCACTTATATCATCTCCTAATATTTAATTTATTATTAAATATTATTTCCAAATATTTAGTATTTAAACTATTACTATTTGCATATTTACATCATTTAAAATTTGATTATGAGTGCAAAAAAATAAATGTATCCTCCATCTTAACATGAATAAATACATTTATTTTTTTAATTGATTCTTTTAAATGTATGGTATTAACCTGCATTAACAATCAGCATAGTAGGATTGACAACGTCATCTCCTTCATAGTCCATATTCATTATCGTACCATTTTTGAAGTTCTTCACCGTGTTTCCAGACCCGAGATAAAAACTTTACTGCACTACCCAATATGTTTCCAGTAGTTCTATTGATTCCGGTAGCATCTGACGCTTCTCGAACAATTTGTGTAAATTCAACACCTCCATATTTAGTCATAAAGTACTGCATAAACTTTGCCCAGTGTTCTGCATAGTAAATCACACAGGAACTGTAACCGCTTTCGGAGTTAGCTTCAACCAAATTGTCCCAGAATTTACGTGTTTGTTCATCTTTGAATTGAAGTTGTTCTGTTTTCATGTACTCTTCACATTCTTTTTCATACTTAGACCTGAGAGAATCGTCGCAAAGAAAACCTCTAATACGTGTTGCCATAATAATTCCTCCTTAATTATGTTTTTGTGAAATATGGCTAGCTGACTAAGAAAATAAGTCTGCGTGAATATATTATACAACAATTTTACATAATTTGCAAATTTATAAAATTTCCAACCCATAAGAGAGTTGGAATAACATCTTTGTATTTACCAAATTTCCACAGTTTTAATTTTAAGTTATATCAAAACCTTCAAAAAAATCGACAAAAATCATTAATGGTGGAGGTGAGGAGAGTCGAACTCCTGTCCAATATCCTTTCCATATTAACTTCTCCGAGTGCAGTTTGTTATTAGAATTCCCCAAAATACAAATTAACAAACAAACTTATATTTTAAGTAGCTATTATTTTACCCACTACTTCCATAGCAAGAAATAGCTTCGTTTCCCACTAATTCGTCGCCTTATGAAAAAACGTGGGCATTTTTTCTAAGACGTCGCTGTACTTAGGCAGCGTATGCTAATTCTTTATTATCAGCGTTTATTTTATTTTCTCACATTTTTTAAGTGGCCAAGTGAGAAATCCACTACTCGCTATTAATATTTCTGGGGTACTGTCGAAACCAATTACACCCCCATATACATTATTATTATATACGATTTTTAAAAAATATACAATGATTTTTTCATTTTTACTTGCATATTCTTTTTAGTTATGCTAATATAATATAGTAATTTATTTAGGGGTATAGTGTCAATGGTTAGCACGATGGTCTCCAAAACCACAAGTCTGAGTTCGAATCTTAGTACCCCTGCCAAGTTATCGAACTAGAAATAGTTCGAATTTTTATTTATAAGGTTGGATTTTTATATGGAAAAAATTAAGGTAATAATAAACAAACTAATTAAAAAATTTTGTACTAAGGAAGTTATTTTGTATGCAGTTTTTGGAGTTCTAACAACTATCTGTAATATTGGTACCTTTGCTTTGTTAAATAAGGTTTTTAATGTTAATGAAAATATCGCAAATATTTTTGCAATTTTACTTGCTGTATTGTTTGCATATTTTACAAATAAAGATTTAGTTTTTCATTCTAAGGCCCAAAACTCTAAAGAAAGATTTATTGAGTTTTGTAAATTTATGTTAGGTAGAGCTTTTACAATGGTTGTAGAATATGTTGGTTGTGCATTAATGTTTAAGTTTTTACCTATTCCGAACATACTAAGCAAATGTATTATTACTGTAGTCGTAATAATTTTGAACTTTTTCATAAGCAAATTTTTTGCTTTTAAAAAATAAGTACAGTGCTATCTTTTGACTTTCTATAATAAATTATAATAGCAATAAAAAATTATTGCCATTAATTTAACTACTAATTCTAATTATCTCTAAGGAGATTTTTATGACTAGTAGTTTTTTTAAACTTATTTTAAAGTTTTTTATTTTAATCTTTATTTTGTTACTAATGGTTTGTTGTCTGATTCCATCTATAAACACTGCTACTGGAAAAGTTTATTTTAGTGGTGATTATGTTTGGCCATTACCAGGTTATTCTTATATAAGTTCATATTTTGGCTTTAGAAATTCACCTACAGCTGGTGCTTCTTCTTATCATAGTGGAATAGATATTCCTGCTCCAAGTGGCACTCCTATTTTAGCTGTTCACTCTGGTATTGTAACATTCTGTAGTTGGGGAGCTGGCGGTGGATACACTATTGTTGTAGAAAACACTGATGTTGGCCTTTCTTTTTCCTATTGTCATGTTTCACCTATATTTATTATATCGAGAGGAGATAATATAAGGGCAGGTGATGTTATTTCTAGTGTTGGTCCTAAAAATGTTTATGGAATTTCTAATAATCCATACAAAGATTCAAACGGTTTACCAACAAATGGAGCTACTACTGGCTCACATCTTCACCTTACAATAAAAAAAGACGGCAAAGCCGTCAATCCTTTGGATTACATATCGTCATCTTCATCAGATTCATCTCTTGATTCGTAATCCTCGTTATTTTCTTGTTCTGTTTCAGTATTTATATCACTGTCCATTTCTTCTTCATCCTCTTGAGCAGTTTTAATATCTATTATATTGTTTACTCTGCCAGACTTTTTATTAGATGTTTCTTCTTCTTTTGAATGATTAAACCTAGAAGCACATCCACTGCATCCAGAACAATGATTTGTATTTGAAGATTTTTCCTCTTCATCTTCCCAATCTAGTTCTATAATGTTATGGCACTCTGGGCACTCAACCTCTTCTCTTAGTTCTGATTCTATATCAGCCACAAACTCATGATTGCAATATGGACATACAATCTCAAAGTCGTACCCATCATCTTCATAAATATCATTCTTTATAAGATTTACTGAATCTGTTAGTCTTGAAAGTGTAGCTATTATTTTGTCTTGATTTTCTTCTATTAGCTCAATTCTTGCATCATCTAATTTAGTTATTCTATCAATAAAATCTATAAACATACAGGACATCTCGTGTATTCTTTTTGATACATACTCTCTTTCCTTTTCATCAGAAATTGAATTTTCTATATCATCAACTATGTTTTTATATCGTTCGCTAAAATTAGACATATACATTTTACTTCCTTTCTTAAACTCTTTCCATATATTCACCAGTTCTAGTATCTATTCTAATAACATCTCCTATATTTACAAACATTGGAACTGTTATTTCATATCCATTTTCTAATGTTGCTGGTTTTCCAGAAGTTGTTGTTGTGTTACCAGCAAATCCTGGTTCTGTGTATGTAACTTCTAATTCTACAAACATTGGTGGTTCTACTGCAAAAACGTTTCCTTTGTATGATAACATTTTTACATTCATGTTTTCTTTTATGAATTTTAATGCATCACCTATTTGATCTTTATTTAATGGTAATTGCTCATATGTTTCATTATCCATAAAATAATATAAGTTTTCATCATTATATAAATATTGCATATCCTTCTTTTCTATTTCTACTTCTGGATATTTTTCTGATGGATTAAATGTTTTTTCTATAACAGCACCTGTTATAACATTTTTTAATTTTGTTCTTACAAAAGCTGATCCTTTACCAGGTTTTACATGTTGAAATTCAACAACTCTAAATACATTTCCTTCCATTTCAAATGTTGTTCCATTTCTAAAATCTCCTGCCATATATACACTTGCCATTATTATTACCCCTTTCAAATTTTTTATTTATTTTTTTATATTTTTTATTAATATTATCGCAATGACTATATGATTATACTACAGTTATGGCTAAAAATCAAGCTTTTTATCTTATTTCATCAACCACAACATAATCTTTCTGTGATTTTGTTAAACTTGTTGCCATTCCTTGGCTTATTAATACTGTATCTTCTATTCTTACTCCAAACTTATCTGGAATGTATATTCCTGGTTCGTCTGTTACTACCATCTTATTTTTTAATATAAAGTCAACTCGTGTGCTTGCATAAGGAAGCTCATGAATTTCTAGTCCAACTCCATGACCTAAAGCATGTATCAAATCATATCCGTTTAGCTTGAAGTCGTTCTGTACCATTCTGCTAACTATTTTTAGGTTTACTCCCTCTTTCATTTCGTTTATGGCTTGTTTTTGATTTTTTAGTACCAATTCATAAACTGGTTTTATTTCTTCTGGCACATAACCTGCAAATATTGTTCTTGTCATATCTGAGCAATAGCCTTTGTATTTGCATCCCATGTCTATTGTAATTGGGTCGCCCGCTTCTATTTTTTTGTCACTTGGTATTGCATGTGGTTTTGACGAATTTTTTCCTGACGCAACTATTGTGCTAAATGCAACATCGTCTGCTCCATGGCCTATAAAGAATTCGTCTATTTCCTTTGCAATTTGTTTTTCGGTTAATCCAATTTTTATAAAGCTTTTCAAATGTTCAAAACAGTCGTCTGTAATCTTACAAGCTTTTAGAATAAGGTCTATTTCTTCTGGATCTTTTATCATTCTTTGCTTTTCAATTATTCCTTCTGTTTCTTCCAAGCTATTTATCTTGTATCTATGCATAAAATCCTTGTATTTTGCATAAGT
>OIYO01000832.1_pt1 | contig 21644 bp, 20 predicted proteins | sample 1588191 | NCBI WGS metagenome assembly OIYO01 (sample SAMN03283275) | human gut metagenome | biome: human-associated habitat; material: feces | host: Homo sapiens | place: Peru | collected 2012 | reverse complement strand
CGCGAGCTGGGTTCAGAACGTCGTGAGACAGTTCGGTCCCTATCTGTCGTGGGCGCAGGATATTTGATGGGAGCTGTCCCTAGTACGAGAGGACCGGGACGGACGTACCTCTGGCGCACCAGTTGTTCTGCCAAGAGCATAGCTGGGCAACTACGTACGGATCGGATAAACGCTGAAAGCATCTAAGCGTGAAGCCGACCCAAAGATAAGATATCCCACTGATTTGATCAGGTAAGATCCCTTGTAGACTACGAGGTTGATAGGCACGATGTGTAAGTGGAGCGATCCATTCAGCAAGTGTGTACTAATAGATCGAGGGCTTGACCACAATTCGCTTGAGACTCAAAGAGTCAACGAAAAAATGTTAGCAGTGATTATTCAGTTTTGAAGGCACGTCCTTCTAAAAACACTGGACAAATAGTAAACCGTATGGTATACTAAGCCAGTCATATGGTCGGTGACGATGACGGTGAGGTCCCACCTGTTCCCATTCCGAACACAGTAGTTAAGCTCACTCGTGCCCAAGATAGTTCGCTGGAAACGGCGCGTGAAAATAGGTAGTCGCCGACTTGATGTGAACCCCCTGAGGAAGTGATTCTTCAGGGGGTTTGTTTTTGCGTGTGCGGGAAAATGCGGGGATCGGAAAGTGCGTAAGACGAGATTGCAAGAATAGGTTGTGGAAGATAGCCGGGACTGCTGCATGGGAGCAAAGTAAAAGCGATAGCATTTGAAATGATTGCGGGAACAAGGTTTTGATGGTATTATAGAAGAAAAAGCAGGAGGGTCGAAGAAATGATCAAGTCCGTGCATGATTATCAAATCGATGATGTGTTCAAAAAAGATGCCGGTTTCTGTTATATCATCCCCAAATACCAGCGCGAGTACACATGGGGCTTTTCACAGTGGAAGGACCTTTACGATGATATCTGCGAAAATGATATCGGTTATTTTATCGGCTCGATCATCTGCATTGATAATTCTTCGGATGCCTTTCAGGTGAAAAAGCTCGAGGTCGTGGATGGTCAGCAGCGGTTGACGACTCTTTGTCTGCTTCTGACGGCGCGCTACCACAAGCTCAAAGAGCACAAGGGAGAATTGAGCGAGGACGACGAAGATGAATTGCCCTCGCTTCGCAAGTCGATTCTCTGCAAGGGGGCGGACAACGGGCTGATCCTTTGTCCGCAGATCCAGAACAACAATCTGGCGGATTTCAACTATGTGATGTACGAGAACGGCCTTCTGAAAACGGCCAAGCGGGAGAAAAATTTCGGATACCGCAAAATTTCCCGGTGCTATCATTATTTCTGCAACCGCTTGCAGAATGATATTGAAGAAAACGGCGACGCGGTGGAAACGCTGCTAGAAATCAAGCGGAAGGTATCCAAGGCGATTTTGGTGAAAATTGAAGTGGGCAGCCATGCGGAAGCCTACACTCTGTTTGAGTCACTGAACAACCGCGGAACACCGCTGACGGCCATCGACCTGATGAAGAACCTCATCTTGGCCCGTGCCGAGCGGGCAGGGCTAGACTGCGACGACTGCTTTGAAGAGTGGCAGACTCTTCTGAGTTATCTGACGGATGACTATTCCACGCAGGAACGCTTTTTCCGGCAGTATTACAATGCCTTTAAGAACCGCCTGAACGAGCCGTTCCGCTCGGAAGAATTGCGCAAAAAGGACCCGCTGGGCTATACGGCAACCCGCTCGAATCTGCTCTCGATTTTTGAGCAGCTGATCGACCATGACCTTCCCGGTTTTATGTTGGATATTCTGGAGTGCGGAAAAATCTATTCCTATTTGATTCTGAGCAGCGAGGACCCGTCGCCATTCACAAAGGACTTGACCGACCTGAGCCGCATCCAAGGCGCGCCGTCCTATCTGCTGCTGCTCTACCTGTTCAAAAATCAGGGGACACTTCAACTCCAAGATAAGGACCTTTCCGAGACGATTCGGCTGCTGACGCGGTTTTTCGTGCGCCGCAACATCACCGATACGCCGAATACCCGCGACCTCAATAAAATTTTTATGCAGATCATTGCGGAGATCGAGGAAAAGCAGATGTCCGGAAGCGGTATCTACGCATACATTTATCAGGAGCTGGTCCGCTGGTCGGCAGAGGATGAGGTGTTCGAGGCCAAACTGAAGGGGAACATCTACGAGGAAAATGTGGGTGCGGCACGGTTCGTTCTGTGTGCGCTGGCGCAGAAGGCTATGACCACGGAGACATGGACGGACTTGTGGGCGCAGAACGAATACAACGGGAAAAAGACCTTCAAATGGACCATCGAGCACATCTTCCCGGAAGGGAAAAATATTCCGGATGCATGGGTGAAGATGATCGCAAACGGCGACCGTGCGTTGGCAGAAGAGTATTTGACCCAGTATGTGCACCGGCTGGGAAATCTGACCATCACGGCATATAACAGCACGTTGAGCAATCTTTCGTTCGTGGAAAAACGCGACCGCCAGAATGCGCAAAAGCGATATGTTGGTTACAAGAACGGCTTGGAGTTGAACCGTGAGCTGGCACAGAAAGACAACTGGTCGGTACAGGACATCGAAGCTCGTACCGAGAAACTAGCCGACGAACTCCTGAAACTCTATCAGCTCTAAAACAAAAAACAGCTCCTGACTCAGCCAAACGTCAGGAGCTGTTTTGCGCTTTTGGGGACGGGCCTTTGATTACTGCATATTGGCCTTCTGGATCAAGCTGCGGATATGGTGGGCCAGCATCTCAATGGCGGGACCATTCTCGCCGCCGTTGGGAATGATGATGTCGGCGTTGCGCTTGCTTGGCTCGACAAACGCTTCGTGCATGGGCTTGACGGTGGCGCGGTATTGGTTGATGACACTGTCCAGCGAGCGGCCGCGCTCCTTGACATCCCGCAGGATGCGGCGGAGAATGCGCTCGTCTGCGTCGGTGTCCACATAAATTTTATAGTCGAACAGCTTGCACAGTTCCGGCTCGGCCAGCGGCAGGATGCCCTCCACGATGAGGACGGGGGCCGGCTCGATGTGCTGCACCTCGTTGCTGCGGTTGTGGTCGGCGTAATCGTAGACCGGGCACTCGATGGAATGGCCCGCCTTCAGCTCCTTCAGGTGCTCGATCAGCAGATCGTTGTCGAAGGCGTCCGGATGGTCGTAGTTCAGTTTGCAGCGCTCTGCAAAGGGCAGTTCATCGTGGCGCTTATAATAGCTGTCGTGCGAGATGAGCCGGACTTCATCCTCGCCGAAGCGCTCCTTGAGCCGATACGCCAGCGTGGTCTTGCCGCTGCCGGAACCGCCCGCAATGCCGATGATCAGATTGTTCATGTTCCAAGATCCTCCCGCCTGCCGATTTCGGTAGAAAAACCGGTCAAAATAAGTTATAATAAAGGTATTATCATCTTACTGCATATCATAACACAAAAGCGCGTTTTTTGACAGAGCAAACCGCGCTCTGGGAGGAAATTTGATGAAAAAAATCGTTTTGGCTCCTTACATCGACCAGACGGAACGCTGGGTGAACGGCTGCGAGAGCATCAGCGCCGTCATGCTGCTGCAGACGATGGGGATCAGGATCGACCCGGATGTGTTCATCGAGCGCGACCTGCCTCACGCACCGTATTGGGAACAGGACGGCAAGCTGTATGGGCCGGACCCGTGGAAGGTCTATCCCGGCGACCCGCACGACCACACGGGCTATGGCTGCTATGCGCCCTGCATCGTGGCGGCGCTGGAAAGCGCCCTGAAGCACGAGGGCGCGGCGGACCAGTTCGAGGTCGTGGACGAGAGCGGCAAGACGGCGGCTGAACTGTGCGGATATCTCGACGCCGGGATGCCGGTGGTGTTCTGGGCGACGCTGGACTTCCAGCCGGTCCCCGAACAGCGGGACCACTGGCTGCTGGAGGACGGGACCGACTTTGCATGGAAGTGCAACGAGCACTGTCTGCTGCTGGTGGGCTACGACGACGAGCACTATTGGTTCAACGACCCGTGGCATAATCACGGCCTGTGCCGCCAGCCGAAAGAGCTGGTGGAACAGTGCCATGCGGCGCAGGGGCTGTTCGCTGTGACCCTGCGCAGAAAGTGAGCGCGCCGTGAAAACAGAGGAACTGAAACACAACGTCAAGGGCTATGCACAGAAATTCGAGGACGGCGGGCTTCGGCTGCTGAAAAAGGGACAGAAGGGTATCATCCATGCGATTTTCAGCCGGTTCGGGCTGGTGCTGGTCTTGCTGCTCCTGCAGGTGGGGGTGCTGTTCAGCATCTTCCGCTGGTTCGGCAATCTGCTGCCCCATTACTTCGGGAGCAGCGTCATCGTCTCGGCGGCGATGGTCATTTATCTGCTCAACAGCAAGATGGACAACAGCGCCAAGATCACATGGATGGTGGTCATCTCGATCCTGCCGGTGGTCGGCGTGCCGCTGTTTTTCTATGTGAAGAGCAATTTCGGTCACAACTTCCTGCGCAAGCGGCTGCTGGAACTGGAAAACGAGCTGCGGGAGCAGCTGCCTCAGAACGACGCGGCGGTGGATGCCTTGCAGCAGACCGAACCCGGCGCGGCCTCACTGGCAAAGTATCTGTATGGGCCGGGAGGGGGATTTCCGGTCTACCAGAACACGGCGGTGACCTATTTCCCCAGCGGCGAAGCCAAATTTGAAGAACTAATGCGCCAGCTGGAAACGGCGGAGCGGTATATCTTTCTGGAATACTTCATCATCGACGAGGGGCTGTTCTGGGGAAAGATTCTGGAAGTTCTGGCCCGGAAAGCGGCCGACGGCGTGGATGTGCGGGTCATGTACGACGGGACCTGCGAGTTCTCGACCCTGCCGCGGGATTACCCCAAGCGGCTGGAAGCGCTGGGCATCCAGTGCAAGGTGTTCAGCCCGGTGCAGCCGTTCGTCTCGACCCACTACAACTATCGCGACCACCGGAAAATTTTTGTCATCGATGGGCGGGTCGGGTTCACCGGCGGCGTCAATCTGGCGGATGAGTACATCAACCATGTGGAGAAATACGGCCGCTGGAAGGATGCCGCCATCATGCTGGAAGGTGAAGCGGTCCGCTCGATGACCGCACTGTTTTTGCAGATGTGGAGCATCCTCAAGGAGCCGGAGTTCGAAGCGTTTTTGGCGGACTCCATCCCGGCTCCGGCACAGGCGCAGGGGACCGCTGCGCCCTACGGAGACTGCCCGCTGGACGGTGAACGGGTGGGCGAGATGGTTTACATCGATCTGCTCAACCGGGCGCGGAAGTATATCCATATCATGACGCCCTATCTGATCTTGGACGGCGAGCTGGAAACGGCGCTCAAATTTGCCGCAGAGCGGGGCGTGGACGTGCACTTGATCTTACCGGGCGTGCCGGACAAGCGGTTCCCCTATGCGCTGGCCAAAACGCACTATTCGGCGCTGCTGGATTCAGGCGTAAAGATCAGCGAATGGACGCCCGGTTTCGTCCATGCAAAGGTCTTTGTCGTGGATGACCGCGAGGCCGTGGTGGGGACCATCAACCTCGATTACCGCAGCCTGTACCACCACTTTGAAAATGCGGTCTGGGTGACGAATGCCCCCTGCATCCGGGACATCGAGTCGGATTTTCAGGCGACGCTGGAAGAGTGCCGCACCGTGTCCAACGACCCGAAGAGCATCTGGCAGGGCAAGCACCTTCTGCGTGCGACCGGAATGCTGATGAAGGTCATCGCACCGCTCCTCTAAGAAAAAAGCTCTCTGTCGGCCCGGATGGGCGGACAGAGAGCTTTTGATGTTTTTGGGGTCAGTTCAGGGCGTCAAGCTCCTGAGCGAGGGCGGCGAACTGCTCCTTCGGGAGGACATGCCCGAAGAGCTGGAACTTCTTCAAAGAGAGCGTCAGGCAGGAGGGCTTCTCCTTGGCGTAGTCCGGCAGCTGCGGCAGATACCGCAGCAGGACCGGGGCGCTGACGGGATCGTTCAGCAGCTTGCCGAGGTTCATCTCGATGCCGTAGGCGGTGACTTCGGCGGGCAGGGGGACCAGCTCGTCGTTCCGGAAGAGGTGGTGCAGGAAGCGCACCGCCATGGCGAACCAATCCGAGAAATCCGGGTTGGGATAGCCGTTCGGGGCCGTGACATTAGGCGTGCCCAGTGAAGCGCCGTGGTCTCCATAGGAAAAGATGTGCAGCTCATAGGGCGTCTTTTGTTCGGCCAGACGAGTGGCGAACTTCATGGACTGGACGGCGGGCACGAGCCGGTCGCCCTGCGTGGCGAACAGGAAAGCGGGCGGGGTGTTCTCGTCGATCTTTTCCAACAGATCGGGCAGGGGTGCGCCGATCGCGCCCTCAAAGACGCCGTAGCCCAGCAGCAGGGCGCGGGGACGGACGCGGCCCATCGTGCCGAGGGCGGCCGTCAGGTGCGCACCCGCCGAAAAGCCGAGGACCGCGATCTGGTCCGGGTCGATGTGGAGCGCGGCAGCGTGGTCGCGCAGATAGCTCAGCGAAGCTTCCGCTTCTGCCAGCGCATTGCCGAACACCTCTTCCGACGGGCAGGTCTGGCTGACCGTATACCGCAGGACGAATGCGTTGAAACCGGCATTCAGGAACGCAAGGGCCACCGGTTCAGCTTCGCGGTCCGAACAGTAGGCATAGCCGCCGCCGGGGCAGATGAGGATGGCAGGGCAGACGTTCAGGTTGGGCAGGTCCGTGCTGGTCTGCTGAACATAGCCGGTCAGAGTGGCAGCGCGGCTACCGATGGGCTGGGTGAAAATTTCCATAGGGTTGCACCTCCGTGTGATCTATTGATAGTGCTTTTCCAGCGAGAAGCCGCGCCCGCTGACTTCGGTGACGCGGCTGACGATGAGAAAGCATTCCGGATCGATGGAATGGACCAGCTTTTCCAGTTTGGAAAGCTCGCGGTTGGAGACGACGCTCAGCAGCACCTCGCAGGATTCGCCGGTATAGCCGCCCTCACCGTGGAGCAGGGTCACGCCACGGTCCAGCTGGGCCAGAATGGCGTCCCGGATGGCGCTGGACTGGGTGCTGATGATCTTGACCTGCGTGCGGCTGTCGCCCAGAAGCAGCATTTTGTCCATGACGATGGTGTGCAGCAGGACCATCACGATGCCGTACAGCACCTGTTCGGCGGGGCTGAACAGCGCTTGGAGCAGAAGGATGGCGATGTCAAAAGCCATCATGGTGGCGGACACCGGGAGCCGGAACCACTTTTGCAGCACCAGCGGGGGAATGTCCATGCCGCCCGTCGAAGCGCCCGCCCGGATGACCAGTCCTAATGAAACGCCGATGCCCAATCCGGCGAACACCGTGCAGAGGAAGATGTCGTCCGTGAGGACCCGGCCCGCAAGGAGCCGCTCCCACAGTTCGAGGAAAAGCGGGCTGAGGACGCTGCTGGCCAGCGTATTCAGGGCGAAGGTCCGGCCAAGGACCGCCCAGCCCCACGCCAGCATGGCGAGGTTGAACGCCAGCAGGAAACCGGAGACGGAAAGACCGGTCAGCCGCCCGAACGCCAGCGCGATGCCGGTCGCGCCGCCGGTGACAAGCCCGGCGGGCTCCAGAAAGAGGGCAACGGCCAGCGAATAGAGCGCGTTGCCGAAAACGATGACAAGGCTGTTGACGAAAAACTGCCAATGGCGGTGCGTCTGGTTCATAAAAATGTCCCTCCTCTCCCTATGATACAGAAAAATTGTAAAAAAATCCACGCTTGGCTCTAGCACCAAGCGTGGATTTTTTTCATCTATAGGTTCAATCTTCTTCCATCAGCCGCAGACCGGCGGTGTCCGTGACCGGCAGCGAGAACACGATCGCACCGGCTTTGGGGCCGGCACCGTTCATGATGGCTTTCATGATCTGGTTTTTCTGGGCGGTGCGGGTCACGATGAGGACCAGCTCCTTCTCGTTGGCCAGCTCCACACCCATAAAGTGGGCCGCGCCCTCCATGCCGGTCCCCTTGGCGTGGATGACCGTTCCGCCGTCGGCCCCTTCGGCACGGGCGGCGTCCATGATGGAGCCGGTGTGGCCCTGATTGGCAATGACGAGCAGCAGCTCGTAACGGGTATCTTTCAAGGTGCTCTCCTCCTCTACGGTGAACGTCTGGTGTTCGGTCAGAAATTGCAGCGCCCGCTTGCCGCCGATGCTGCTGACCGGGATGATGAACGCGATGCCGGTCCCCGGAACGTCGATGCGCAGCTCCCGGCGCAACCCTTTTTGCAGCTTGGGCCAAGTGTCGGCGGTGATCATGGCGAAGAGCACGGCCTTTTCGGTCTTTTCCAGACCGAGGGTGGAAAGCGTCTCCCGCACCGCCGTGCCCGCACCCACGGTGCGCAGACTGACGGTGACGCCGTACGTCTCGTAGAGCGCCAGAAAGGCGTCGGTGGAGTGTCGGTCGGTGATGGTGACCAGCCAGTAAAGTGAATTCACGCAGAGACCTCCTTACAGCTCGATGATGGCATCATCCGGCAGATCGGCAAAGGCCAGCGCGGCGGTGGGCAGCGGCTGAGCCTTGCGGGCACGGCGCTGCTTGAGCTGGGCCATCAGACCCATCAGCTGGACCGTGATGAGGGGCGTCATGGCGACCATGGCGACCACGCCGAAGGCATCTGTGACGATGTTTCCGCCCACGGCCACACAAGCGCCCTGCGCCAGCGGGAGCAGGAACGCCGCCGTCATGGGACCGGATGCGACGCCGCCCGCGTCGAATGCGATGGCGGTGTAGAGCTTGGGCACGACGAAGGAGATGCCGATAGCAAACGCATAGCCGGGGATGAGGAACCACAGAATGGAGATGCCGGTCAGGACGCGGACCATCGCAAGGCCGACCGAGAGCGAAACGCCCGCCGAGAGGGCGGCCCCCATCGTCCCGGCGGAGATCGCGCCGTCGGTGACCTCTTCGACCTGCTTGTTCAGGACGTAGACGGCAGGTTCGGCCTTGACGATGAAGTAGCCGATGAGCATTCCGATGGGAACGATGACCCAGCGGTAGGACTGTCCGGCGAGGACCTGACCCAGATAATTACCAGCGGGCATGAAGCCGACGTTCGCACCGGTCAGGAACAGGACCAGACCAATATAAGTATAGGCGAGGCCGACGCCGATGCGGCCCAGCGTCCGGCGGTCCAGCCGGAGCGCGACGACCTGAAAGACGCCGAACATCAGCACGATGGGCAGCAGCGAGGTGGCGATCTCTTTCAGATAGGTGGGCAGCCCTTCATGGAACAGGCTCCACAGCTCCACCGAGTCGCTGACGTTGGGCAGGACCGGCGGGACATAGGCGCTGTCGCTGGCCTGAAAGACGATGCCGAGGATGAGGACCGCGAGGATGGGACCGATCGAGCAGAGCGCGACCAGACCAAAGCTGTCGTCCGCCGCGTGGCGGTCGCTTCGGATGGCGGCGACACCGACGCCCAGCGCCATGATGAAGGGGACCGTCATAGGACCGGTGGTCACACCGCCGGAATCGAATGCGACGGCCAGAAACTCTTTGGGGACAAAGGCCGCTAAGAGAAAGATGAGGGCATAGAACACGACCAAGAGCTTGGGCAGCGCGATGCCCAGCAGCATACGCAGGAACGCCACCACCAGAAACAGACCGACGCCCGTCGCCACCGACAAAATCAGCGTCATGTTGGGGATGGACGGGACCTGATTGGCAAGGACCTGCAGATCCGGTTCCGAGATGGTGATGAGGAAGCCGAGCAGGAAACCCCCGCCGATGATGAGCGGGACGCTGCGGCTTTTGGTCAGCACCGCGCCGACCCGCTCGCCCATGGGGCTCATGCTCATCTCTGCACCGAGGGTAAAGAACATGATGCCTACGATGATCATGGCAGCGCCGAGCAGAAAACAGAGCAGGATGCTGGGGGAGACAGGCGCGATGGAAAAGCAGAGGATGAGGACGATCGCCACGATGGGCAGGACCGCCTGAAGCGACTCCAGCAGCTTTTCGCGCAGTTTTGGGATCGAAGCTTTCAAAATGGTGTCCACGACCTTTCTGGACTCGTTCCGGCGCGGAAAATGCCGAAATGAGTATCCAATTTGGAATAATCACAGAATGATTTATTTTTAGTATACAAGATGGGCGAAAGCAGGGTCAACCAAGAAGCGGCTAAGATTGGCAAAGAAATCGAATGTTTACAAACCGGCCATAAAAAGGAAAGCTGCACAAAAGAACCATCTCGATCAAGGAGAATGCCGTTTGTGCAGCTCTGAAACTTATGAGAGATCAGACATCCTGCTTGCCGAGAACGTCCGAGGTGGGCGTCTCAAAGGTGGGGATGTTGGCGTAGGGGTCCGGGGTGTTGTTCACAGGCAGGGACTTCATATACTGGTCCATCGACTCGGCCACCTGCTTGGCGATGGCGACTGCCTCAACGACCGTGCGTGCGCCCATGACCGCGTCGCCGCCCGCGAACACGCCGGGGCGGGTGGTGCTGCCGTCGTCGCTGACGGTCAGCAGACCGCGCTGGTTCGTCTCGATGCCGGTCGTGGTCTTGACGAGATTGCTCTCGGAACCCTGACTGACCGAGACGATGACGCCGGTGTGGGGGTAGAACGTCTCGCTGCCCTCGACCTGCGTGAACTTGCCGTCCTCGCCCTTTACGGTGTCGCGGCAGATCAGGCCGTTCTCGCGGATTTCAACGGGAGCCTTGCAGAAGCGGAAGCCCACGCCCTCGAGCTTGGCATAACGGACTTCGTATTCGGAAGCGCTGATACAGTCCTCGTCCCGGCGGGCATAGCAGGTGACGTGGCGTGCGCCGTTGCGGATGGCGGTGCGGGCGCAGTCCATGGCGGAGTTGCCCACGCCGATCACGGCGATGTCGTTGCCCAGATGGAACGCCTTGGAGTTGGCCAGATAGTCGATACCAAAGGCCACGTTGCCCAGCGTCTCGCCCTTGATGTGCATGGCGTTGGCCTTCCACAGACCTGCGCCGATGAACACGCTCTTGTAACCGTCGCGGAAGAGATCATCGATGGTGATGGTCTTGCCGATGGTGGTGTTGGGGCGGAAGTGGATGCCCTTGAGGTCGAGGTGATGATACTGGAAGTCGTCCAGAACACTGTCGGGCAGACGGTAGTTGGGGATGCCGTACCGCATGACGCCGCCGATCTTGTCGCGGGCATCAAAGATGGTGATGTCATAGCCCCACCGTGCCAGCAGCACGGCAATGGTCAGGCCCGCAGGGCCGGCACCGACGACAGCAGCCTTCATGCCGTTCTTGGGGGCGGGGCCGGCGGTCATCTTGTTGGCGTAGGTCGTGGAGATGTAGTCCTCGATGATCGAGAAATGGACGGGGTCGTGGCTGGGCATCCGGTTGCGGATGCAGTGGCCCTCGCACTGATTCTCGTGGTTGCAGACCAGAGAGCAGACCGTGGTCAGCGGGTTGTTTTCGAACAGCATCCGGCCGGCGTCGTCCAGCTGATTCGCCTTGAGCAGACGGATGACCTCCGGGATGTTGGTGTGGATGGGGCAGCCCTGCTGACACATCGGCTTTTTGCAGCCGAGGCAGCGGTTGGCTTCGTCCAGAACATGAAGTGCCATGCAGTTCCTCCTCTTGCGCCCCGTACTGGGGACGCTTCGTTGTATCCAATACTGCTATTATTGTACACCGAACCGCTCCCGTGATACAAGAGCGGAAATGACAGTTTTTTCGAGAAAAATTTTGTCAATCCGTCAAAAAGACAATTTTTTGACGAAGTAAGCCGCCCATCGGCGCGGGTGTTTTTCGGCAGAGCGCGGAAAAATCGCTGGCGGCAAGCTGGGAAGAAACCATCTGCGCACAGGCTTTGTTTTCGCCGCGCAGACGCATCAGCGAATGGGAAACGGGAAGCGCCGCGTGCCTTAAAAGCGGCAGGGCGTCCCGTCGTGCGCCCAGAAGATGGAGATAGGGCGGGAGCGCGGACAGAGCGTTCGTGTACTGCAGGGCGGCGTCCATCGCAAGGCGGCGCATCCGGGCGCGGGGGTAGCGCACCGTGGTCAGGGCGTCGAGCAGCTCTTCGTGGGTGGAACTGGAACGCACCGCTTTTTCGAGCCGGTGCTCCAACCCTTCCGAAACGCCGCGCACTTCCGAAAACGGCTCCTCGTGGACGCACTGAGCGCGGAGAAGGGCCAGCTCACAGCGGTGGGCGGAGTCGAAGTCGGTGTAGGCCCCGGCGGAAAAGGCTTCTTGATAGAACGGAAGGACCGCTGCCGGAACATAGGGTGCGACGGCGTCCGGCCCGCCGGTCTGCCAGAGCTGACGCAGGGCGCTGGCGCTGGCGTACTGGGTGGCGGTGGGGGAAAGCTCCTGTCCGTGGTCCGCGCCCTGACGGGGGAGCGGGATGGGCGTGAGGGGAGCGCCCAGCTCCAAAATGGCCTTGCAGTATTCGACGGCCAGATTGTTGTTGGGCTTGTCCAGCAGGTCGGCCAGCGCTGTGCCGGGACAGAGCGCTTCCACGGCGGCTTGCCGCGCGGCGGCAAAGCTTCGTGCGCCGGAGGAGAGCTGGCGCTTCAGTTCTTCGCGGTAGGCATCGCTCAAGAGGACCCGCGCCGCTTCCAGAAGCAGGTCTGCGTCCGGCGTTTCTGCGCCGAACACCAAAGCGTCGCACCCGGCGGCGGAGAGGATTTTGACCCCGGCCCGGGCAAAGGCTTCTGCACCTGAACCGGCACAGGGCGCAGGGAGCGCGAACACAAGGTCGGCCCCGCAGGTCAGAGCGGCCCGGACCCGGACGGCTTCGGGCAGGAGAGGGACTGCGCCCCGCTGGGTCAGCCCGCAGCTCATGGCAACGGCCACACGCTCTGCGCCCAGCGCCCGGGCCTGTGCCAGCTGCCATGCGTGGCCGTTGTGGAAGGGGTCATATTCGGCAATGATACCGGCAAGTTTCATCATAGATGTTCACCTCAAGCGCGGAGCGGTCCCTCTTTCGGGTCGGGCGAAAAGCCGCCCAACAGAAGAGGGAACATTGTGAAATATATGTCAGACTAACAACAAAAAATGGCAATTCCAAGAGGATTCTGGGCAGGGTGTACAAAAAACGCGGGATACTTTGTAGAACCCTTTGCCCCGTTTGTGGCTTGAAAACCCTCCGGACCTATTATATAATATTTCTAGGAATCTGTAAAATTCTGCCCGTTTCGGCGGGCTGAAAAACAATATGGAGGCACAAGAAGATGAAAGTTCTGGTTATTAACTGCGGTTCTTCTTCCCTGAAATATCAGCTGATCGATATGGACGGCGAGAAGGTGCTGTGCAAGGGCCTGTGCGAGCGCATCGGCATGGAGAGCAGCATGATCACCCACGAGGCAAACGGCCACAAGGCTACCACCCCGGCGATCTTCCCCACCCACACCGAGGCATTCGCTGAGGTCGTTAAGAAGATGACCACCGGCGAAGGCAAGTGCATCGATGACGTCAGCGAGATCAACGCCATCGGCCACCGCGTCGTTCATGGCGGCGAGAAGTTCAAGGAGAGCTGCCTGATCACCGACGAGGTCATCAACACCATCCGTGAACTCAGCCCTCTGGCTCCTCTGCACAACCCCGCCGGCATCCTCGGCATCGAGGCTGCCCGCAAGGTGTTCGGCAACATCCCGATGGTCGCCGTGTTCGACACCGCGTTCCACAGCACCATGCCCCCGAAGGCTTATATGTACGCCATTCCTTATGAGTACTATGAGAAGTACGGCGTCCGCCGCTACGGCTTCCACGGCACGAGCCACAAGTACGTTGCTCACAAGGCTGCTGAGTATCTGGAAGAGCCCATCGAGCGCCTGAAGCTGATCACCTGCCATCTGGGCAATGGTTCTTCCATCGCCGCAGTCGATCAGGGCAAGGTCGTCGATACCTCCATGGGCATGACCCCGCTGGCCGGCCTGATGATGGGCACTCGCTGCGGCGATCTGGACCCCTCTGTGGTCAACTACCTGAAGTACACCCTGAACATCACCGGCCATCAGCTGGACGAGATCCTGAACAAGAAGTCTGGTCTGCTGGGCGTTTCCGGTGTTTCCAGCGACAAGCGTGACGTCGAAGAGGCAGCTGCTGCCGGCAACGAGCGCGCACAGCTGGCTTCCGACATGCTGAACTATCAGATCAAAAAGACCATCGGCGGCTACATCGCTGCCATGGGCGGCGTGGATGCCATCGTCTTTACCGGCGGCATCGGCGAGCATGACGCCATCGCCCGCGCTAAGATCTGCCACCACATGGATTGGCTGGGCATCCGCATCGATACCGACAAGAACAAGCATCCGCAGGGCGATGTCTGCGAGATCACCGCTTGGGGTGCAAAGGTCCGCACGCTGGTCATCGCGACCGACGAGGAGCTGATGATCGCCCGCGACACCAAGGAAGTCATCGAGAAGTAATCGGGACTCCGAAGCAGCTTTTTTCGAGCCGCGTTCCTGCAAGGGAGCGCGGCTCTTTTGCTGTTTTGAACGATGTAAAGTCTGTCTTATTGGGCGGAATCCACAAAATCGGAGTCGAAGGGTTGTTTTTTGGTTGACAAATCAAAAAAAGAACGGTACAATAGGGGAGTCCTCAGCCAGAGGATGTTCTATCATTCAAGCCCCTGGTAGCTTACGATCAGCGCGATGGTCCCTAAAAACCAAAGGTATGGTTACAATCCTTCCGTGGGCAAGAACTAAACAAAGAGGAGATACTACTATGTTCGAAGACAAGACTTTAGTTTGCAAAGACTGCGGCAAGGAGTTTGTTTGGACTGCTGGTGAGCAGGAGTTCTACGCATCTCGTGGCTTTGAGAATCAGCCCCAGCGCTGCAAGCCCTGCCGTGACGCCCGCAAGAACGGTGTCCGTGGCGGCAACAACGGCGGTGAGCGTCAGATGTTCGATGCTGTCTGCGCAGCTTGCGGCAAGGCTTGCAAGGTTCCCTTCCAGCCCCGTGAGGACCGTCCGGTCTACTGCTCTGACTGCTTCGCTCGCATGAAGCAGAACTAAGCGCTGATTTATAAGATCTGAATCGCTTGGCCTCCCTCTGCCGCAAGGCGGAGGGAGGCTTTTTGCATATTTTGCAGATACCACTTGCAAAAATACCTACTATTGGGGTATAGTATAAGTGACCGGCCTTTGGGTCGCAAAAACCACTGACACAGAAAGGAATCACCCTCATGTTTGATATTTTTGATATGCTCAAGAAAGACGAGAAGAAGCCCGCTGTCAAGCAGGTGACCCGCCAGACCATCATCGGCGACATTCTGGACATGGACCAGACCACCGCTCCGTACTTCATGGAGATCGGCATGCACTGTCTGGGCTGTCCCGCATCCCGCGGCGAGAGCATCGAGGAGGCTTGCGAAGTGCACGGCGTGGACTGCGATGAGCTGATCGAGAAGCTGAACGAGCATCTGGCTGCCAAGAAGGCCTGATGCTGCCGACGCTGGATGCGCGTCTGACGGCAGCAGCGGAGCTGGTCCTGCCCGGAAAGCCGGTGGCCGACATCGGCTGTGACCACGGCAAGCTGACCGCTGTGCTGGCGGCTTCGGGGAAGTACCCCAAGGTCATCGGCGCAGACCTCCGCCCCGGCCCCCTTGCAAAGGCTGCCCAGACGCTGGAACATGCAGACTGCAAAGACCGCGTTGAGCTTCGGCTCGGCGACGGTCTTTCTGTGTTGTCTGCGGGAGAAGTGGGGACCATCGTGCTGGCGGGCGTGTCGGCACAGACGACGTGGGAGATCATCGAGAAAGCCCCGTGGGTGTCGGAGATCGGCGGGCCGCGCGTGGTGATGGTCCCGGCCACCCGCCACAGTGAACTGCGCCGCTGGCTGTGGGAGCATGGCTTCGCGTTACAAGCAGACCGTCCGGTCCAAGCGGCGGGGCGCTGGTATGCCGTGATGGCGGCGGAGTACACCGGCGAACGGAAAACGCCGACCTTTACCGAATGCCTGTTTGGCCGCACCGGTGAGTATCCGGAAGGCGAGGGCTATGCGGCGTGGCAGAAAGCAAAGCTGCCCCGGTTCCGTCTGGGCGTTCCGGACGGAACGCCGCTGGCGGAAGAGATCGACAACTTGCTGAAAGAAACGCCCTCTCAGGCCGATCCGCGCCCGATCGCCCCGAAGGAGTGAACGGCCCGCACACGGAAAATTTGCGGAGAGAACGAAGAGGGCAGGTGAAACTATGAGAACGGTAAACGAACTTTATGAAGCGATGCAGCGCATCGCCCCGCTGGAACTGGCCGAAAGCTGGGACAATCCCGGCTTGCTGGTGGACTGCGGCGGGCCGGTGGAAAAGGTGCTGGTCACGCTGGACATCACCCCGGAAGTGGTGCAGGAAGCGGCGGCAAAGGGCTGTCAGCTCATCGTGGCGCACCACCCGGTCATCTTCAGCCCGCTCAAGCGGCTGGGCACGAAAGATGTGCCTTTCCAGCTGGTGCAGAACGGCATCTCGGCCATCTGTATGCACACCAATCTGGATGCTGCCGAGGGCGGCGTCAACGAGGTGCTGGCGGGTATCTTCGGAATGAAGAATTTGGAAGTCTTTGCAGAAGGCTGTGGCCGGGTGGGCGAGATCGAACCCACCACCGTGCCGGAACTGGCCGCAAAGGCCCAGCGGGAGCTGGCCAAGCGCTGCAATCTGCCGGAAAAAGGCGAAGCGGTACAGGTAAAATATACCGACAGCGGGATGCCGGTGCGGCGTCTGGCCGTCATCAGCGGCGCGGGCGGGAGCCTGTTCGAGGATGCCATCGCGATGGGCGCGGACTGTCTGCTGACCGGCGAAGCCAACCACCACCACGCCTGTGATGCGGCGCGGCTGGGCTTCTCGCTCATCGCAGCGGGACACTACGCCACGGAGTTCCCCGTGACGGCGGCGGTGGCCGAGCGTCTGCGGGCCGCGTTCCCGGAACTGGAAGTTCTAGTAAGCACCGAAAACCGCGACCCCTATACTTATATATAAAAGAGGTAACATTATGGCGTTAGATGCGGCGACCTTGGCGCTGACGGCGGCGGAACTGAAAACCACCCTGACCGATGCCAAGATCGCAAAATTGTTTGAACCCACCCGCGACGAGCTGGTGCTGACTCTGCGCACCCGCACCGATACCTACAGCTTGCTGCTGTCGGCGCGCAGCGGCTCGGCACGGGTCTGCCTGACCGAGGAGAGCTTCGAGAACCCCGAAACGCCGCCCTCGTTCTGCATGCTGATGCGGAAGCACCTGACCGGCGGCAAGCTGCTGGATGTGCGGATGGAACCCGGCGACCGCATCGTGTATTTCGAGTTCCAGTGCACCAACGAGATGGGTGATCTGGTCCGGAACATCCTCTGTGCCGAACTGATGGGCCGCTACTCCAATCTGGTGCTGGTCCAGAACGGCAAGATCATTGATGCGCTCAAGCGGGTCGATTTTGAGGACAGCGATGTGCGTCAGCTCCTTCCGGGACTGCCCTACACGGTCCCGCCCAAACCGGCCCGCCCGGATTTTCTGGCGGTCAGCTCGGCGTCCATCGTGGCAGCGGCCTGTGAACGGGACCTGCCCGTGGCGGATGCCCTGAACAAGACCGTCGCGGGCGTCGGCCCGGTGGTCTGCCGCGAAGCTGCATGGCGTGCCTTCGACGGCGAACATCTGCTGGCCAATGAACTGACTACAGAGCAGAAAAAGCGCCTGATGGCGGCCATCGACGAGCTGAAAGAAATCCACGAGAACGGCGGTTGTCCGTGCAGCGTCACCGCACCGGACGGAAAGCCGGTGGAGTTCACCTTCTTCCGCCCCAAGCAGTACGGGGATTCCTATCTTATAAAGGAATGGGCGTCCTTCAACGAGATGCTGGAGGGCTACTACGCCGAAAAGGACCGCGCGGAGCGTCTGCGCACCAAGAGCAAGGAGCTGCACAAGGCGGTTCATAATATGTATGAACGCGCGGTCCGTAAACAGGCGGCGCGGCAGGAAGAGCTGGCCGCCAGTGGCAAGAGCGAGAAGCTCCGCCTGTACGGCGAGCTGCTCTCGGCGAACCTCTATCTGGCCCAGAAGGGCATGAAGAGCATCACCGTGCCCAACTGGTACGATGAGGGCAAAGAAGTCACCATCCCGCTCGATTTGCGCTTCACGCCCAGCCAGAACGCGCAGAACTTCTTCAAGAATTATAAGAAGAAACAGACCGCGGCCCGGATGCTGGTGGACCTGCTGGCTGAGGGCGAAAAAGAGATCGCCTATCTGGAAACCGTCCTCTACGAAGTGGAAACGGCGTCCGGCGAAGCGGCACTGAATGAGATCCGCGCCGAGCTGAAGAGTCAGGGCTATCTGAAGTACTACAAGCAGCGGGACAAGCGGCAGAAACCGGCTGATTTCCTGCGGTTCACGTCGAGTGATGGTTTTGAGATCTTGGTAGGCCGGAACAACGCCCAGAACGACAAGCTGACTCTCCACACCGCACGCGGCAAGGACCTGTGGTTCCATGTCCAGAAAGCTCCCGGCAGCCACGTCGTGGTCATGAGCAGGGGAGAGGACATCCCCGACACCACCCGGCAGGAAGCCGCCGAACTGGCTGTGCTGTATTCCAGCACCTTCAAGGCCGGGACCGGCGCGAAGGTCGCGGTGGACACCACCGAGGTCAAGAACATCTGGAAGGCCAACGGCGCAAAACCCGGCATGGTGCTGTACGAGGTCTATACGACCGTGTACGTCACCCCGCGGGAAGAGCTGGCGGAACAGCTGAAACAGAAAAAGTAACCTCTCAGTTAGAGAATTTCGGATTTTCTGGCTTCCACGGTACAGCGCTGTTACACGACGAACCTCTCAGTCATTGCTTCGCAATGCCAGCTCCCCTAAGTAGGGGGAGCCTTTGGCAGGTCGGGCAACCCCTGCTGGACACCTGAAGTTTTATCTTTCGCAAACAGTAGTGCTCCGCTGCTTAGGCAAACGGCATCTATACTACGCTCTAGCCAAGGGCGTTCGTACAGATGCTGTCAGACTAGACAGCGGAGCGCTTTCTTTTTGGGTTTCGAGAAACTTTGTTCATCCAGCAGGACCAAAACCGGCACGCCAGTGGCTCCCCTACTTAGGGGAGCTGGCGAGCCGAAGGCGAGACTGAGAGGTTCTTTCCCGAAACAGCGCTGTACGAGGAAGCTGGCAACGCGAATGCGTTGACTGAGAGGTTTTTTGTATAAACCCCGCCCTGCCGGGGCATCCTAGAAGAGTCAGCGGGATTTTCCACCGAAAAAAGCCTTCTGGATTGGGCGTTCTGCACAAAATTTGTGCCGGGACACAAAAAGAAGAAAATAAAAAAGAAAAAACGGATTTTTTCTGAAAAATCGCAAAAAAACACTTGCCAAATGCACGCAGATGTGATAAAATATCTCTCGGCTGCAAAAGGCTTGTGCGATACAAGTCGTGCAGGCCAGCGATATGCGTAGATGCGGGAGGTTGTCATCCGGCGATAGCTGCGATGGGTTATTTCCGCGGAGTATGTCCGATCTTAGAACCGGGCGAAAGAATTACTGACAGCGATGGAATATGTTCCTTCGGCAGGGAAGTTACTCTCCTGCGAAACGAATGGAACCAATGTTCGGATTTGATTTGCTAATATATTTCCGGGAGAACTGCCACGCGGTTCACCGGTTTTTCTAGTGCCAAATCGAGGAACACCCGGAACTGTGTAGAGCAATTTATCGGCTCGCCTAGGGCAAAATCAATTTTTTCAGGAGGCGTAAGCAATGGCAGTCAAAGAGAAAATCAGAATCCGTCTGCAGAGCTATGATGCTCAGCTGATCGATGCCGCAGCAGAGAAGATCGTGGAGACCGCAAAGCACACTGGTGCTCGCGTGTCCGGCCCCATCCCCCTGCCCACCGATCGCGAGATCGTGACCGTTCTGCGTGCTACCCACAAGTACAAGGATAGCCGTGAGCAGTTCGAGAGCCGCACTCACAAGCGTCTGATCGACATTCTGAAGCCGTCTAACAAGACGGTCGAGGCTCTGATGAGCCTCCAGCTCCCCGCTGGCGTGGACATCGAGATCAAGCTGTAATCGACACTCGATCAAATTCGATGCCCTCGTTTCCCGAGGGGTCATGTTGGCGGTGACGTGCGCCGCCAACCAATAACCTTTACAGGAGGAAAAGAAAATGGTTAAAGGCATTATCGGCAAAAAAGTCGGTATGACTCAGCTGTTCGACGAGAACGGCAAGGTCGTTCCCGTGACCGTCATCGAGGCAGGTCCCTGCACCGTCGTGCAGAAGAAGACCGTCGAGAGCGATGGTTATCAGGCTGTTCAGCTGGGCTTCGGCGAGGTTTCCGCTAAGAAGGTCAACAAGGCAGCTGCAGGCCACTTCAAGAAGGCAAACGTTGCCCCCAAGAAGACCCTGCGTGAGTTCCGTCTGGAAGATGTTTCCGCAATGAACGTTGGCGACGTGCTGAAGGCTGATGTCTTCGCAGCCGGCGACAAGGTCGATGTTGTGGGCGTCTCCAAGGGCAAGGGCTATCAGGGCGTTATCAAGCGCTATGGTCAGCACCGTCTGCGTGAGAGCCACGGCACTGGTCCTGTTGCTCGTCATGCAGGTTCTAACGGTTCCACTTCTACCCCCTCTCGCGTGTTCCCCGGCAAGCGCCTGCCCGGTCACATGGGCTTTGTGCGCGTCACCGTGCAGAACCTGACCGTTGTCAAGGTTGACACCGAGAACAATCTGATCGCTGTCAAGGGTGCGGTTCCCGGCTCCAAGGGCACCATCGTCACTCTGGCCAACAGCGTGAAGGCGTAAGGAGGAAAGCTACAATGGCAAAGTTTAATGTAGTCGATATGAACGGTCAGCATGTTAGCGAGATCGAGCTTTCCGACGCCGTGTTCGGTATCACCCCGAACGAGAAGGCTGTTCACATTGCTGTGGTGAACTTCCTGGCCAACCAGCGTCAGGGCACCCAGAACACCAAGATCCGCATGGAAGTTTCCGGCGGCGGCAAGAAGCCTTGGCGTCAGAAGGGCACTGGCCACGCTCGTCAGGGTTCCATCCGCGCTCCGCAGTGGACCCACGGCGGTGTTGCTCTGGGCCCCAAGCCCCGCAGCTACAACTACCACATCAACAACAAGGTCAAGCGCCTGGCTCTGCTGAGCGTCCTGTCCGACAAGGCTGCCAATGGCAACATGGTCGTTGTTGATAAGTTCAACTGCGATGAGTACAAGACCAAGACTGTGGTTGCAATGCTGAACGCTGTTGGCGCTGGCAAGAAGAACCTGCTGGTCAATGAGACTGTCGATGCAAAGTTCGTCAAGAGCGCTGGCAACATCGCCGGCGTCAAGACCACCTTTGCTGGCAGCGTGAACACCTACGATGTGCTGAACGCCGACAAGCTGATCATCAGCGTTGACGCAGCTAAGAAGCTCGAGGAGGTGCTTGGCTAATGAAAACCGCACATGATATCATCCTGAAGCCGGTCATTACCGAGAACTCCATGGCTGGCATCGCCGACAAGAAGTACACCTTCAAGGTCGCTACCGACGCTACCAAGGTCGAGATCGCTCAGGCTGTCGAGACCCTGTTCCCCGGCGCTAAGGTCGCAAAGGTCAACACCATTTCTGTGCGTGGCCGCTTCCGCCGCCAGGGCATGCATGCTGGTTACACCGCCGCTTCCAAGAAGGCGATCGTGACCCTGACCAAGGACTCCAAGGAAATCGAGTTCTTCAACAGCATGGTCTAATCGAACCCGCCGAGGGTTCCTCTATGGGGATATGACCCCGATAATAATTCATAAGATAAACAAA
>OIYO01000829.1_pt1 | contig 21695 bp, 23 predicted proteins | sample 1588191 | NCBI WGS metagenome assembly OIYO01 (sample SAMN03283275) | human gut metagenome | biome: human-associated habitat; material: feces | host: Homo sapiens | place: Peru | collected 2012 | reverse complement strand
ATTTGCGATTACATTCCATAGGGATTTGAGATCAAAGAAGCTGAAAGAAAAGTAGAGCTGGCTTTTTTAAGTTGGAAGTGGAAAATTGAATGTTTTTGGAAAACCTTGAAAGAGGAATTTTTAGAATGTTCTCTACTTGAAGATAAAGAAAATTTGAAAAATGAAATATTGGGCTTTATTGCGGATTATAACGAACATAGAGCAAATTCTATACTAAACGGACTAACACTACTTGAATTTTTCATAAAAAAATACCGGAGCTTTACTCCGGCAAGTTTGTTTTATACCAATATCTTACATCTAATTAATTATAATCTTAATAAACGTTTTATGTAATCATCCCATTTTTTTGTATTTTCTGTTTTGATATTGCCTACTGCCATTGTGCTATAAGCACTCTTTAATGCTGTGTATACAGTATCATTTGTTATACCATATTTATCGCAGTGGTCTAAAACAGCTTTGATTACTTTTTTAATAGAGTCAAGTCTTTCTGTGTCTGGACGTAATTTTTGTCCCATTTCAAATCCAAGCCAACCAGTGTTACATTGTTCTGTTGCGATTTGGGTAAGAATGCCATCTGTGCACATATTAACTTCATCATTATATCCTTTTAAGATACTATGAATATTATCTGCATTCATTTTGTTAATATAACCTCTAGCAGAATCCCATTCGCTATCACTTGTATTGCCCATTAAGTCATTGGCAATTTGTGCGCCGGTTGTTTTATCAGAATCGGAAATTTCTGGAGGCTCATAGGTTTTTTCTAATGTTGCGTTTTCTGCATCTGCTTTTTCTTTTTCTTCGGCTTTCTTGTCTTCAGCTTTTTTCTTCGCTGCTTCAGCTTTTTTGTTTTTAGTGTTGATATCAGATTCACCAACATTCAAGAATTCATTGTCAGTTAATTGTGCGAAACCAATTACACGTCCATCATTCATGCGGAATTTACCGTCAGTACCTGCAAATTTGCAATCAATTTGTTTTAGGCTGCCGTCTTTTACTATGAAATATTGAGGGTATCCGTTTTCTTCAATACCTTTTGATTTATATAATTGTGTTCCGGCAGGCATACCATTGCCCTTACATTTTATAAGTGTGCCATTAGAAACAAGCTTATCAACCATATCTACTGTATTTTTGTAGTTAATGATATCTTGTGCTGTTACTTCTACAGCATCTTTTTTAGCTTGTTCCAAGCTTACCTTTTTGCCGTCAACTTTTGTACATATACCGTTTTTATCAATGTATCTAACACCTTTAAGTTCAACAAGTTTGTCGTCCTTAATTACGTAGTGCTTAACAGGTTCGTTTGTGTTTGTAGCAGTTGATTTGTAAACACCGTCTTTAGAAGTTTTAGCTAAAGCTTTTGTATCATCTGCCATCAATGCTTTAACTTTTTCTTCCGGTGTATCGCATTTGTCGTCGATATCAGTGTAGTCTTCTACTGCATCTTGTTTGATTTCATCAATATCAGATTCGTTGAATGAAATGCCTTCCTTCTTCAAGTCAGCTTTTGTTTCTGCAACGATAAGGTTATCAGTGACGAAGTCTTTATCATCACTTGCGATATTGTTCAAGAATGAGAATTTAGCTTTGATAGCGTTTCTAGTCTTTTCAGCTTCCAAAATTCTAAGCATTGCATACAATGTTTCGAATTTTTTAGCTAAATCAGTGATGTTATTCTTTGTAAAATCTTTTTCTGCCTTAGATAAAGCGTCTGATACTTCATTCTTAGCTTTGTCTAATTTTGTGAACTCGCCGCTAGCTGATGCTTTGAAATCTTCAACCTTGTTAATCAAAGACATAGAAAGATTTTTAACACCAATTTTGTATTGAGTTTGTTCAGCTTCTTTTGAAGGAATATTATCTGCAATCAATCTCAAAATGCTTCTGTTATTTGCATCTTTATGAGTATCGTTCCAATAGCTGATTTTTCTCAATATTGAAGGATCATTTTCTCCACCTGTTAATAGTGTTAATTGATCGCCTTTGCCTTTAATATTTTGTTCTAAAGTATTCAATTCTTTTTTAAGCTCTGCGTCTTTTTCTCTGTTAGAAGATTTAAAGTCGTAGCCTGCTTCTGTCAACATTTCTTTGTATTCTGTCATTTGAAGCATTGCTTGTTCTAATTTTGATTTATCCAAAATTTTGTACAAGTCTTTTAATGCTGTCAATTTTTCTTCTGTTGAACCGGATTTATTTAATGTATTAGTGATTTTATCTTTTAAAGATGGAGAAAGAGAACAGTTCTTTTCACCAATTTCTTTATACTTAGTAATCAATGCTTTAAGTGCATCAAGTTCAGAGCTGCCGGTTGAAGTGCCATTGGTATTGTTGTTACCAAAATTACCCCAGTTACCGCCAAACATGTTGCCAAAGTTGAAACCGTTGCCGATTCCACCAAAGTTTCCAAAATTAAACCCGCCAAAACCATTTGAACCGCCCATCCAAGAACCATTGTTGAATGAAGCAATTGTTTGTTGAATAGCAAGATTTGGGTCAAGAAGAGAGTTACCCCATTGACCAAATTGTGGAAATTCCAAGCTGATAGAAGGAGTAAAATTAGGTGTCATATACATTATTGAGTCAGCTTTAATTTTCTCCTGAAGTTGATTCCAGTGAATATTTATAGAATCATTTTCGGAGCTCCTTGCGAGCGCACTATTTAAAGCTGAATAATGGAATGGGAATGACATATAATTATCCTCTATTTATACTCTTATATATATAAAGTCGATAACTTTACAAAAATTGCCTATTTGTTAATAATTGTTACAATGCTTAATATAAAACTGATATACAGTTGTAATAAACTTTTTGTATGATATAATTAAGTGTCACAAATTTATGGAAGATTTTCCGTTAGAAAGGGGATATATGGCAAGAGTATTAATTTCAATGTCTAATGATTTTCTTAATAAAGTGGATAGTGTAGCAACATCAGAACAAAGAACCAGAAGTGAATTAATTAGAGAAGCTCTTCGTGTATATATTAAGAGAAACAAAATTTCTAACAACCTTAAAGCGGAAGAAAATGCTACCATTTTAACAGAATTATTAGGATAATTTTTTATTTAGTGACATTTTTTTAGATGCGATACAAAATATGAGTACTCTCATTCATTGTGGCATTATTGTCCGATAAGAGTGATGGATTGCCACGTCACTGACGTTTCTCGCAAAGACGGCACTACTATTGTTTGATATGTTTTATTAAAAACAAATATTTCTTTTTGATTAACTTTAGTCATTTTAACAAAATAAAACTGACCCATCTCTGAGTCAGTGTAAGTTTTCTCTTATAATTTTGGGAGGAGATTTGGGGATAGTTGATACATGGCATGCTACTATAAATTTCAAAATCATGATATGTCATGTCTAAAAAGTTTTACAAAAGTTTACAAACTTGACACAAAATTAGAATATCATATTTACCCCTGCCTTATTTACTTATTCACTTTCTATTATTCTTATAGTAATATGTTGTTATGAAGAGAAAATTTTTAGGGACAGTTTGTTGTTTAGCGTTATGTACGATTTTATGCCAGCCAAATGCTTCTGCGGCTCAAGTAGGAGCTTTTGCTGAACATTATGATGCCGGTCAAAATTATTTAATGCAAAACCAGTATTCATCATCTATTGTTGAATTTAGAAAAGCTTTGAGAATAAATTATCTTGATAATTCAGCAAGAATCGGATTAATCAACGCTTATCTTGCTAGAGCGACATATTATGCAAATCAGGAAAAGAATTTTGAAAAAGCTGCGAATGATTTTAGAAGCGCAATTTTTTACCTGAAAATTTATCCGAACAAGCAGCAAGCCGTTCAGAATTCTGCTGGCATGATTACTTCTGCAACAGAGAACCTTAATCAGTGTTTAAAGGTAATGAGTTTTGATACAACAGCAGGTTCAAGATATAAAAAAGCAGAAGAGCTCAGAGCTGCCGGAAATTTTTCTGCTTCTGCTTATGAATTCTCTAGAGCTGCTCAAAGCGAAAAGCTTGCAGCAGATGCTAATATGCAAGTTGCAGATTTGTTAAAACTTATAGGAAATGAGCCACGTTCAGCAGATTATTACCAGACTGCTTTAGATTTGAGCCCGAATAACGGAGTTCTCCGAATGAAGTATGCTCGTACTCTGGATAAATTGGGACGTTATGATGAGGCTGTAAGTCAATATAACGAGGCTTTGGCAAATTCTAAAGGCGACCAAGAAGTCTTGTACGCACTAGAGCGAATTTACTTGAAAAAACTTGCACAAACTCCTAGTGATGCAGAGTTGAACGCAAACTTGGGTGCTATTAAACAAGCGCAAGGTGATTTTGAAACAGCATTAAGTTATTACGGAAAAGCAGAGCAAATTAATCCTTCGAATGTTACAACACGTCTGAATGTTGGAACTCTTTTTCAACAAAGAAAAGAATACCAAAAAGCAATACAGTCATATGATTCTGTGTTGACTTTGTATCCGAATAATACGCAGGCACTTTTATATAAGGCGCAAGTTTACAAAGAAATGGGTGATGCTAAAACCGCTGTAAATTTGTACAAAAAAATCTTATCAATTGATCCTGCAAACGCAGTTGCTAGAGATGAAATCAGTATTTTGTTAAAAGATTCTATGACTCCTACAGAGTATATTGCATATTTAACACAAAACGGAAATGCTGATGAACTTTATGATTACGCTTATAAATTGCATAAAGACAATAAAATTGATGATGCGATAACAGCTTATAAATCCGTTATTAATAAAAATTCATCAAAAATAGATGCATATGTTAATTTGGCAATTTGTTATGCGTCAAAAGAAGATTACAATAACGCTGTGAACATATTAAACAGTGCAAAAGAAAAATTTCCGACAAATAATCTTGTCTTAAAAACATTAAAAGATGTACAGCAAGATTCTGCGTCTACAAAACTTGCTGCAGCCAGTTCAAGCTATGAAAACAAGGATTATAAACAGGCAATTAAACAATATCTTTCAATAAATCCTGCAACGGAAGATTCTATGCTTGGCGTTGCAGCTTCTTATCAAGCATTGGGAGATTATAATAGTGCTATAGAATATTATAAAAAGGCTGAACAGATTAATCCGAACAATGCCGATACGCCATATTACATTGGTTATTTGTATTCAGAACAACAGAATTGGAGTCTTGCGGAAAATTATTTAAAGAAAGCTGTTCAAAAAAATCCGCAATCAGAAGCTAAAGAATTACTTAGTTATGTAACTCAAAACGGCTCTGTTTCAATTTTGAATGAAGGTATTGATTTGTTTGATAAGAATAATTATCAAACAGCACTTTTAAAATTTAACGAAGTTCTGAAAAAAGATGCAAATAATGCGTATGCTTATTATTACAGAGGTTTGATTTATGATGAACAAAAACAGCCAAAGCTTGCAATTAGTGACTTTTTGAATGTGTTAAAATATTCAAACGAGTTTCCGATTGCAAATTATATGTTAGCTGTTGATTATGATACATTATCAAACTACAAGGAAGCGTATAAATATTATCAAAAATTTGTGTCAGCATATACAACAGATGATGAATATTTAAAATACGCAAAATCAAGAATGACCGAATTAAAACCATTTATTGGTTCTTAACAAAGAGATGATGAATAGCAAAGTAAAAGATTTAATATCAAGCAGAGTTTCACTTGCTCCAATGGCAGGTATAACGGATTATGTCTTGCGCTCACTTGTTCGAGAGTATTCAAAGAGTTGTCTTCTAACAACAGAAATGATAAGTTCAGAAGCTCTTACCCAAGTGAAGGATACGGATATTGTGGCAAAGGATGAAAATCATTCTCCTATATCTTATCAATTAAGCGGACATAAGCCCAAAATGTTGGCGGATTGTGCAAATTATTTACAAAAATATGCTGATATGATAGATATCAACATGGGGTGTCCTGTGAATAAGGTGGTTAAGGGAACTGACGGATGTGCGCTTATGCGTCATGTAGATTTGGCACAAGAAATTGTACGTACTGTAAAATCTAATATAACAATCCCATTGAGCGTAAAATTTCGTCTTGGTTACACTTTTGATGAATTAAATTATGTAGAATACGGGCAAAAAATGCAAGAAGCCGGAGCAGATTTTATTACAATTCATGGTAGAACTCGCTCTCAAATGTATGGCGGAAAAGCGGATTGGAAAAAAATTGCAGAACTAAAACGCAATGTTGATATTCCTGTTTTTGCAAACGGTGATGTCGTTTCCATAGAAACGGCTGTTCAATGTCTGGAAGAATCTCAAGCCGACGGTGTCGCAATCGGACGTGGATGTCTGGGCGATCCTTCATTGCTTTATAGAGTAGAAAAATATCTCAATTCCGGCGAATATATTGCTCCGCCAACATTAGAAGAAAAAATATTAACACTAAAGAAACATCTAAATAAAGAAGTCGAATTTCGTGGCGAAAACGTTGGTGTAAAGTTTTGCAGAAAATTTTATCCATACTATGTAAACGGATTTACAGGAGCATCAAGACTAAGAGGAGAATTAGTTTTGATGGATAATTTGGAAGAAATCTTCCGGAAATTAGATAAAATATTATGTCTTTAATCCCTTTACCCTTTATAAGAAATAGAAAGTTCTTCTGATTAAAAACATTTGAATATTAGTGCTTAATTCCGTTTGCCCAATCTCTAGCAAGCATTTCGCCCTTACCTTCCGGTTTAATTTTTATCAAACGCAAAAGCCCTTTTCCTGTTTTTACGTCAATACCGAGTTTTGAAAATCTTACAAAAGAACCAATTTCACCACTAACATCTTCTTTTAAAGGCTCTGTTTCCAAGACTTTTATAATTTTTCCATTGTAATCAAAAAATGCTCCCGGACATTTGTAAACACCACGTACAAGATTGTGTATTTCTTGAGCGGATTTCGTCCAATCTATCTTGCATTCTTCTTTTTGTAACTTATCTGCAAAACAAACTCCATCTTCGCATTGCGGAACAGGCTTCAGAGTTCCCTCCTTAATTCCGATTAATGTTTTTTCCAATAGTTCCGGAGAGTTTGCAGCACAAAGTTCGAACAACTCCACGCAATTCATGTTAGGAGTAATTTCAATCGGATATTTCATGCAAATATCACCACAATCCAACCCTAATTCCGTAATCATAGTACAAATTCCGGTTTCTTTGTCGCCATTAATTATCGCTCTTTGGATTGGATTAGCACCTCTATATTTTGGCAATAATGATACGTGAAGATTTATTGTTTCAAATTTTGGGATATCAAGAACTTCTTGTGAAAGAATTTGTCCAAATGCAAATGTAACAAAAAAATCCGGAGCAAGATTTTTTAATGCTTCAATAATATCCGGCTCTTTTCTAATTGATTTTGGCTGAAAAACAGGAATATTATGTTCAACAGCAAATTGCTTAATCGGACTTGGAGTTAATTTATGCCCACGACCTGATGGTTTGTCTGGTTGTGTTACAACAGCTTGAACATTAAATGTATCTGAATTATAAAAATGCTCTAACGATTTTAATCCGATATCCGGAGTCCCAAAAAATACTATGTTTATCATAAAATTCCTTATAAGTGACATTAAAACTTTTGTCAGACCATGCCTGACCTACATTTGTAAATTTAAAATTATATCTTTAATGCGTTTCTAACATTTTTAAATATTTCATTCGCTTTATTTTTAACAATATTTTCCATCATAACAATATGGCGCACATAATCCGCTAAATCACCTTTTTGTTCCGGAATTGGCGGAAAATGTGTTTGATTAAATTTCTGTCTTGCATTTTCCTTAGATTTTAATGCTATTTGCTCAATAAGAGGGAGTTTTTCAAATTTTTTTCTCCCTTTTGTCAAATCACCTTGAAAACTTATTGCAGAAACCTTCATAGCCCCTCCTTGTTTTATTCTTTTTCTGAATTTTCAGACTTTTCGTTTTCAACTTTTTCTTTCAAAAGAACTTCTATTTGTTCAGCAAGTTCCGGTTCATCCAAGATTTTATCAAGCTGAATATCCGGAAGATTATTCTTTTTCAAAACTTCTTCTGCTTCAAAACGATTTATCACGTGGTCAATAAATAATATTCCGTCTAAGTGATCAAATTCATGTTGAATAGCTCTAGCTAAAAGCGTGCCGTCTTTGGCTTCCAATACGAAAGAGCGACCATTCCTATCGAGCGCTTTAATCATAACATTTGCATATCTTCTTACATCAGTAAATGCTTCCGGAAAACTTAAGCAACCTTCATGACTAATTACAGCACCCGATTTTTTAATAATTTTAGGATTAATAAAAACCATAGGATTAAGCGGTTCATTGCCGGTAGAAACATCAATTACGAACACTCTGTAATTTTCCCCAATCTGTGGTGCAGCAAGTCCGACACCATTTTGGGCATACATTGTATCCAATAAATCTGCAACAAGATTTTTTATTTTTTGAGAAACTTTATGAACCTCTTTTGACGGTTGTCTTAAAGACGGTTCGCCATATCTTACAACTTTTTTTATTGACATAAATTTAACCTCTTTAAGATGATTTTAACATAAAAATATGGTGACGGCTAAAATTTATAAAACCCCTCACCCGCATTCGTAGTTCACTAACGTTCACACGACTGCTCCCTCTCCCACAAGGGGCGAGGGTATATATGAGTTACTTCATACGTAGCGTCCAAAAATCTTTTTGGAACAAAACTAAAAATGGAATTAATTCCAATCTGCCGAACATCATATTAAAAATAATTATCATTTTGGTCCCGCAATGTAGTGGTGCAAATGATTCTAGTGCGCATAGTTTTCCAAATGCAGCACCAATATTTCCGATTGAACTCACAGTACCAGTAATTGCAATTGTTGTATTATGTTCAATTGCTCCGATTGAAATTGCAGAAAGAGCTATTGTTACAAAATAGAATGTTACAAACATTAAAGTTTGGTCAATAACTTCTTTTGGCACAGAATAATTACCGACCTTGATATTGCAAACTGCTTTTGGATGTAAAATTTTTAACATTTCTGTTTTCATAACTTTGAATACTAAAAGCCATCTTGCAACTTTTAATCCTCCACCGGCAGAGCTTGCGCAACTTCCGAATAACATAATTGAGAATAAAAGAAGTTTACTTACATAATCCCATTTTGCATAATCAACACTACAAAAACCTGTCGATGATGCCATTGAAGTAACTTGGAAAAATGCGTGACTAATACTGTTCGTAAAACTATAATTCATATTAAAAAATAATGAAAAGCTTAAAAGAATTGCAATTAACATTACTGCTGAAAAATAAACTTTGAATTCTTCATTTTTGAATAATAATAACGGATTAAATTTTGTCCAAACTTTATATTGTAAGTTAAAACTTGAACCGGCAAAAAACATAAAATAAGAGATTATCCACAAAAGTGGAATAGATATTCCAACCATACTTTGACTGTAAGGTGATAACCCCCCACCAGATATTGAAGAAAAAGAAACGCAAATTGCACCAAAACTGGTCATACCGTTTAATTTTAATAAAATAATTTCAAATACTGTAAGTCCGGCATAAACTTTCCATAAAGCCGCAGCGGTACTTTTAATCCTTGGTGTAAATTTTTCTTCAGTAGGGCCTGGGGCTTCTGCAAAAAACATTTGACGACCGGCAATAGCAAACTGCGGCAATATTGCTATAAATAAGACAATAATTCCCATACCGCCCAACCATTGTGTAAATGAACGCCAAAAGAATAGAGCATTTGGGTAATCAAAATTTGTTAAAATAGTAGCACCTGTTGTTGTAATTCCGGATGTTGCTTCAAAAAGAGCATCAATAGGGCTGAATCCAAAAAATAAATACGGTATAGCTGCTATTATTGCTGCGAAAATCCAAGAAAAAGATACAACACACAAACCTTCTGATTTCTTGATATCATTAATGCTTTTTATTTGCGAAACACCTTGAACTAGTTTTTTTAAGGTTACAGATATCATTAAAGCGGCAGCTGCGGATATCAAGAACGGAAAAATCGCATTTATTTCGTGGTAATACAAGGCAACCAAGATTGGAAGCAAAAGTACGAAACTAAAGTACATTATTGTTAAACTGAACGAATATGCTAAATAAGTTAATCTCATTCAATTTCCTCGAAGAAATTCTTAATAATCGGAGCGTTTTCGCTTGTTGTAAATATAATCAAATTATCTCCGCTCATAATTTGAGTTGCACCATTTGGAATAATGATTCTTTTTCTACGCTGAATAACTCCAACAATTGCTTTTGCAGGTAATCTTAATTCCATAATTTTCTTTGTCTGGTAATTTTCCGGTATTTCAATAACAAGGACTTCCCCCTTGCCTTGTTCAACTGTTGCTAAGATACCGATATTTGTTTCTTTTATGTTATTCTTAATTTCATTCAAAGATGCTGTTTTTGAAGAAATTGCAATATCAATTCCTACACGTTCAAAAAGTTCGACATTTGTACTTTTTGAAACTCTTGAAATTACTCTGGTTGCGCCCATATGTTTTACTAACAAAGAACAAAGCAAGTTCTTCTCGTCATTATTTGTAACACTAACAACAACATCTGAAGCTGCGATATCTTCTTCGTTCAGTAATTCTAAATCTGTGCCGTCACCGTTAATTATTAATGTGTTATTAAGTTCTTGTGATAAGTATTCACATCTTGCAGGGTCTTTTTCAATAATCTTTAAGTTTAATTTTAAATCTTCAAGATTTTTAGCTAATTTTAATCCTACATTTCCGCCACCAATAATGGCAACATTTTTTACAAATTCTTTTTCGTGGAAAAATTTACCGGCTAAAATATCTAAGGAGTTTGATAATCCCATAAAAATAACTTTGTCATCTTCGTGTAAAACTGTTTCACCATTTGGTATAAATAATTCTGAATTTCTCGTAATTCCGACAATTACAGTATCTTTAGGGAAATCACAATTCTTAACCATTTGATTAACCAGAATGGAATTTTTTGCAATTTTGTATTCCAAAAGTCTTGCTCTACCATCCGCAAAATGTTCAACATCAAGAGCTTTAGCTACAGTAATAATTCTAAAAATTTCTTGTGTCAAAAGTTCTTCCGGCCAAACAACGTTATCTATATAAAAATCGCAATTGTATTCAGCATCTTTTGCCAAGCCTAAAGAATATTTATATTCTTCTTTTCTTACAAAACAAATTGTTTTTACTGTACTGATTCTTTTTGCAGTTAAACAAGCTACAATATTCAACTCGTCAGAAGCGGTACAAGCAATAAAAACATCAGCATTTTTTATTGATGCCTGTCTTAAAACTTCTATATTAGACGCATTACCGGATACAAAACCAACATCAAGCTTGTTAAAAACGTCTGTTTTATATCGTTCATCATCAACAACTGTAATATCATTTTCTGTATATAACTCAGAAGCAATCATAGAACCAAGTTCATTTGCTCCGAAAATAATTATCTTCATAGCTCTTATTTAACGTCAAATTAAATCTATTGTCAAACTTTTTTAGCGAACTTATATGTCTTTAAAGGTCTTTAACAAGGGGGATTTTTTTCTTGATTGTTCGTAAACCTTCTCCAATATAAGTTGTTGCAATCATTGTTATTACAAAGTACAAGTACGTATTCTGAATCGGATTATAAATCCAATAAATATTATGCAGATTTCTTATGTATAGTGGAATGCCATTTATTTTAAAAATAATTGCAGTAATGATATACATAATTAATAAGTGGTTTGCCATAATATGATAAGTATTTTCGCCTATCATTTTTACGAATTTTATATCTTTTATATAATTATAAGCAACTTCCACGAAAAATAATGAGAACCAAATCCCTGTAAGACTTGTTAATACCGGAACTATTAATTGGCTATCAAATCTTGCCCAGACTAGAACATAACTTAATCCGATGCCATGCTCCGGTGTGAAATCTCGGTTAAAATGCCACAATATCGCTTGAATACAAATAACAAAACCTAAAATTTTTGGGGTAAAAATGTTGTAGTTATTGTGAATTTTTTTTATGTAAAAATGTCCCAAATATACAAATAATAAAGAAAACATCGTTCTAATTAAAACCAGAAAAACCGGAGTTACTGGGAATATTTTTGCTAACGGAATTGCGGCGAAACCAATTGCAAAATAGAAAATTGCCCTTATCCATTCGCTTGTTTCTTCATTTTCTCCCTGATTTACCCTATTATTTATCCCTCTAAACTGTCTTTGCAGGAATAAAAATACAATCATTGTGATAAATAATTGTGGTACAAACCACATAGGGCAAGATAAATCAAACTGATGTCCATTTAAAAAAGGAGTTATCAGAAAGTTTTTAAGATTTAATTCCATTCCCCAAAATTTTCCGGTAAGTTTTTCGAGCCCAATAGTAACAATGGCATAAAAAGCTGAATATAGAAAATACAATACCAAAAGACTCTTAACTCTACGCTTAACATACTTCAAAACATTATCTAAGTATTTATCCTTAAATAACATTCCGGATATAAAGAAAAATAGCGCTAATTGAAAAGAATACGGTGGAAACATATCAAAAAAACGAAATTCTAAATGTCCCGATACTACAAGAATTATTGCTAAAGCTTTTAGAATGTTAATTTTATCTGATAATACTCTGTCCATATTATTGTCCTTTTCGCTCAATTATTCTTTTCTATAGAATTAGAGTTTATTTTATACAGCAAATCTAAAATGAACAATATCGCCATCTTGCATTACATAATCTTTGCCTTCAAGTCTTGTAACACCTTTGTCTTTGCAAGCAGTATAAGAACCGTTGTCTACAAAATCTTGATAGCCTGTAACTTCTGCTCTTATGAAACCTTTTTCAAAGTCAGTGTGGATTACACCGGCTGCTTGTGGAGCTTTTGTTCCTTCAGTAATTGTCCAAGCATGAACTTCTTTTTCACCGGCTGTTATAAACGTAATCAAATTTAGTAATTTATAAACAGATTTAATCATCTTATCTATACCACTATTTTGAACACCTAGCTCTTCCAAATACTCTTTAGCACCTTCTTCACCAAGTTCAACAAGTTCTTCTTCAATTCTTGCACAAATAATAACTGTCTGAGCGCCGTGAGATTTTGCATATTCTTCAACTCGTTTTGTATAATCATTGCCGGATTTCAAATCAAATTCAGAAACATTGGCACAATAGATTACAGGTTTTACTGACATTAAATTCAAAGGTTTAAGAACATTAATCTCATCCTCATTAAAATGTTCTTCCAATTTTATAAATGTGCCATTACTTAGTAACGGTGTCAATTTTTCTAACGCATTAGCTTCAAGAACAGCTTCTTTATCTCCGCCCTTAGCTTGTTTAGAAATCCTTTGTAAACGTCTTTCTACAGAAGCTAAATCTGCTAATGCCAATTCTGTATTAATTGTTTCAATGTCAGAAATTGGGTCAACTTTACCTTCAACGTGGATAGTGTTTTCGTCATCAAAACATCTTACAACTTGAATAATAGCGTCAACTTCTCTAATGTTGTGCAAGAATTGGTTTCCCAATCCTTCACCCTTACTTGCACCTTTTACAAGTCCTGCAATGTCAACAAATTCTATGACGGTTGGAATGATTTCTTTTGCTTTGCATAAATCAGATAATATTTGTAATCTTTCATCCGGTACAACTACTACACCTACGTTCGGCTCAATTGTACAAAACGGATAATTAGCACTCTGTGCATTTTTTGTAGCAGTTAGTGCATTAAACAAAGTTGATTTTCCAACATTTGGAAGTCCTACAATTCCGGCTCTTAACATAATATAATCCCTTTCAAATAATTAATCATTTCCCTTATTATATAATAAACAAATTAGAATGCAGATTTTAGATTTTTATTTTGTTTGTTTTTATAAAGAAGAAGTTTTTTAAAAATTGTTAATATTTTAAAAACCCTTTAGTAAAGGAAATTTTGTCATGATTAAAGATATCTTATATATAACCTAATATTTAAAAAACATTTAGTAATAAATCTTTACATAATCGGTGAAAATATAATAGAATAGCTTGCATTCAGAATTTTAGCAAGTATCATTAATTATAATGCTATAAAATTAGCAAAATTGACAGCCGAAAAATAGAGGAAAATAATGGCAAAAGACGTTATAGAAATCGAAGGAACAATTTTGGAATCCATGCCAAATGCAATGTTCAGAGTTAAATTGGAAAATGATCATGAAATTTTGGCGCATATTTCCGGAAAAATCCGCAAAAATTTTATAAGAATCTTACCTGGTGACAGAGTAAAAGTAGAAATGACACCATATGATTTATCAAAAGGAAGAATTACATTCCGTCTAAAATAGTTTAAAAGTAAAAGTAATATAAACAAAAAGGAAAAAACAATGAAAACAAGATCATCAGTAAAACCTATGTGTGACAAATGCAAGGTTATTAAAAGAAAAGGCAGAGTTGCCGTAATTTGCGAAAACCCTAAGCACAAACAAAGACAAGGTTAGGCTAGTGAGGAGTTAACAGTGATTAGTGATTGGATATTTCCAGCTATTCACTTCTCACTACTCACCATAAAAGCAATAACCTAAAACGAACTAAAAAGTTAAGTACAAAAAACATAAAGGAAAGAAAAACATGGCAAGATTAGTTGGGGTAGACTTACCTCGTAACAAAAGACTAGAAATCGCTTTAACCTATATCTACGGTATAGGACCTGCTAGAAGCAAAAAGATTCTTGAAAAAACTGGTATTTCTCCAGATTTAAGAACAGATGATTTAACAGAAGATGATATCAGAGAATTGCGTAATGCGTTAACTGAATACAACATTGAAGGTGACTTAAGACGTGAAGTTACAATGAATATTAAACGTCTTCAAGAAATCAACTCTTACAGAGGAATGCGTCATAAAAGAGGTCTTCCTTGCAGAGGTCAAAGAACAAAAACTAACGCAAGAACAAGACGTGGTAAAAAGACTGGACCTATCGCAGGTAAAAAGAAATAATGAAATTTTGTGTTAGTAAAATCTAATAATTGATAATAAAGCTAAAAACATAATTTCAATTAAAAAAATTTAAAAAATAACAGAAACATAAAGGAATACAAAAATGGCAAGACCAAAAACTACAAAGAAAAAAGAAAAGAAAAATGTATTGCAGGGTGTTGTTCACATTCAATCAACATTCAATAATACAATTGTAACTTCTACAGATACTCAAGGTAATGCTATTGCTTGGGCAACAGCTGGTGCTACAGGCTTCAAAGGTGCTAGAAAAGGTACTCCGTTTGCAGCTCAATCAGCAGCAGAACTAGTTGCTAAGAAATCAATTGACCAAGGTATGAAAAAGGTTGAAGTTCATATTAAAGGACCTGGTTCAGGTCGTGAAACAGCAATCAGAGCTATCCAAGCAGCTGGTTTGGAAATTACTTTGATTAAGGACGTAACACCAATCCCTCACAACGGATGTCGTCCACCTAAAAAACGTAGAGTGTAGTAACGCTAGTGACTTGTGAGTAGTGACTAGTGAATAGGCTTGTATTCTATTCACCACTCACTATTCACGGTTCACTAATAAAATAGAAGTCGGGGCTTGAGCTTTCGCCAAAAGCACAAACCATAGATGCCCGACAAAAGAAAAGGAGAAAATAATGGCAAGATATACTGGACCAACGAATAAATTATTTCGTAATTATGGTGTAAAAGATTTATCAAATAGAAAGTTAACTTCTTCCATGAGACAAACAGAATCAGGACAACATGGTGCTGTTAGAAAAAAACTTTCTGAATATGCAATTCACCTAAATGAAAAACAAAAAATCAGATTAACATATTTAGTAAGCGAAAAACAATTCGCTAAATATTACAATGAAGCAGCAAGAAAGAAAGGTGTTACAGGTACAATCTTACTTCAAATTCTTGAATCAAGACTTGATAACATTTTATTCAGAGCTGGTTTCGGCGTAACACGTAAACAAACTAGACAAATTGTTAACCATGGTCACGTAATGGTTAATGACAAAAAAGTAGATATTCCATCATATTTAGTTAAGCCTGGTGACGTAATCACTGTTAAATCAAGAAGCAATGACTACTTGAAAACTGTTATGAGTGCTATTGATTTATCTTGTGCTCCAGCTTGGATTACAGTTGATAAAGATGCTTTGAAGATTACTTTCGAAAGAATTCCTCAAAGAGAAGAATTAGATCCTGAATTCAAAGAACAACTTGTTATAGAATACTATTCAAAATAGGCTGATAGGAGAAAATAATATGGAATTAAAAATTAAAACTGTTAATACAATGACCAGTTCTGACGGTTCACAATATGGTAAATTTACTATTGAACCATTGGAAAGAGGATTTGGAACAACTATCGGTAACGCTTTAAGACGTGTTTTGCTTTCAAGCTTGGAAGGTACAGCTGTAACTTCTTGCAGAATTGAAGGTATTACTCACGAATACACTGCAATTCCTGGTGTATTGGAAGATGTTATTGATGTTATGTTAAATCTTAAAGGTTTGGCTATTAAAACTGACTCAAAAGAACCTCAAAATTTGAGAATTGATGTTGACAAACCTGGTCCAGTATTGGCTAGTGATATCCAATTACCTGCAGGTGTTAAGGTTGTTAACCCTGATTGGCTTATTTGTACAATTGCAGATGGTGGTTCATTCCATGCTGATGTTGTTGTAGAAACAGGTAAAGGTTATGTAGCAAATGATGTTCCTAGAAACGCTAAAGCTGGCGCTCCTATTGATATGCTTCCTATTGATGCAACATTTATGCCTGTTAAAAGAGTTCGTTACGAAGTTGAAAACACTCGTGTAGGTGACAATATCGATTTCGATAAATTAACTCTTGAAATTTGGTCAAATGGTACTCTAGATGTAACAACAGCATTAACTCAAGCTGCTGATTTATTGATTGATCATTTTGTACAAATCGCATCAATTGCTGGCAAATCAAGTCATAAAGACATTGAAGAAAAAGTTGTAGCTGCTGAAGAAACAGTAGAAGAAACTGAACAAGAACCTTCAATCACTATTGATGAATTGGAATTATCTGTAAGAGCATACAATTGCTTAAAAAGAGCAAGTATCAATTCTATGGCAGAGTTGTTGAAAAAATCAGAACATGATTTATTAAACATTAAGAACTTTGGTAAAAAGTCTTCAGATGAAGTAATCGAAAGATTGCACCACTTCGGTTTAGACCTAGCTCCAAATCCAGAAGTTGATGAAGATGGTATGGTTATAGAATCTGCTGAATAATTGAATTTTGCATAGAAAGAAATGAGCGAAAGCAAAGTGCTAAGCAATAATTCAAGATTAAATAAAATAAAGAAACAGTAAATTATAATAAAGGAAAAGTAAAATGAGACACCAAACAAAAAAGAATACGCTTGGTAAAGCACAAGACCAAAGAAAGGCTTTGTTGCGTTCATTAGCTACTGAACTTTTTGTACACGGTGAAATTAAAACAACTATGGCAAGAGCAAAAGCTCTTCAACCATATGCTGAAAATGTTATCACTATGGCAAAAAAAGGTGACTTGAACTCAAGAAGATTGGCTGGCAGATATATCTTTGATAAAGAAATCGGTCAATTGATTGATACAGCTACCGGTGAAGTATTTGATGCTCCGCAAGAAGGCAAAAAATTAGCTAAACAAACAGTTTTGAGAAAATTATTTAGCATCATCGGTGTTAAATATGCATCAAGACAAGGCGGATATACAAGAATTTTCAGACTTCCTCCACGTAGAGGTGATGCTTCTGAAATGGCATTAATCCAATTGGTATAATGAATGCGCTACGCTCTTGACGTTCAGTATAGAGGTAAAAACTATTTCGGAAGCCAAATTCAGTTTGAAAATGGACAAGAAATTGATAAACCAACAATACAGGGCGAACTGGAGAAAGCAATTAGAACTTTGATAAAAACTGGCGAAAGCCAAAATAATAGACCGATAAAAACAATCTTCTCCGGAAGAACTGATAAAGGTGTAAATTCATTAGGACAGGTCGTTCATTTTGATTGTGATAAAGATATTGTTGCTTCAAAATTTATCTATCATGTGAACGAAATCCTCCCTGATGATGTATCAGTTGACAACTTGAAAGTTGTCCCAGATTCGTTTCATGCTCAAAAGTCTGCAAAGGCGAGATATTACAGATACGAACTTATAAATAGACGTTATAAGCAAGCATTTGACGGTGATATCTTAAGAGTAAAATACGAATTAGATGTAGAGCGGATGCAAACCGCTTTGAACTTCTTGTTGGGAGAACACGACTTTTCAAGTTTTAAGAGTTCCGGAACGCTTAACCCAAGCAAGATTTGTTGTATCACTCGTGCCGATGTTGAAAGAGTCGGAGAGAAGGGTGACAGAGTTTTTATTCATTTAGAAGGAAATCGTTTTCTTTATAATATGGTAAGAACCATAGTCGGTACTCTTCTAGAAATAGAAGGACATAAGCTTCCGGTAGAACACATGAAAAATGTTTTGGAAGCACGTGACCGCTGTAAGGCGGGGCAAACAGTCAGTCCTTATGGATTGACGCTAATGAGGGTAGATTATCCTCAAATGTAGTAAAAATACAAGAGAAAAATAAGGAATAAAATAATGTTAAATAAAACATATTCAGCAAAACCTCTTGAAGTTGAAAGAAAATGGTATGTAATTGATGCAGAAGGCGAAATCTTAGGTCGTTTAGCATCAAGAGTAGCAAACATTTTAAGAGGGAAAAACAAACCTGAATATACTTCAAACGTTGATACCGGTGATTTTGTTATCGTTATCAATGCAGAAAAAGTAGTTGTTTCAGGTAATAAAGAAACTGATAAAATTTATTATCACCACACAGGTTTCCCTGGTGGTTTAAAATCAGCTTCAGTTAAAGAATTGCGTGAAAAAGATGCAACAAAATTAATTGAAAAAGCTGTTAAAGGTATGTTGCAACACAACACATTGGGTGATCAACAATTTACAAAATTGAAAGTATATTGTGGTTCTGAACACCCACATGCAGCTCAAAAACCAATCGTGTTAGAAAAGGAGGCTAAATAATGGCTGAATCTAAAGAAATTATGGCTACTGGCCGCAGAAAATGTGCGATTGCTGTTGTAAAACTTGTAAAAGGTAAAGGCAGAATTTTCGTTAATGGTAAAACATTAGGTGCTTATATTGGTAATATGCCAGCTGTTGAAATGATGATTTATAGACCATTAGTTTTGACAGAAAACCAAGATAAATATGATGTAAGAGTTAAGGCTGTTGGCGGCGGTATCGTTGCTCAATCAGCTGCAATCAGACATGGTATTTCAAGAGCATTATTGAAAGTTAATGAAGAATACAAAAACGTATTGCGTTCAGAAGGCTTGTTGACAAGAGATGCAAGAGTTAAAGAACGTAAAAAATATGGTAGAAAAAGAGCTCGTAAGAGATTCCAATTCTCTAAGAGATAATTTTTTCAGAACATTAATAAATACGAAGGATATTATGAAAGCGGTCGAAATTCAAACGAATTTCGACCGCTATATTTAATTGTGTGAAAAATCATGATTGTGGAAACTGCTTATGTTTTTCTCGCACTATGCTCTTTTAGCTTCTTTTTCTAATCTTTGATAATACTCAACAATAGTTTCATTTGAACCAATTGGTTTGTTTGAATTAAATTGTTTTCTTATTGATTCAGCATTTCTTTGACGAATATATGAACTCATTGCATTCGTGCTATACCCTAATTTAGCTTGAGCATACCATACTAATCGCTCTTTTAACGTATCTTCATCATAATATTCTAAGTTATTTATGCTTGCAAAATTTTCTATATTAGCATATTTTTTTATTAAATCTTTTTGTACATCCTCTGGAATTGCGTCATATTCGATGTTCATTGCCGATAGTATTTCTTTTATAGTTTTTTGGGTATCTTTTTCGCTAGACACATTTTGTTGTACGGTGTTTTCTTGTACAGCATTTTCTTGTTGCTCATTTTCAGCATTTTGTGCATTTTTTACTTCTATTTTTGCTTCAATTACTGTATCTTCATCATGAATTAAAGCTTTTAATCCTGCAACCGCTTTATCTGTCGCATTTTTTACGTTAGCAATTGCATTCTTAACGTCACTTACTGTCTGATTCGCAAGATTTCCTAATACATCACCAAAAGCAGATGCAGCTTTCCCATATATGTTGCATAAATTGCTATGTTTTCCATCGAAGTAATCACTTTCTTTGATATAACCTGCATTGTGTAAATCACAAATATTACTCATAGAAGGAGCGCTATAATTGCCAAGAGAGTTATAATATTCTCTTAGCTGTTGGTCAGCTTTTTGAACCTCGTTTTCGACTTCTTTTTGTTGTCCATTATTTGTATTATTGGGGACTTCACCTGTTTGATAATTGTTGTTTATGTTTAACGCCATAATAATTCCTCGCTTATTAATATAAACGATTTTGAGTTTACTAAATTTTAATTAAAAAAATAATCTTTACATAAATTAACATACTTGTGATGAATGAAATCTGTTTAGAAATGGAACAATATTGCTAATAATTTGTAATAAGTCATTCTTTGTTTTTATATTACTTTTTACCCCTTGCTTTTTAACGGTTTGCCAAACATAATTTTCATGCCGGCAAAACGTTTATTAAGAGTTGCTTGGAATCCTTTCACAATATCATTTGTGTTATTAACTACGGTATTAATATTTTTAATGACAGTATTAGTGTTCGCAATAACACAATCTACCAAACTTATTGTTTCGCTTTGTGCGTGAGCAGAAATGTTTGCGACATTTACACTTGCTTGCTCTAAGTTCTTTGTTGTTCTCTCAATATTTTTAGTTGTTTGTTCTATATTTGCAAAAGTATTATTCAATCTTTGAGGTTTTGCAGAACGGTTTAGTTCTGATGTAACATCAGCCAAGTTTTTACTCATGTATGCCAAGTTTTCTCCTGTTTCTTTTAACGAAGGACGCAAATCTTTTAGAATTTCGTTTCCGGTGTTAACAAGCTCTGTTATAGCATCTAGAGTTCCACTTGCCGATTCTACTGTTTTGTTTAGATTTTCTTTTATTTCATCCAAGCCTCCGCCTTCTGCTTGCTTATCAATATAGCCTGCAATATCTAACCCTTTTTTACCTTGTATAAAGCCATGATTTTTTAAATTTGTTATTGATGGAGCGTCAGGGTATTCCAATTCAATATAGTCTTTTTTATTTTTAGTTTTAACTTTGGCTGTAATATTGTCTGGCAAAGATAAATCTTTTGCTTTTAAAACCATATCAACTTGTGTAGCTGTAAAATCTTTTGACGGATGAACTCTTATAGAACGTCCGAGTTTAAAACCTTTGTAATATACGTTTAAGTTGCGTGGAAATGGTTCCATATCTTCAAAAACCGCAGTAACTCGAAGATTATAGATATTGTGAATAAAAAATAAAAATCCTATAATCCCTAAAATTGCACCTAAAAATAAAAGTAAAAATTTTTTCATATAATAATTATTCTTGAAACATAAAAAATAAAAATTACCTAGGTAGTGGTATAAATGTTTATATAAGTTGAAAGTGGAAAATTATTTTAAAACAATTTGTAGTTGTAATTACAAGTAGGGCGCGTCCCCTCTCCTCGGGGGAGGTACAGATTCTTCTAAAACTTAATTCTCGCCCGCAACATCCATTGAGCGGGAGAGATGTCACG
>OIYO01000828.1_pt1 | contig 21720 bp, 16 predicted proteins | sample 1588191 | NCBI WGS metagenome assembly OIYO01 (sample SAMN03283275) | human gut metagenome | biome: human-associated habitat; material: feces | host: Homo sapiens | place: Peru | collected 2012 | reverse complement strand
CGCCGCGATACGCTTCGCTCCTATTCGGCGCAGTTTCCCCCTTATGTATCCCCCTGATGACTGCTCAGCCGATAGCGAGAGTATTAGTTTGTACCCGAAACGGTCGTCGGGTACGACGACTCCCGTTTCTAAGAGAAAAGTATCACGCCTGCCGCCTTAGTTTTTCATGCTCGCAGAGCTCGTACACCCTATGCTGCGGTAATTACATAACGTCATTGTTCTCCCGCGGCGGTCATTCGTACATGTGCTGCCTGAGTTCGTTTATACAATATGATTTTTCGCGGCCGGGTATGTGTAGCTGTGTTATCGACCGGACAGCGGAGATTGCAGTATCTATGATTTTTTCCTGCGGTGCATATATGATGAGCATTGCAGATAAGCAACAAACAGCTATATAAAAAAAGGCATCTCCGTTTATTAGGCGGGGATGCTATAAGTGTTTAATGTAACCGATTTTGTATCTTGCTTTTACATTGTGATGCCTGAGCTGCTATATCAGACCGTCATTGATTTTTCTTGACCGTTTGTTTTGACCGGGATGCTGCTTAGATTAGCTTGTGCCTCGATGATGGTGATATCCGAGCAGTGGTTTGTTCCGAGGCTGCCCTCAGTTTTAAAGCTTTGGAGGGGGCTTGGGGGAGACTTTCTCGAAAGTCTCCCCCATCGTACCTCATCGTACCCCATCGTACTCTCGTGCGTATCATGCGTCCATGGTTATCTCGTACAGCTCGAGCAGGCGGGTCTCGAGCGATTCGCGTTCCGCGTACAGCTCGCCGAGTGCGGTATAGTCGGCGGGGTCAAGCTGTGATTCGAGGGCTTCGAGCTCGACGAGGCGCTGCTCGACACGCGCGCAGTCCTCTTTTGCGCGGCGAATGCGGTTTTCGGCTCGGCGCTGTTCCTGAGAGGCGCGTTTTGCCTCGAGGTATTGCTGCTTTGCCTCGCTCGGCTGCGCAGGCTGAGCCGATTCGGCTTCGGTGCGCTGTTCGGCTGCGGCTGCCGCTACATATTCGTCATAGCTGCCGCGATGGTCGTAAATACCGCTTGTGCGTATGCTGCCGTCGGAGGCTGCGCCGCGCAGCGGCGGTGCGGGCGGCATATCAAACGAGAGCACGCGGGTGGCGAGCCTCGATATGAAATAACGGTCATGCGAGACGGCGATAATAGTGCCGTCGAAGTCGGCGAGCGCATCCTCGAGTGCCTCCCGCGAGATGATATCAAGGTGGTTTGTCGGCTCGTCGAGGATGAGCAGATTCATCTCGGAGAGCATCAGCTTAGTAAGTGTCAGTCGGGCGCGCTCGCCGCCGCTGAGCACCCCGACCCGCTTGCCGACATCGTCCCCGGTGAAGAGGAAGCGTGCGAGCGCGCCGCGGACCTCGTTCTGTGTCAGTGAGGGATAGGCATCCCATATCTCGTCGAGTACGGTCTTGTCGTCGGACAGGTGTTGATTTTCCTGATCGTAGTAGCCGACGGTGACGTTGTATCCGAGCTCGACCCGTCCGCTGTCGGGACGCAGCCGCTCGGCTATCATGCGCAGGAGGGTGGATTTTCCGCAGCCGTTGTGACCGTAGATGAACACGTGCTCGCGTTTTTCGATAAGAAACGAAAGGTGCTCAAAGAGCGTCTTGTCCCCGTAGCGCTTGCACAGATCGCGAGCGAGCACGACCTCGTTTCCGCTCTCCCCGCTCTCGTGAAAGCTCATGCGCGAGGCGGCGGGCAGGTCGCTCGGACGCTCTATCCGCTCGAGCTTTGCGAGCTGCTTTTCACGGCTCTCTGCGGCGATGATGTTGCGCTCTCGGTTCCACCGACGCTGCTGCGCGATGTACGCCTCTATGCGCGCTATCTCCTTCTGCTGATTTTCGTAATGACGGCGCTGTATCTCGCGGTCGGTGCTTTTTTTCTCGGTGTATGCGGTGTAGCCGCCCGAGTAATAGTGTCCCTTGCCGTACTCTATCTCGAATATTCCGGTGCATACACGGTCGAGAAAATATCGGTCGTGCGAGACGGTGACGACCGTCTTTTTCCGAGAGGTCAGATATTCCTCGAGCCAGAACATCGTGGCGGTGTCGAGGTGGTTGGTAGGTTCGTCGAGCAGCATGATATCCGGTTCCTCGAGCAGCAGCCGGACGAGTGCGAGTCTGGTCTTTTGTCCTCCGCTGAGCGCTGAGCAGCGCACCTGCATCATGCCGTCGTCAAAGCCGAAGCGCAGCAGCATCGAGCGGCAGCGGCTGCGGTATGTCCGTCCTCCGCCGTCGTCGAACCGCCGCAGAGCGGCAGCATATCTGTCCGCCGCCTCGGTGTCTCCCGCCTCGGTCTGAATGCGAAGCTCCTCGAGCCGCTCCTCGTCTGCGATAAGCCCGGAAAAAACCGAGAGCACCTCCTCGTACACGGTGCGCTCCGGGTCGAGCGTCGGGTGCTGTGAGAGCACGCCGAGCGTATGGTCGCGGGCGATGTAGACGCTGCCGCTGTCCGGAGTGTACTCGCCTGTTATGACGCGCAGCAGACTTGTCTTTCCCGCGCCGTTGACTCCGACGATGCCGAGCCTACCCCCCTCGCCGAGCGAAAAGCCCACTCCGTCGAGCACCGTCTCTCCGCCGAAGGAGAGCGATATGTTTTCACATCCTATTGCTATCATGTATATCTATCCTATATCTATCATTTATCTATCATTGCTTTGTTGTCTTTGTCATGCCGCTGTGCTATGCATTGTCGTGTGCTTTGCGGATGCGGCGCATATCGCGACGGCGCACTGCCGATCGGAATGCGGTCACTGTGCGCTCTGCTCGCGCAGCTGCTCCGCCTGATGCGCCCACGCCGTGCGGTACTTCTCAACGCTCCGGCTGACCTTTTTCACGTAGTCCGCAGTCTCGGCTATCGGAATGTTGACGAGCCTGCCGTCCTTCGTTATCTCATCATCTTCGAGCCAGCCGTGAACGCGCGAACGTCCGGCATTATATGCGGCGTAGACGGTGTCCCACTCGCCGAATTCCTCATAGAGCAGCGAGAGAAAATATGTGCCGTATTTTATGTTTATCTCGGGCTCAAACAGCCGTTCGACCTCCATGTCCTCGCCCGCCTTTGTCAGCAGCCACCAGAAGGTCTCTCGGGTTATCTGCATCAGCCCCATTGCGCCTGCGCCGGACACCGCGTCGGCGCGAAACGAGCTTTCTGTCTCTATGACCGCGCAGATTATCTCGGGCGGAACGCCGTATTCACCGGAGTATTCGTCTATCAGCTCTGCGTAGAGTATCGGATGGGTCACGTTGTCGATAAGCTCGGGCGAGCGGACGGCGAGGTTTATTATCGCTATCAGCGCGAGAAAGATCAGCACTGCGGCGATGGCAATCCTTACGGGTGTGCGGCGCGGCAGAGGGTAGCGCGCGAGTACGCCTCTGCGCTCGGGAGCAGGCTGCATGTCGGACTTGTCGTTTGCCGCCGAGCCTGCCGCGCTTGCCGTACCGTCACCGAAATTGCCGTCATCGATATTATTTCCGGGCACGTCGTACTTTGTGTTGCCGACCGCGCCGGCGGCATTGCCCGATTTTGTGTCGAATACTGCCGCGCTGCCCGCAGCATTGCTATTTGCATCGGATGCGGAGACATCGAGGGACGAACCGACTCTGCCCGAATTCTCGGCGGACTGCGATGCAACGGCGCGGCGGTCGAGCGAGAGCAGGAGTGCATCGACGGCGGGAGCAAGCTCCGCACCTCTTCCGTTCTCTATTACGGTGTCGCAGCGCGAGCGGAAGAAATCATCATCATGCTGCGCGTCGATACGCGCCCGGGCGCGAGCCTCGTCTATCCCGTCGCGGCGCATGATGCGGTCTGTGCGGGTCTGTCTGTCCGCCGTGACGAAAACAACGGTGTCGCAGCGTTCGTTCAGTCCGCTCTCGAAGAGCATAGGCGCGTCTATGACCGCGAACCTCTCGCCGCGCGCGCTGCATTCGCGGAGCCATGCCTCGGCTGCCGAGCAGATATAGCGATGGGTTATTCTGTTCAGCAGGCGACGCTTATCCTCCGCACCGGGTGCGAAAACTATCGCTCCCAGCTCGCGGCGGCGCAGCGAGCCGTCCGGGTCTATAACTCCGTCGCCGAAAGTCTGCGCTATCTCGCGAACGCAGGGAGAATTCGGAGCGGCAATGCGGGCATATTCCTTATCTGCGTCGAATATCGGTATGCCGCGCTCGCCGAGTATGCGGCAGACCTCGCTTTTTCCCGCGCCGCTGCCTCCGGTTATGCCGATTATCTGCATGTATGCCCTCCGATTTTCAGTATTTTCTCGTATTATAGCGCATTTTTGCCTGTAATACAAGACGGCTGAGGTAAACAATTATCCCTCGGAGCCAAAAAACGAAAAATATGCATAAAATATGACAAATTATACTTGAATTCTTGATGATAATTTGGTATACTATCTTTTAACATGTACAGTGGGATAACTGTAAGGATGCAAAAACGTCGAAAAACGCCTCGTCGCCGTACCGGCATACGGTAGAGACGGTCTGCGGATCCTGTTATATATGCATTTTTGTTATACATAAAAGCAGCAAATACACGGAAGGGGATAAGTGAGATGGACGATTTTTCTCGTGGAGCGGATACCATGCATTGCCCGATAGACGGTTGGGAGGCTGCGGAGCCGCTTTCCCGCAGCAGCTGGCAGCAGATATGGAGCGCCCGTAAGGTCGGCTCGACCGAGGTGACGGGCATGCTCCGCGTTGTCACCATACCCGCATACGCGGGAGAGGCGGAGGCACTGCGCGACGGCGGCTTTTCCGAGGAGAGGATAAAGAAGCATATCGCCGACTGTGCGGAGCGCTGTCTCCGCGACGGTGAGGCCTTGATGGCATCCGGCTCCCGACGCATGCCGGAGATAAAGGCGGTAAAGCTGCGCCGAAGCGGGGACGGGGATTACCGCCTGTGGATACTCAGTACATACTACCCGACCTTTACGAAATACTATGAGGGCAAGCGCATCTCTCGCGGAACGCTGCTCTCGCTCTTCTGCGATCTGTGCGACGCGGTCGGCGACTATGCGTCGGTCGGAATGGTGCACGGCGCAGTCCAGCTCGAAAATGTTTACGTCGACCGTGTCGGCAGCTGCCTGCTCGGCAACCCGCTGTTCAAGCCCACACTGTACAGCAGAATCCTCGACCCCGACGACACACGTCTGCTACGCTTCATTGCCCCCGAGATAGCGCGCGGCGAGGACTACGATACCCGCAGCGATATCTGCTCGCTCGGACTTACGATGTATTTCAAGTTCAACGGAAACCGTCTGCCGTTCGTCGAATCCGGCAGGGACAAGGTGACACGCGAGGAGGTCGACTCCGCCATAGTCCGCCGCCTCGACGGCGAGCCGCTTCCGCCGCCCGTACGTGCGGATGCTGCACTCTCGGAGATAATTCTTCGCGCCTGCGCACCCGATAAGAACGATCGTTATGCCACTCCGGCGGAGCTGAGAGAGGCGATAGCCGCATATGCCGAGCAGGCGGGAATAGAGCTGACCTGCGGCAGAGTTTCGCCCGAGCTGCGCAGCGCGATAGCGCCCGCAGAGCAGACGGACGGTACGGAGGGCACGGCTGCAAGCGGTGCGGATGAGGACGGAGAGCTTTCGTTTGCCGCCGTTATGGGGCTTACGACCGCGGGGGACAGCGCAGAGGCATTGTCCGGTGCATCCGGAGAGAACGGCTCGGATGCCGACAGCTCAAACGGTGCGAGCATGGCGGGCGGATATTTCGATGAGCACGGAAACTTCGTGCTGACAGCTGCCGCTTCGGACGGAGATGCGAGTCCCTCCGGAATGAGCGGCGAAAATGACGGCGTGCATCCGCACGAAAAGAATAATAAGTGCGGCGAAAATGACGAAAGAGATAATGCCTCCGGGGACGGCGCGGAGACGCAGCACGACGATGCTGCCGAGCCCGCGGCTGTGAGAGATGCTTCGGAGTCCGACTCCGATATTGATATAGCGGCGTTTGCCGCTGCGGCGGACGGTGAGTCTGCGCATATGGGATTCGGCGTTCCCGAAAGCTCCGGCGATGCCGCTTTTACCGACGGCGCGAACAAGGAGCACATCGGCAATGCCGACGGATATTCCGACGGGCACGGAGAGTATTCCGACGGCGAGAAAGATGACCCGAGCGATGCGGACGGAGAGAACGGCAGAGGCGGTAAGAACGGAAAGCGCCGCCCATTTCCGCTGCTTCCGGTAACATTTATAACTCTCGGTGTTATTGTCGTGCTTGTCGTTGTTATCTACTGCATGCAGCGCTTTGACCTTTTCGAATCCGGGAATGCCGATGTCGCCGATACGACCGCAGCAACTACCGCGACCGTACCCGATACTACCGAGCTGCCCGCAGGAAGCGTCCGTATGCCCGACCTTACCGGTAAGACCCGCGATGATGCGGAGGCAGAGCTTGCGCGCGCAGGCTACAAGGGCGAGCCGATATACTTCGGCAGCTACAGCTATACAGCAGACGAGAATACGGTGCTCGAGCAGTTCCCCGCAAAGAATATCATCTTTAATGCGGAGGATGCCGTCGAGCTGACGATCAGTCTCGGCAGAGCACCCGATACCATGCCCGATATCACAACGCTGACTGAAAAGGACGCGTTCAAGCGTCTTTCATCGCTCGGCTACAACGTCACCGTACTCAGCGCGTATTCGGATGTTGCAGCCGAAGGAACGGTCGATATGCAGAGCGTCGCGCCCGGAACGAAGATCGAATCCGGCACGGATATGTTTATTGTGATGAGCCGCGGACCGAAGCCGACCGACTTTGTCGAAATAACGGGAATGTCGCTCGGCGCGGGCAACCTCACCGTTGAGTCGGGCAGCACCGACACCCTCACCGTTACATTCACCCCCGATAACGCGACCGAGCACGGGATATGGTGGCACAGCGACGACCCGTCAAAGGTCGAGGTTGACCAGAGCGGTAAGATTAAGGCTGTCGCCGAGAGCGGCAGGACCGTTATTACCGCAATGAGCGCGGACGGCGTTCACAGCGCAAAGCGCACGGTGGTCATAAAGGCGGCTGTCAAGACTGCGGTGACCTCGCGAGTAGATGCTCCCGCACGCGAAACGACAGCCGAGACTACGGCGGTCCGCTGGAGCGATTGGAGCGAGACCGAGACGGCTGGCAGTCAGTCGAAAACTCAGTATTCGAGCCGCACCAAGACGACCCGCACACAGAGCGGCTCGCCGATATCCGGATGGGAGATCGACAGCTCGCGTACCGCATTCGGAGAATGGGGCGAATGGAGTGACTGGAGCGATATGCCGATATCGAGCAGTGATGTCCTCGGCGTTGAGAACAGAACGGTTTACAGCACCCGTGCACGCAGCGGCTGGACGGACAGCGCGCCTGCAGGCGCATCCGATATTCGCACACGCACCGTCTACTGGTACTGTGAAAAATTGCCCGACGGCAGACCCGGTGAGTGGCTCGGTCCGGTGACCGACGTTCCGTCAGACGGCAAGAATTATCTCACTACCGAGGCGACGCAGTATAACTACGTTCCCGCAGGCGCGGAGTGGAGCGAGTGGAGCACCGACGCGGCAAGCGCGGGCGATTCGCTCGACGTTATGACCAATACACAGTACCGCTCGCGCGGCAGAGACGTTACATATACCTGCTATACATGGTCGGACTGGAGCAGCTGGAGCGATACTCCCGTCTCCGAAGGTGCCGATACAGAGGTCAAAACGAGAACGCTCTACCGCCACAGAGTGTGACCGATCTGCCCGGCGGACCCGACCGCAGGGTATGTCGCGCCGCGGCAGACGCGATGATATGCTCTGCCCATTCAATGAGTATGAGATATCGAGATATGTTATTCCTGCGCTCGACCTGCGCAGGCCGGATAAAAATCAAGTGAAAAACGGACGTATGACCTCAGAGGCTCGTGCGTCCGTTTATTTCTCCGATTTGTCGGCTTTTTTCAGAAAAAAACTGCCGCTTGCATTACGCTGAACGATGTGATATAATGACCGTGGATATTGGAGGGTCATATGGGTAAGTTCAGCCTTTTCGGAATGTTCAGAAAGAATAATGAAAAATCGCCGATCTTTCGTCGAAATATGGCGGCACGGCTGCACGGAATGTCGGTGCGCTATATAACGGAGCGGACGGGCGACGGCGTTAATGCCGACGGCAGCTATACCGACGATTATGTAATCGGCAGGGGCGGCTCCATCGCGGTCATAGGCGGCGAGATAGTCGTGTATTCGAGCACCGAGACGGTCTTTCGCTCTAAGGTCGAGCTGACCGATATGGGCGAGCTGATGTCCGGCGACGGCGTTATACTCGAGGGTGAGGATCTCGAGCACGGCGGGGTCAATCGAAGAATAATAGCGTATTTTACCTACCATCTGAGACAACGCGGTGAAAAGTAATGATATAAAAAACGACGCGCAGCGCCCGATGGGACGCTGCGCGTTTTGATGCTTTGTGCGACGAATTCGGATGGATGCCGAGCGGTGCAGGAGCACAAAAATTCACGCCTTGTTTTGCAGTGATTTGCGAAACTCTTGATCAGCTCCGAGCCATCGTCCTTGCTCCTTGAAAATGCTCATCGGTATAAAAGCTTTGAAGGGGGCATTCGCACCCTGCTCCGAATAATGCATTGCGATCTTATTTCCGATCACCGGTATGCCTTTCCCCCTATTTAAAAAGTTTTGAAAGGGGGTACGGGGGGAAACTTTTTCAAAAGTTTCCCTCCCGCTCGTCTCCCGCTCGTCTCCCGTTCCTCCCCGCGTCTCGTGCTTATTCCAGCGTTCCGAAGAGGGTGCCGACTGGCTTGCCCTTGATGATGTCGTAGATATATTCGGGGTGAGTACCTCCGGTGAGCACCATGGGAATGCCGTGTTTGAGCGCTATTTCCGCTGCGTGCAGCTTTGTTACGACACCTCCGGTGCCGAAATCCGAACCGGAGCCGCCCGCACAGCTGCGGATATCATCGGTAATCTCGGGCACATGCGAGATGAGTCCGGCATCGGGATTGCAGTGCGGATCGGAGTCATAGAGACCGTCGATATCGCTGAGGTTGATGAGCATATCGGCATCGGCGAGCACGGCGACATATGCGGCGAGAGTATCGTTATCGCCGAACTCTATCTCCTCAAACGACACTGTATCGTTTTCGTTAACGATGGGCACGCAGCCGAGCGAGAGCAGCTTGCTTACGGTGTTCTGAACATTGCGCTTACTCGTTTCATTGTCGACGGTGCTGCGGGTGATGAGTATCTGCGCAACGCTTCTGCCGTAATCGGAGAAAAAGCGCTCGTATATCTGCATAAGCTCCGCCTGACCGACGGCTGCAAGCGCCTGCTTTTCCTCGATGGTATCGGGCTTGTGGGTAAAGCCGAGCTTTGCGCGTCCTGCGGAGACCGCACCGGACGACACGAGAATAACATCCATTCCCGCACCGGAGAGATCGGAGAGCACGCGTGCCACGCGGTCTATGCTGCGCAGGTTGAGATGTCCGTTCTCATGCGAGAGGGAGGAGGAGCCGATCTTGACTACTATTCTTTTAATATTGCTTTTCATCTGCATATCCTATCTTTTTTTACAAAATGGGCGCCGCACGGCGACTTTTTTACAAAAAGGTATTTTAATTCGTCGTAAAATATAATATAATAAAGAGAACAGATCCGCTTGGAAATGAACAAATGATATTATACAGCATTCGTGCGCCGATTGCAAGCATAAATCGCACGCAATGCGGAAAGGGAGAATATGAAGCAGAAATATACTGTCACGGTCGCGGGAATGACCGTCAACATCATATCCGACGAGCAGGAGGAGTATGTAAACGGACTTGTCCGTCTGCTCGATCAGCGCATCGAGGAGATGGTCTCGGGCAACAAGCGCTGCAGCAAGACCGAGGCGATACTTTTCTGCGCTATCGACTATTTCGACGACAAGATAAAGAATTCGCTGCGCTTTCAGCACATGCAGGAGACGATAGAGAAGCTCGAGGCGGAGAATGCTTCGCTGCGCGCGATGCTCGGTATGCCAGCACATGAGCAGGCAGCGGAAGACACCCCCACTCTCGCAGAGGAGACCGCTGCGCTTGACGAGGCGGCTGTCGGCGCAACCGCAGAAAAGTCTGCGGAAAAGCCCGCAGAGAAGTCTGCGACGGGGGCTGCGGCAAAATCCGCTGCAAAGTCCGCCGCCGCGTCGGCTGAAGGCTCCGACGGAAAAGCCGCGCTCTGATGGCTCGCAAGCCGACCCGAAAGGATCCGAACGGCAGCGCAGGCTACCCGCACAGAGGTGACGGAAAAAACAAGCATGACGTGTGCATGAGCACCGCCCGCGCAGAGCTGCGCGGCGGCAAGCAGAAAAGCATACGCACGGTCGGACGCCGCGATAGCGGGGATGCACGCCGAGATACACGCAATGACGGCAGAAGCGTTCGCGCGGACAGCCGTTCGGGCAACAGAAGCAGACCGAACAGCCGCCCGAACAGCCGCCCGAGTGATAAGCAAGCTCGCACGGGTCGTTTGTCCGATGCAGGGCACGCACGCATTCGAGATAATGTCGGTGGGGCAGAGCATCGCGCCGCCCCGATGGCACCATCTCATCCGTCCGAGGCATACTGCGCCGCGCTTGCGTCGCTCCCGCCGTTGACGGAAGCGCTTCCGCTGCCGGAGCTGCTTGTTCCGTGCGGCTCGGAGGAGATAATGTGTGTCGCGGTGAAGAGCGGCGCGGATGCGGTATATCTCGGCGGACGTATGCATAACGCGCGTATGAACGCGCACAATTTCGACGACGAGGCTATGCGCCGTACGGTGAAATATTGTCATGAACGCGGCGTTCGCGTATATGTAACGCTCAACACGCTGCTCTACGACCGCGAGCTCGAGGAGACGGCGCGCTATGCTGCATTTCTTCAGGAGTGCGGCGTTGATGCGCTGATAGTTGCCGATCCCGGGCTCTGCCGACTGCTGCACGAGGCTCTGCCGGATATGGAGCTGCACGCGAGCACACAGCTGGCGATACACGAGACCGGCGCTGCGCGGCTGCTCGGAGAGTTTGGTTTTTCGCGCGTAGTTCCCGCCCGCGAGCTGTCGCTCGGTGATATCCGCACCATGTGCGAGCGCTCGGGCGTTGAGATAGAGGTATTTGTCCACGGTGCGCTCTGTGTTTGCCGCTCGGGACAGTGCCTGTTCAGCTCGCTTGTCGGCGGCAGAAGCGGAAACAGAGGCGAGTGTGCACAGCCCTGTCGTCTGCCGTATAACGGCGGGTACCCGCTCAGTCTGCGCGATCTCTGCCTCGGCGGACATATGACCGAGCTGATACGCGCGGGAATTTCCTCACTCAAGATAGAGGGACGGATGAAGTCCCCGACCTATATCCGCACGGTTACCTCGATATACCGCCGCCTGCTCGACGAGCGCAGAAACGCGACCGAGGACGAGCTGTGTGAGCTGCGCGACGCTTTTTCACGCAGCGGCTTTACCGACGGCTACTATGTCGACGGGATAGACGACGGCATGCTCGGCATTCGCAGCGAGAGCGATAAGACTGCGACCGCTCGGCTTCGAGGCGGTATCGGAGGAAAGAATGCCGGATCTGTCGGTGATGATAAACACGGCGGTGCTGCCGTAACCAACGGCGCAGGCATCGCCCGCAGCATAATAATTCCCGCCGAGCGGCGCATACTCTCCCTGCATGATATACTTGCGCGGCAGATGAGAGAGGCGGCGGAGCGCACCGCGGATATCGGAGCAAACGCGGAGCACACGTGTGACGGAGCTGCCGCAGATATCCGCCGCACTGCCCGTTTTTCCTCGCCGGAGCAGATAACCGAGCGGGCACGCAGGTATTTTGACGGTATCGCGCTTCCGCTCGACAGCTATCTGTCGGCAGATGAGGCGGAGCGCCGAGGCGTGACCTCCGTCATACTGCCTGCGGCGGTGCATGACAGCGAGCGCGATGCCGTCCGCGCGGCGCTTTCACGTGCCCGCGACCTCGGCTGCACCGAGTGCTTTGTTCAGGGTATCGGACAGCTGCCGCTCGTTTCCGGAATCGGCTTCCGACTTGTCGGAGATTTTCGTTTCGGGGTGACGAATTCGCTCACTCCGCTGTTTATATCGGATATTTCGGCGCTTGCCGAGCGCGGTGCGCCTGCCGACGGCGATATCGAAAACGGCGATACGGCGCATACGGAAAGGACAGCGGCTCGTAATGTCGGAGACGGCACTGCGGAAGAGCGTGAGCATACGGAAAGCTACGCTGACGGTGCTTCGGCTGTCCGTCTTCTTGCCATTGACGAGATATTGCTCTCGCCCGAGCTGACGCTGCCGCGCATCCGCGATATCCGTGCGCCGCACGCGGTCATAGTCTACGGCAGGGTGCCGCTGATGCTGCTCGAGCATCGTACCGGCGTACGCAGTCTGACCGACCGGCGCGGAGTGAGCTTCCCGGTTCGACCGGAGCAGCGGCTTGACGGCTGCCGCGAGCGCGAGCTCATCTACAATAGCGTTCCCGTCTATATGGCGGACAGAGCACAGCAGCTTGTACGCGCGGATATCGTCTCGCAGCACTATATTTTCTCGGTCGAGTCGGCGCGAGAGGTCGACGCGGTCATAGCCGCATATGAGGACGGGCTTCCGCCGCGCTCGGATGCCGTTCGGCGCATAAAATGACAGACTGTGCCCGCTTACTTTCAGGTGTTCATGTCGGGCGGCTGTCTTGTACACGGCGGCGCGAAGAAGCGGTTTGTACAATACCGCTTGCGATGCACAGTATTCCTACGGCGTGCTTTCTCACTTTTTATAACCAGGCTTTATAATCAGGAAAGGGTGCCTCCGCGAATCGGGGGCAACGGTTACATAAATGGAACTCAAGGTAAAGATAAAGAAGCTCCGCCCGGAGGCGGTCATGCCCGCATATGCGACAGATGCCTCCGCCGCCTGCGACCTCTGCGCCTGCATCGCGGAGCCTGTGACGCTCATGCCCGGTGAGCGCGCAAAGCTGCCGACCGGAATTGCGATAGCGCCCGAGCGCAGCGATCTTGTCGCGCTCGTTTTCAGCCGCAGCGGCATGGGCGTGAAGCACGGCATTACGCTGTCGAACAGTGTAGGCGTTATTGATGCGGATTATCGCGGCGAGATAATCGTCTCGGTCGTAAATCACGGCAGCGAGGCGTATACCGTTCAGCCGTGCGACCGCATAGCGCAGATGATGTTCGTGCCGATATATACGGCGGCTTTTATTCCGACGGAGGAGCTTGACGATACCGAACGCGGCGCGGGCGGCTTCGGCTCGACGGGCAGGTGACGCATATGAGCATGAGAAATGTTCTTTATACGGTTTTTCTTATCTGTGCGGGTGTTGTAGTCGGCTCGTGCGTGGCAAACGCTACCGCCTCCGTGCCCGGGCTGTCGTGGCTCGGATACGGGCTCAGCCTCGGTATTACCGAGCCGCTCGTGCTGAATCTCGGGGTCATTTCGCTTACCTTTGCACTGACCTTTAATCTGTCGGTGTCGGTTGTTATTTTTCTTGCGATATTTTTACTGATAGGTAGGTTTATTAAGCCGTGGAGAAGTTGATACTTGCGTCGGGCAGTCCCCGCCGCCGTGAAATACTCGAGTCGGTCGGAGCGGAGTTTGAGCTCCTGCTGCCCGACGTCGACGAGAACGTCCCGCCGCTCTCGCCGGAGCAGACGGTCATGACGCTCGCAGAGCGCAAATGCCGTGCGGCACTTGAGCTGCTGCCGCCCGGATCGGAGGGACGCATCGTCGTCGCCGCAGATACTGTCGTCGCCTATGAGGGCGAGATATTCGGCAAGCCGCATACGCCGGAGCGCGCCGCGCAGATGCTGCGCAGACTGTCCGGTACGCACCATACCGTCTATACCGGAATAGCCGTCGCGCGCGGAGAGCGTATGACGGTCGAATGCGAGGGCTCGCGGGTGTGCTTCCGCGAGCTGTCGGAGGATGATATAGGGCGCTATGTCGCGACCGGAGAGCCGCTCGATAAGGCGGGCGCATACGGCATTCAGGAGCGCGGGAGCATATTTGTAAGCGGTATTGAGGGTGATTATTTCAATATCGTCGGACTGCCGGTATGTCGGCTCGCCGAGGTGCTCAGACGTGATTTCGATTATGATATTCTCGGTGATTGATCCGCATTGACGGCAGTGTGCATTGACGGCGGTGCCGAACCGCTGCCGATGCGTATAAGGCGGCTTTGCATGTCCATGCGGATATCGGATCTATCAAGGAGAGAGCCGCTCTGCGGCGTGGGGGACAGAGCGAATGAAACGCAGAGAAACAGAGGAGCGGAACGGACGCGGCACAGCCGTGGGGAGGATGAGATATATCGCCCCCGGGTGTGTTTTTGCCGTTCTGCTTTTGCTTATGCTGCTGCGTATAGCGCAGATAGGCAGGTGGGAGCCGCTGCTGCCGGGTGAGATAGCCGCAGGCGAGAGGACGGTGACCGTTACCGTGCCCGCGCAGCGCGGACAGATATTCGATCGGAACGGAACGCTGCTTGTCGGCAATAACTATACATACGAGCTTGACTGCGACGCGCGGCAGTTTGCCGGAAAGACCGATGCCGTCGCAGCACTGTTTGATAAGCTCGCCGAGTGCGGTATCGCGGGCGATTATGCCGATGCGGCGGCGCTTGAAGCGGCGATAAACGAGGCGGCGGGTGCCGATTCTTCCGTTACTGTAGTTGAGGAGACGACGGAGGGGGCGGACAGTACGTCGGAGCCGGCGAACGGAGATGCCGGCGCGGCTGAGTCGGACGGCCCTGCTGCGGAGAGCGGCGATTCAGGCGGCACGGACGGCGATACGCCTAAGCGAAATGCGGGCGGCAGGCTCGTGCTGTCCGAGAACGCGCCTATGAGCATGATAGCATATGTTATCTCCGACCGCCCGGCGGGACTGTCGATCGAGAAGCGCAGCGAGCGGGTGTATTACGACGACGGAGCGGCGGCGCAGCTGCTCGGTCACATCGGCAGGATATCCGACGCGTCGCTTCAGTATTACAGCGATCTCGGCTATCCGATGGATGCGATAGTCGGAACCTCAGGCGCGGAGGCGATATTTGAGGAGTACCTGCACGGGACAGACGGCAGTATGCGCGTGACCTACGACGGCGCGGGCAACGTGACATCTACCGAGTATCTGACCGAGCCTACGCGCGGCGCGGACATATATCTGACACTTGATATCGGACTGCAGAAAACGGCGCTTGAGGCTCTGAATGCTCAGCTTGAGGCGGTCGGTTCGCAGTGCGGTGCGACTGTCGCGCTTGATCCTGCATCGGGTGAGGTGCTTGTCTGCCTTTCAATGCCAACGTATTCGCAGGAGCAGTATAAAAACGATTGGCAGACTCTTGCTGCGACCGAGGGCGCGCCGCTGTTTAACAGAGCGACCGAGGGCAGATATGCCCCCGGCTCGATAATGAAGATCTCGACCGCCGTAGCCGCGCTCGAGGAGGGGATTATCACCCCGCAGACGACGGTGACGGACGAGGGAGTTTATACCTACTACGATGATTTTCAGCCGGAGTGCTGGCTGTGGGGACGCAGGCACGAGACGCACGGCAGTCAGAATGTGCGCTCGGCTATTATGAATTCGTGTAACTATTTCTTTTATGAGATCGGCAGGCAGACCGGCATAGACAAGCTCAATGAGTGGTCGCTCAGGCTCGGACTCGGACAGAAGGCGGGCATCGAGCTGCGCGAGAGCGAACCGGTGCTTGCGGGCAGAGCCGAACGCCGCGAGCGCGGCGAATACTGGGGCGAGGGCGAGACGCTCGCCGCGGCTATCGGACAGTCGGATAATCTGTTTACCCCGCTGCAGACGGCGGATTTTATCTCGGTGATAGCCGAGGGCGGAGAGGGCTACCGCGCACATCTGCTGCTCCGCGCAGTCGCACCGGACGGTACCGTTAAGGTCGAGTCGCAGCCCGAGCAGACGGTCAGCGCGTCGCTGTCCGCAGAAACGCTCGACGCGGTGCGCGGCGGTATGTATGATGCCGCAAGGTCCGGCACCGTCGGACGCGTGTTTGCCGACTGCGGCTACGATATCGCCGCAAAGACCGGAACGGCACAGATATCTTCCGGAAATTCAAATGCGCTCTTCGCTTGCTATGCGCCATTCGTCGATCCGCAGATAGCTGTTGTTTGCGTTATCGAAAACGGAACCGACGGCTACAACGCCGCCGCTCCCGCCGAGCCCGTTATCAGCAGCTACCTCGGACAGTGAGGGGGTACGCGCGGGGGACGCGGGGACGAGGGGAACGCGCGGGGGACGCTTTCGAGAAAGCGCCCCCCACACCCCCCGCAAAGCTTTAAAACTGAGAGTCTTTCTCGGGCAGAACAGCGGAGCGATTGCGGAGCAAGGGTTTCGCTCGTTGCGCACGGACTAAGGATCAGACAGTTTAAAAGTTTCGTCAACCGTTGCAGAAACAAGGTGTGAATGTTTCGGTAAGTGCGAAGCACAGACCGAAACTTCATATTGAATCGTGCAGCGATTCAATAACCCCACAGAGCGGCGTTTCTTTTCATTAGCTTTTGAACAACACCTCGCGTTGTTCGCTGCGCACTGTATGGTCAAAGAAAAGCGACTAAAGCTTAGATTCGATTGAATTCGTAGTGATTTAACAATTCACTGAAAATTCAGATGTAAATCAAGTTGATAATGTCATCAAAGCAGCGGACGTGTATGCCTCCCCTTGCGCAGGAGAGGCATACACGCGCCGACTTTTCGGTATGTATTATATTATCAACTTAAAACCCATTCCGATTACCACATTATAAAAGCTCATTCCACAGGCAGATCGACGCATCGGTCTGCCTTAGATATTATCCCTGCGTTCATCGCCGACGCGCCGCCGCATAAAATATAACCGTTTCAAACGCAAAATCTCCCGCCCTGCGGGATAACCGGAGGTCGAAATGACCGATTTTCTTGTGAAAAAATTCGTCCCGAACTACACCTCGACCGACTCCGTCGAGGTGAGAACCGCATACGGCAGGCTCTCGGGCATAGTCGGCATTATCTGCAACGTGATAATGTTCGTATTCAAGCTTGCCGCGGGCTTTATCTCCGGCTCGATCTCCATCACCGCCGATGCCTTCAACAACCTGTCCGACGCATCGTCGAGCATCATCAGCCTGATTGGCTTTAAGCTGGCGAGCATGCCGCCCGACCGCGAGCACCCGTACGGTCACGGCAGATACGAATATTTATCCGGGCTCGTCGTTTCCGCGCTCGTTATCGCCATCGGCATCGAGCTGTTCACGACCGGCGTGCGCAAGATAATAACGCCGGAGGCGGTCGAGTTCGGAGTTCTGCCGGCTGTGGTGCTCATCCTCTCCGCCGCACTAAAGCTATGGATGATGCTGTTCAACCGCCGTCTCGGCAACCGCATATCCTCCGGCGCGCTCCTTGCGACCGCAGCCGACAGCCGCGGCGATGTCATAAGCTCCTGCGCCGTACTTGTCTCCGCGATTATTTCGAGCCTGACCGGCTTTGAGCTCGACGGATATGCCGCAGTTGCGGTATCGGTATTCATAGTTATAAGCGGAATAGGGCTTGTCCGCGACACCCTCGACCCCATACTCGGCAAAGCTCCGAGCACCGAGACGGTGCGCGATATCCGCGACCGCATTCTCACCTATCCCGGTGTGCTCGGAATACATGATCTTATCGTCCACGATTACGGTCCCGGCAGGACCTTTGCGAGCGTTCATGTGGAGATGTCCGCCGATACCGACCCGCTCGAAAGTCACGATATCATCGACAATATCGAACGTGATTTCGCCGAGAACCGACACCTCCAGCTCATCGTACACTACGACCCCATCGTTACAAACGACCCGGAGGTCGAGAGCCTGCGCATATACCTGCATGAGCATCTGCACGAAATAGGAGCAGGTCTGACCTTTCACGATCTGCGTCTCGTGCGCGGAGCGAGCCACTCGAATGTCATCTTCGACTGCATCATGCCCTACGGCATGAGCATGAGCGAATCCGAGCTGCGCGAGAAGATATCCGAGCTCGTAAGGCAAAAGGATCCGAGCTATAACTGCGTTATAACGATCGACCGCAGCTTTTGCTCGGAATGAATGCCGTGTCCAAGCGGAGTAACTTCCGCAAGGTCGCTCCGCTTAGAAGCTATTTGACGACAAATAAAGCGTGCTGTTGAAAATTTGCTTTTCAGCAGCACGCTTTGACTATTACGGGGATAAATTAAGATGCTCGGAGCGGATGGTTTTAGCCGACCTCACCTCGTGGAAAATCGTTTGGAGCACTCGGGTTCGTCACGCGGCGAAACGGGCGCAGAAAAAGCAAATAATTATTTCCTCCATTTTCTTAGTACTTGTACCGTACAAAAATTAAATCACACATTTATCCGCTTTTACGGTCGAATTCTTGCTTTCAACACTTACTACGATTCAAGAGGGCATTTTACTACATTTATTTTTTATTTTTTTATTTTTTGTTTTTTGCACACTCCGCATTATTGACAAGCAGGCTTAGAATATGTTTTTTCAGCTCGTAAAACATATGGCGGAACGTTAGGGCGTAAATTAACAACTCTAAGCAGAGAATCAAATGGAATGGGTTGATCATCATATAAATAACATACATAACATATCCGCAAAAATCGTAAAACACGATATAATTTACGCTTAAAAGACAATTGCGACTGCTGAATTAACGCCTTCACACCGCAATTTCAACGTAATGGTAGAAAAAGTCGCAAATTTGTGGTATACTAAATAGACCAGTACTTAAAACACGAACGATTTTTGAGAGGATGAAATCTATTTTGAAAAGCGAAATTGTCCGACATTACGATTTGCTCATAGATGAAAACAACGATCCGGTACACGATCCTAAGTCTTTACAGAATTATATGGATAAGTGGGATGGGCAAACCTTTATCGACAAAATGGAGCTTGATAAAGATAAATCTGTCCTTGAAATCGGCGTTGGTACAGGTCGGCTTGCCGTTCGCATCGCACCCGAATGCCGTGAATTTTTCGGCATTGACATTTCACCTAAAACAATAAAAAGAGCAAAAGAAAATCTTGCTGAGTATAATAACATTTCACTTATTTGCGACGATTTCTTAACGCATAAATTCAATCAGGATTTTGATGTTATATATTCCTCTTTAACCTTTATGCACATAGAAGAAAAGCAAAAAGCCATAAACAAAGTTGCTGCTTTGCTAAAGGACGGCGGACGGTTTGTACTTTCTATAGATAAAAAACAAAACGATACGATAGAATACGGCACACGAAAAATTAAAATTTATCCCGATCGCCAAGAGGACATAATCAAATATATCAATCAAAGCGGAATGAATTTAATAAAAGTCTTTGAAACCGAGTTTGCTTATATTTTTATAGCACATAAACATAAAATGTAAAGTATCATTCCCGCCCAAGGAAAGTCGAACATTGAAAGTGCTCTTTTGATAAACTATATGATCGCCCGAACAAAGGATAATGTGAAAACATCAAAATTGCAAGCAAAAACGATCCCTGCCGGAACATATGCCGCTTTTACATCCGAAAAGGGCGGTTTTGCGGGTGAGGAATTACCTAAATTGTTTGATTTGATTTTTGATTCTTGGTTACCTGCATCCGAATATAAACTGAGAGATGACATAATTATTGAAGCTCTGCATTTATACGTGAATTGTGAAAAGAAAACAGATATTATGAGGTGTGGATACCCGTAGAGCCGAAGTAACGCGCTTGCAAATATAAACACATAATATTGAGTTATGCTCCTAAATTCAAAACGCTATCAACAAGAAGAAATCGACCTGATAACGCAAAGCGGCGGCACTGCTTCTCTGTGCCGCCGCTTTGCATAAATACTTCGTTATCGCGCCTCGCTAATGCAGGGCGCGCTTTTTTCATTTCATACCGGGCAGACAAATGCCGGAATCGGCAGTGTCCGAATTATTTTCCCGCCACAAGGCGCAGATACAGCTTTCTCAGACCGCATCTCCATGCGAGCACCGTACCGAATACAGCGCCGAACACAGCCTGAAGAATCTGGAACGGCAGCTTGACTATCGCATATTCGGGTGTGCTGTAAATAAACGCTCTGCCGAGCGAATAGCCTACGACCATGATCACCGCGCCGACCGCAACGCCGATAATAGAGCCGAGGTGCGGCTTATTCTTCATTATCTTATGCGTGAACAGTGAGATGACGACCGCCTGCAGACCGTGTGTCACAAGCGAGACGAACATAGGCGTGGGATAAAAGAAAAAATCGCCGAGAAATGCGCCGACACCGCCGACCATAAACGCCTCGACGGGTCCGAGCAGGATAGACGCAAGGCAGATAACGACATCATTCAGGTACAGATGACCGCCCGGCACGGGCACTCCGAACGAGCTGAGCGCAACATTCATCGCCATCAGTACGGCTGTTACCGTGATATTCAGCGTTGCTGATTTTTTGTTTGAATATACCGACATGATATAAAACCCTTTCCCGAGGAAGCGCGACAGTGTGACGGCAGATGCCGCCTACGAGCGCTGCTCCCTTATTTTTTAATGGCAATATCATACCGCGTAAGTGGTCATTTATAAATATTCAAATACAATGTTTTTTATATAACCAGATGCGTGGTTGCCAGGTAGGTAACACGTTTACCCGATGCGCTTGTACGTCGGGAACGCTCATTTGCTCCTGCCGTAATGCTCGCAATACTCCGATATCGAACAGCGATGACATTCGGGCGAGCGGGCGGTGCAGCAATCGCGTCCGAGCAGGACTATGCGGTGGCAGAAATCCGACTGCTTTTCGGGCGCGATAAGCTCGGACAGCACCTTTTCCGTTTTGCGCGGGTCCTTGCAGGTCTCGGGATAAAAGCCGAGCTTGCCCGCAATTCGGATGCAGTGCGTGTCGGCAACTATCGCGGGCAGCCCAAAAACATCACCGCGTATCAGATTTGCTATCTTTCTGCCCACTCCGGGAAGCAGCAGCAGGTCGTCCATACCGCTCGGCACCTCTCCGCCGAAGCGCTCGATTATCATACGCGACGCGTCTATGAGATTCTGCGCCTTGGTGCGGAAAAGTCCGCACGGGCGGATTATCTCCTCAAGCTCGATAAGATCGGCATCCGCCATAGCCGCAGCGTCCGGATAATGCTCGAAAAGCGGCACGGCGACGATATTCACCCGTTTGTCGGTGCACTGTGCCGACAGCCGCCCGAGCACAAGCAGCCGCCACGGATCGCCCTCGTAGTTCAGCGCACACTCGGCTGCGGGAAAGTATTCTTCAAGCGCCGCGACTATCGCCGCCGCACGCGCCCTCTCGGAGCTTTTTGTTTTTTTCATGGTATCATCTCCGTTTGGTTGGGTGGATTTGATGGAAAAAATTCAGAGATTAAAGTTACGGATTTTGAGGAAACATAAAAGTTAATTCGGTCTATAAAACATATCCGAAACGACGTGCGTGTATGCCTCCCCTGTGTTATAGGAGGTACTGAGCGCAGCGAGGCGGAGGGGATGTTGGAAACTTAGGAATCTTTAATCAAACTTGGTTCGTGTCGTTTTTTATGCCATATCAAACATAAGAGTTATTGCATTTTTAATATAGCATAAAAAACGACACGAACTCATAATTTGGCTGCGAACTTTTCCGTCTCCAACAGCCCTTCCACCGCCTACGGCGGTCCCCCTCCCCTTACACAGGGGAGGCATACACGTCCA
>OIYO01000823.1_pt1 | contig 21881 bp, 17 predicted proteins | sample 1588191 | NCBI WGS metagenome assembly OIYO01 (sample SAMN03283275) | human gut metagenome | biome: human-associated habitat; material: feces | host: Homo sapiens | place: Peru | collected 2012 | reverse complement strand
GCTATCCGGGAAAGGCTGCGTGAAAGCTATGTATAAAATTGCCGTTATCGGCTCCGGCCAGACGATCATGGGCTTCCGGGCTCTGGGGCTGGACGTGTTTCCGGCGGAGGACGGCCGGCAGGCGCACAAGCTCCTGCGGGAGCTGACGCGCGCCGAAGGGGAGAACGTATACTCCATTATCTATATCGAGGAAGATCTGGCGGCCGAGATACAGGCCGACATCGACAAATTCAAGGACAGTCCGGATACGGCCGTCATCCTCATTCCGGGCCGGAACGGCTCGCTCGGCATGGGGCTGTCCGCGCTGCACGCCGCCGTTGAGCGCGCCGTCGGCAGCGATATCCTCAAATGATTGGGAAAGAAGGTAGAGCATGAGCGGAACCATTACGAAAGTTTCCGGCCCGCTGGTCGTGGCGAAGGGCCTGGCCGACGCGAACGTCTCGGACGTGGTGCGCGTGGGCGATCAGCGGCTCATTGGCGAGATACTCCAGATGAAGGACGACAGCGCCTCCATTCAGGTCTACGAAGAGACCTCCGGCCTTGGCCCCGGCGCCGAGGTCATGACGACCGGTATGCCGCTGAGCGTGGAGCTCGGGCCCGGCATGCTCGAAAACATCTATGACGGCATCCAGCGTCCCCTGCCGGAGATCCGCGATCTCACCGGCGAGACGATCGCCCGCGGCGTGAGCGTTCCGGCGCTCAACCGCAAGAAGATCTGGAACTTCGTCCCCGCGGCGAAGGAGGGCGATGAGCTTGTCGCCGGCGACGTGCTCGGCACCGTGCAGGAGACGACTGCCATCCTCCACAAGATCATGGTCCCCCCGACGATCAAGAAGGGCACCGTGAAGTGGATCCGCGGCGGCGAATTCACCGTCGAGGAAAAGATCGCCTGCCTGACGCTCGGCGACGGCAGCGAGATCGAGCTGGATATGATCCAGCGCTGGCCGGTGCGTATCCAGCGCCCGAACGCCGGCAAATTCACCCCCAGCCGTCCGCTGAACTCCGGACAGCGCATCATCGACACCATGTTCCCCGTCGCCAAGGGCGGCACGGCAGCCGTCCCCGGCCCGTTCGGCAGCGGCAAGACCGTCACCCAGCACCAGCTTGCCAAGTATTCCGACGTCGATTTAGTCGTCTATATCGGCTGCGGCGAACGCGGAAACGAAATGACGGATGTTTTGAACGAATTCCCCGAATTGATTGACCCCCATACGGGCAGGTCATTAATGGAGAGAACCGTATTGATTGCAAACACATCCGATATGCCCGTTGCTGCACGTGAAGCGTCTATTTATACGGGAATTACAATAGCCGAATACTTCCGCGATATGGGCTATAGCGTTGCTCTTATGGCGGACTCGACATCGCGTTGGGCAGAGGCTTTGCGTGAGATGTCAGGACGTCTCGAGGAAATGCCGGGCGAAGAGGGATACCCCGCATATCTCGGCAGCCGTCTTGCACAGTTTTACGAAAGAGCAGGCCGTGTTATTTCGCTCGGAAGTGAGGGCAGAGAGGGCGCTTTGTCGGCAATCGGAGCGGTATCGCCCCCGGGCGGCGATATTTCGGAGCCTGTTTCACAGGCGACCTTGCGTATAGTTAAGGTGTTCTGGGGACTTGACGCAAATCTTGCGTACAAACGTCACTTCCCCGCGATTAACTGGCTTACAAGCTACTCTCTGTATCTTGATTTGCTTGAAAAGTGGTACAGCGAAAATGTTTCCGAGGATTGGATGAAGCTTCGCGGAAGAATGATGGCAATTTTGCAAAATGAGGCGGAACTCGAAGAGATAGTAAAGCTTGTCGGTATGGATGCTCTGTCGCCTACAGACAGACTTAAAATGGAAACCGCACGTTCAATCAGAGAGGACTTTTTGCATCAGCTTGCATTCCACGAGGTTGACACTTACACAAGTCTCGAAAAACAGCTTGATATGATGAAGTTGATTTTGGCGTATTATGATATATGTTCCGAGGCTCTCGAAAAAGGCGCGGATATTGAAAGGCTTGCGGCATTGGATGTAAGAGAAAAAATAGGAAGATTTAAGTATATCAAAGAAGATGATATTAAGGTTGAATTTGAGAATATAATGCAGCAATTATCCAAAGAAGTCGGAGCAACCGTCAGCGGTGGAAAGGAGAGAGTCTGATGCCGAAAGAATACAGAACAATAGAAGAAGTAGCCGGGCCGCTTATGCTTATAAAGGGTGTCAGCGGCGTAACATATAACGAACTCGGCGAGATTGAGCTTGCAAACGGCGAAACGCGGAGATGCCGCGTCTTGGAGATAAACGGGTCAAATGCATTGGTACAGCTTTTTGAGGCATCGACAGGCATTAACCTTGCCGAGAGCAAGGTTAGGTTTTTGGGCAGACAGATGGAACTCCCCGTGTCACCCGATATGCTCGGCAGAGTATTTGACGGTCTCGGAAGACCGATTGACGATGGTCCCGAAATTATTCCTCAAATGCGTCTTGACGTAAACGGAAAGCCGATGAACCCTGCGGCGAGACGCTATCCGCAAGAGTTTATACAAACGGGAATTTCCGCGATAGACGGACTGAATACTCTTGTCAGAGGTCAAAAGCTGCCGATTTTCTCGGCGAGCGGTTTGCCGCACGCACAACTTGCGGCACAGATTGCCAGACAAGCAAAGGTTCGCGGCAAGGATGAAAAGTTCGCGGTTGTATTTGCCGCTATGGGTATTACGTTCGAGGAATCCAACTTTTTTATAGAATCGTTTAAAAGCACGGGAGCAATAGACCGAACCGTTATGTTTGTGAATCTTGCAAACGACCCTGCGATAGAGCGTATAGCAACTCCTAAAATGGCGTTGACCGCGGCGGAATATCTTGCGTTTGAGTGTGATATGCACGTTTTGGTTATCCTGACCGATATTACCAATTACGCCGACGCATTGCGTGAGGTATCTGCGGCAAGAAAAGAAGTTCCCGGACGCCGCGGCTATCCAGGATATATGTACACCGACCTTGCAACAATTTATGAAAGAGCGGGACGGCAAAACGGAAAAGACGGTTCGATAACAATGATTCCGATTTTGACAATGCCCGAGGATGATAAAACGCACCCCATACCCGACCTTACCGGATATATCACAGAGGGTCAGATTATATTGTCGAGAGATTTGTACAGAAAGGGAATTGCGCCGCCGATAGATGTTCTTCCGTCATTATCAAGACTTAAAGATAAGGGAATAGGCGAGGGCAGAACAAGAGCAGACCACAGCGATACAATGAATCAGCTTTTCTCGGCATATGCACGCGGCAAAGACGCCAAAGAACTTATGGTTATACTGGGCGAAGCCGCATTGACGGATATAGATAAGCTTTATGCCAAGTTTGCCGATGAGTTTGAAAAAGAATATGTCTCACAAGGTTACGACACGGACAGAAGTATCGAGGAAACACTCGATATAGGATGGAAGCTGCTGAGAATATTACCGCGCAGCGAGTTGAAACGTATCAACGATAAATTCCTTGATGAATACTATGGTGAATAAGGGGGTGTCGGTATGGCTGTACTGAATGTAAATCCCACCAGAATGGAGCTTACTAATTTAAAACGAAAGCTGACAACGGCGCGGAGAGGACATAAGCTGCTTAAAGACAAACGCGATGAGCTTATGCGCAGATTTATGGACTTAATCCGTGAGAACCATTCGTTGAGAGAGAAAGTGGAAAGTGCTCTCGGTTTGGCAAATCAAAAGCTTGCCGCTGTGAGATGTGTCGTTCCCGATGAAGTTTTGCACACGGCTCTTATGATGCCGAAACAGGAACTTTCGCTTGAAATTTCGACTCAAAATGTAATGAGTGTTATTCTTCCTCAATATTCCGCCGAGTATAAAACCAAAGACCCTTCGGGAATATATTCATACGGATTTGCTTATACCTCGGGAGAGATGGATAATGCGATTTATTCACTTGCGGAGTGCTTACCGAATATGATTAGACTTGCTGAGGTTGAAAAGTCTTGTCAGATGCTTGCGGCAGAGATAGAAAAGACCCGCCGCAGGGTAAACGCACTTGAACACGTTATGATTCCGCGATACGAAGAAACAATCAGATATATAACGATGAAGCTTGATGAAAACGAACGCAGCACAACAACAAGACTGATGAAAGTCAAAGATATGATGATTGCCGAAAATATAGAGGAAAAACGCAAAGAAATACAGGATTTATAAAAGCAACGAGCCTCGGCTAAAATATAAGCCGAGGCTCATTGCTTTTATTTTTCAAAAAAAGTTCGTTCGATTTGAGCGCAGATGTAATGATATACAGGCAAATGAAGTTCTTGTATTTTATATGTTACATATTCGGGAACTTGTATGGTTATATCGCACAAATCGGATAAAAGACTTGCATTTTTGCCCGTCATGGCAATTGTTTTAATTCCGAGAGCCTTTGCGCATTTAGCGGCATAGACAACATTTTTTGAATTACCCGAGGTCGATAAACATAACAGAACATCGTTGGATGATGCCAACCCCAAAACGAGCTGGGCATAAATCATATCGGGCGCAACATCGTTTGAAAAAGCAGAAATCAAAGCTGATTGATGCGGCAGAGAAACGGCAGGCAGAGAGCCTTGCAGATTTTTTGTCATATATTCGGCGTCATCAAATCCCAGTTCTTTAAATTTATCGCATAAATAATCAACGGGCCGCGAAAGCAAAAACCCTTTCATAAGCTCGCCGACGATATGTTCGCAATCGGCACAGCTGCCGCCGTTGCCGCAAAGCAAGAGCTTTCCGCCGCTTTTATACGATTCACAAAGCATTTCGACAACAGACTCAATATCGCTGTGGCATTCTTTTAATATTGGGTATCTTTCATATAATTCTTTCACTTTTATTCTCCTTAATATTTTTTGCTCTGTCGCAAAATTCGAAAATATTCCTTTGTTTTGCTGACATTCCAATAATTTTTCTTACATTATATATCAAAAATTGAGAAAAACACATATATTTTTTCGGAAAAAACTAAGAAAATCAACAACTTTTGAAAAAATGCAAGTTTTTTCCGATAAACTGAAAAAAATGCTTGATATTTGCACTGATTAATAGTATAATAATATGATGTGATAATTATATTCGAATAAACTATATTATAAAAGGATTGAATAATAAGTATGCGAAAAATAAGATATACACTCCCGTTGCTTCCTTTGAAGAGACTCAGTGTTTTCCCGGGAATGATTCTGCATTTTGACGTCAGAAGACAGCAATCCGTGGCTGCTGTCAAAAACGCAATGAATAACGATAAGCTTATATTTATGTGCTTTCAAAATAATATGGAACAAAGCGAACCGCAAGCCGAAGACTTGGCAGAAATCGGCACGATAGCGGAGGTGCATCAGATTCTCAACCTTCCCGACGGAAATATCAGAGTTTTGGCGGAAGGACTTTATCGCGCAAAGATAACAAGATTTGATGATACCGATGATGGTGTTGTTGTGTCTGTTACACGGCTCAAAGATGTCGAAGCGGAAGAAAATGACATTGTTATCGAGGCTCTTATGCGCAAGGCTATGCATTTGGTTGAGGGCTTTCTTGATTTATATAATCGTATCCCCGAGGAAATCGTTACATCCTTGCTCGGAATAGACAATCCGGGTGAACTTGCAGATTTGATTGCCGCAAACTTTCCTCTGAAACCTGCTGATAAACAGCGCGTTTTAGAGGAACTCGATGTAAAAGCAAGACTCGAAATGTTGACTGGAATGTTATCGGAAGAGCTTGAAGTTTTGTCGGTGGAAAAGGACATCGGCGAAAAGGCAAATATAAATTTAACCCATAAAAAGCGTGAAGCAATTCTGAGAGAAAAGGCTAAAGTTATCAGTAATGAACTCGGTGAATCCGAGGATTATGACGAAGATATTCAAAAATATCGCGAAATGATGGAGGGTAGAGACTTTCCGAAAGAAACTCTTGATAAACTCGGAGAGGAATTGGAGCGTCTTTCCAAAAACAATGTTTTTTCACAGGAATACAGCGTTATTCAGAATTATATTGAAACGGTACTTGCCCTGCCGTGGGACAGAAAGACAGAGGATAATACGGATATTTTACGTGCAAAGAAAATCTTGGATCGCGACCATTTCGGATTAAAAAAGGTAAAAGAACGTATTCTTGAATACATTGCTGTACGTTCACTCGGCGGCTCGCCGAAAAATAATATAATATGTCTTGTAGGTCCGCCGGGAACGGGTAAGACCTCTATCGCTCGCGCTCTCGCCGAGGCGCTTGGCCGAAAATATATTCGCATAAGCCTTGGCGGCGTTAAGAATGAAGCGGAAATCCGCGGTCACAGAAAAACATATGTGGGTGCGATGCCGGGACGTATAATAGATGCTCTGAAACGTGCGGATTCGTCCAACCCTCTTATGCTCTTCGATGAAATTGATAAAATGTCAAGCGATTTCAGCGGTGACCCTGCCTCGGCAATGCTTGAAGTTTTTGACCCCGAACAAAACAAAAATTTCAGGGATCATTATCTCGAATTGCCGTTTGACCTTTCGGATACTGTTTTTATCGCAACGGCAAATACTCTTGATACTGTTCCTGCTCCGCTGCTTGACAGAATGGATGTTATAGAGGTTGAGGGGTATACCCCGAACGAAAAAATGAATATTGCGAAAAAATATCTTGTTCCGAAACAAAGAGCGGCACACGGACTCAATTCAAAACAATTAAAGTTTTCTCAATCGGCATATATGCCGATTATCGATGAATACACAAGAGAGTCGGGCGTGCGTGAGCTTGAAAGAAAAATTGCGGCAATATGCCGAAAGACAGCAAAAATGATTGCGGAGGAAGATGCGGATTCGGTATCGGTTAAAAAGTCAAATATTATTGATATATTGGGCAAACCGATGTACCTGACGGAAAAAGCGGATAAAGATGACAAGGTTGGAGTTGTAACCGGACTTGCGTGGACAAGCGTCGGCGGCGATACTCTCAACATCGAGGTTAATACTATGCCGGGCGGAGGCAAGCTTGAACTTACGGGAAACCTCGGTGATGTAATGAAAGAATCCGCAAAAACGGCGCTGAGTTATGTCCGGGCGAATTCAATGAGACTCGGCATAAAAAAAGATTTTTACAAGGATACGGACATACATATTCACGTTCCCGAGGGGGCTGTACCGAAAGATGGTCCGTCCGCAGGAATAACAATTACAACGGCAATTGTATCGGCATTGACCGGGCGTGCGGTTAAGCATAATGTAGCAATGACGGGTGAAGTCACCCTTAGAGGTCGGGTTTTGGCTATCGGCGGATTAAAGGAGAAAAGCCTTGCCGCATTAAGGTTCGGAATAAAGAAACTTATTGTTCCGTATGAAAACAAAAAGGATTTCGATGAACTTCCCGAGGTTGTCAAAGACAGCATATCGTTCGTTTTTGTAAAGAATGTTGATGCTGTTCTCGATAACGCTCTTGTGAATATAATAGGCAACGAAAAAGTATCTCCGAAATCACGGCAATATTTTGACTTGACCGATTATGATAAAGTTAATGATGAAATTACAATATCCGAAAATATAGATTAACGTAAAAGCTGTTTTCATGGCTTTTATGCGAAAGGCGGTTTAAAATGGATTATATAGACGCAAGGCTTTTGGCTACTGCGGTCAAACCCGAACAATATCCCGATACGTTTGTACCCGAAATTGCTTTTGCGGGGCGTTCAAATGTGGGAAAGTCATCACTTATAAACTGTCTTGTCAACAGGTCAAAACTCGCAAGGACAAGCAGCTCGCCCGGAAAAACGGCAACAATTAACTTTTATGATATTGGCGGAGAATACAGACTTGTTGACCTGCCGGGATACGGATACGCAAAAGTATCCAAGTCCGAGCAAGAAAGTTGGGCGAAGATGATTGACACATATTTAAACAACAGGTATAATCTTTCGGCGGTAATTCAGCTTGTTGATTCAAGACACAAACCGACAAAAGATGATATTACAATGATTGACTGGATTCGGCGATGCGGTTATCGTCCGATAATTATAGCAACAAAGCTTGATAAACTTAAAAAGTCGCAGATTGAAAAGAATTTGACAGACATATATAATACGCTTGAACTCGATGATGAGAGCGTTTTGTTTCCGTTTTCGGCTCAGACGAGATTCGGCAGGGAAGAAATTCTCGGCTTTATCCGCCGAATTTGCTGTGGAACAAATGATGAATTATAACAAAAGGAGTGTCTCAACATGATAAAAAAACCGAGAGGAACCGAAGATATTTTACCATCGGACAGCCCGCTTTGGAGAAAGATAGAACAGACCGCTCATGAGGTTTGCAAAAAATACGGGTTTAAAGAAATCCGCACCCCTGTTTTTGAGGATACAGCCCTTTTCCGACGCGGCGTCGGTGACACAACAGATGTAGTACAAAAAGAGATGTACACGTTTGAAGATATGGGCGGAAGAAGTATCTCGCTACGCCCGGAGGGTACGGCATCGTTGGCAAGGAGCTTTATCGAAAACTCGCTGTATGCCAATCCGCAACCGACAAAATTATACTATCTGATTACCGCATACAGATACGAAAAACCTCAATCGGGCAGATTGAGAGAGTTCCACCAATTCGGCGTTGAGTGCTTTGGCGGAACATCAGATGCGACCGATGCCGAGATGATAACTCTTGCGTTGGACTTTTTTAAGGCTCTTAACGTAAAGGGGTTAAAGCTTAACATAAACAGCATCGGCTGTCCGAAATGCAAAAAGCCGTATAACGAAAAGCTAAAGAATTATTTTGAACAGTACTGTGACGAGCTTTGCGATACATGTAAAAACAGACTTGAAAAAAATCCGATGCGTATAATAGATTGTAAATCGGAAATTTGCAGCGGTATTGCAAAGAATGCGCCCAAGATGATAGATAATCTGTGCGATGAGTGCAAAGAACATTTTGAAAAAACAACGGCATATCTGGATTCGGTCGGCGTTGAATACACGATAAATCCCGATATTGTGAGAGGCCTTGATTATTATACAAGAACCGTTTTTGAAATAACATCGGATTCTCTCGGCGCACAGTCAACCGTTTGCGGCGGAGGAAGATATAACGGGCTTGTTGAGGAACTGGGCGGCAAACCGACCGAAGGAATCGGCTTTGCGATTGGTTTGGAGCGTCTTATTATGGTATTGAAAGCGCAGGGCGCAGACAAAGCTTTTGTTGAAGAAGCGGACGGCGCACCTGATATATTTGTTGTATCAATCGGTGATAAAGCTGATATAAAAGCCCAAAAACTTGTTTATGAGTTAAGACAGTCGGGAATTTGTGCCGAAAGAGATTTGTGCGGCAGGAGCGTAAAGGCTCAGATGAAGTTTGCAAACAAACTCGGCGCAGAATATTCGATTGTTCTCGGAGATGATGAAATAAACGAGAACAAAGCCGCGCTTAAAAATATGCAGACCGGTGAAACAACCCATGTTTCGCTGTCGGCAGATGAAATCGCTGCAAAGATAAAGACTGTTTAAAAAACGTAATATTAAAATCGGAGGAATAAATAATGGAATTTGAAACAATGGCAGGACTTAAACGCACACATATGTGCGGAACTCTGAAAAAGGAAAACGCAGGCGAGAGAGTTGTTCTTTGCGGCTGGGTTGCGCGCAATCGTAAACTCGGCGGACTTGACTTTGTAACTCTGCGCGACCGCAGCGGTATTATACAGTTATCTTTCAATGATGAAACGGATTCGGCTGTATTTGAAAAGGCAACCCAATTAAAAAGCGAGTACGTTATCGCTGCTGTCGGCGAGGTTGCTTTGAGGACGGAAAAGAACATCAATCCCGATATGGAAACGGGAGAGATTGAGGTTTTGGTTTCCGAACTTCGTGTTTTAAACGGTTCTGAAACACCGCCATTTTATATAGAAGAGGGAATCGATACAAATGACGCTTTGCGTCTTAAATATCGCTATCTTGACATCAGACGCCCCGATATGCAAAGGAATCTTATTATGCGTCATAAAATAGCCAAGATTGCACGCGATTATTTTGACGAAAACGGCTTTCTTGAAATAGAAACACCGATACTTACCAAAAGCACACCCGAGGGTGCGCGCGATTATCTTGTGCCGAGCCGTGTTCACCCGGGCAACTTTTACGCACTGCCGCAATCGCCTCAGCAGTATAAACAGCTGCTTATGCTCGGCGGATATGACAGATATTTCCAGATTGCGAGATGCTTTAGGGATGAGGATTTGAGAGCCGACCGCCAGCCCGAGTTTACTCAGCTGGATATGGAGCTTTCGTTCATTGATATTGATACAATTATAAATATTAATGAGGGGTTTTTAAAACGTGTATTCAAAGAGGTTTTGGATATAGATGTTCAAACACCGTTTTTGAGACTGCCGTATCGTGAAGCCATGAATCGTTTCGGTTCGGATAAACCGGATATGAGATTCGGAATGGAATTTGTTGACATATCCGATGAGGTTAAGGACTGTGGATTCAAAGTGTTCTCGGGTGCGATAGAAAACGGCGGCAGCGTCCGTTGTATCGTGGCAGAGGGACTTTCGTCAAAGCTTACACGAAAGACACTTGATTCTCTCGCCGAATATGTAAAGACTTATCGCGCAAAAGGTATGGCGTGGATTGTTGTAGAAGAGGACGGAAGTTTAAGGTCGCAAATAACAAAATTCCTTGATGAGGACACCGTTTCGGCAATACTTGACAAAACAGGAGCAAAGCCCGGTGACGGTGTTTTGATTATCGCAGATAAAGACAGTGTTGTTTATGACGCTCTCGGAAACCTGCGTTTGGAAGTCGCGCGCAGATTCGACCTTATTGACAAGAACAAATACAGCTTTTTATGGGTTACCGAATTCCCACTGCTCGAATACTCAGAGGAAGAGGATAGGTATGTTGCGATGCATCATCCCTTCACACACCCGTTTGATGAGGATATCGATAAGCTCGAAACAGCACCGGGCGAAGTCAGAGCGAAAGCGTATGATATTATTTTAAACGGAAGTGAAATCGGCGGTGGAAGTCTGCGAATTTACAACGCTGCTTTGCAAGAGAAGATGTTTAAGGCTCTCGGCTTTACTCATGAACAGGCGTGGGAAAGATTCGGATACCTGATGCAAGCATTTAAATACGGCACGCCCCCTCACGGCGGACTTGCTTACGGACTTGACAGGCTTGCAATGATAATGGCAGGCTGTGATTCAATCAGAGATGTCATTGCATTCCCGAAAGTTCAAAATGCGTCAGAGCTTATGATGCATTCGCCTGATATTGTTGACCAACAACAGCTCGATGATTTGTGCATCAAGGTTACAAAAATAGAAAAGAACGACGAATCCGAAAACTTGGAATAATTCGAGATTGTTTTATAAAAGTATTTATTTGAAAGGAATTTGAAAATGGAAAACGTATTTGACACACTTAAAGAGAGAGGTCTTATAGCACAGACCACTCATGAGGACGAAATCCGTAAGATTCTCGGCGAAAAAAAGATAACATTCTACATCGGTTTTGACCCGACGGCAGACAGCTTGCACATCGGTCATTTTATGCAGCTCATAGTAATGAAACATATGCAAAACGCAGGTCATCGCCCCATAATTCTCTTGGGCGGCGGTACGACTATGGTCGGCGACCCGACGGGAAAAACCGATATGCGTCCGATGATTACACAGGAAATCATTCAGCATAACGCGGACAATTTCAAAAAGCAGATGTCAAAGTTTATTGACTTTGAGGACGGAAAGGCAATAATGGTCAATAATGCGGACTGGCTTCTCGGACTCAACTATGTTGACTTTTTGCGCGAAGTCGGCGTTCATTTCTCGGTGAACAGAATGCTCAGCGCCGAATGCTTTAAAACACGAATGGAAAAAGGTCTTACATTCCTTGAATTTAACTATATGCTTATGCAGGGGTTTGACTTTTATAAACTTAATAAAGAATATGATTGCCTTATGGAATTCGGCGGCGATGACCAGTGGGCGAATATATTGGGCGGAATCGAGCTTATAAGACGTAAAGAAGGTAAACAGGCATACGGTATGACGTTCACTCTGCTTACAACGTCAGAGGGTAAAAAAATGGGCAAAACCGAAAAAGGCGCGCTGTGGCTTGATCCTGAAAAAGTTTCGCCGTATGAATTCTATCAATACTGGAGAAATGTTGATGACAAGGATGTTATAAGACTTTTGAAACTCGTTACTTTTATTCCGATGGAACAAATACGCGAATATGAAAAGCTGGAAGGACAGGAACTGAACAAGATTAAGTGCCTGTTGGCTTACGAAGTTACCAAAATGGTGCACGGTGAGGAAGCGGCAAAGCAAGCGAATGACGCGGCAACAGCTATATTTGCCGGTGGTTCGAATACGGAAAATATGCCATCGGCTGAAATTTCGAAATCGGAAATCGAATCGGGCATAAATGTTTTGGATATGCTTGTAAATGTTAAACTTTGTCCGTCAAAGAGCGAGGCACGCAGATTGGTTCAGCAAAACGGGCTTTCGATAAACGGAGAAAAGGTCAGCGGTGTTGACACGATTATTAATTCCGAGTATTTTAAAGATGGTGAAATGATTGTTAAAAAAGGCAAAAAGACCTTCTTAAAGCTCATTTTGGGGTAGGTCTTTAACACTAACGCAATATTTTGTGCAGATTAAACAAAAAACATCGCATATTTTTTTATGAATTCAACTTAAATTGAGGTTGAAATTTTGATTAAAATAGTGTATTATATATGTATACCACAATTAACTAACACTCTTTTTTTCATTTCCCCCTTATAAGATAAACGTCTTATAGGGAACTCTCGCCCGAGCTTAATATCTCGGGCTTTATTATTGCCTAAAAGGTTTAGATACCTGTGATATAATAAAACCGCAACGGATTTCCGATATGATTCCGCTGCGGTTTTGTGCTTTGAATATCTATGTCAGATTATATCTTTTTTGTGAAGATAGCTTTTGATTTTGTCAAATGTTTGCTGGCTTATGTCATGTTCAACTTTACAGCTGTCCTCATACGCTGTTTCTTTATCAACGCCGAGAGCAATCAGAGCCTTTGCTATCACCTCGTGGCGTTCGTAAATGCCGACGGCTATCTGCATACCTTTTTCGGTAAGGTTAATATTGCCGTCATCATCAACGACGATATATCCGTCTTTTCTGAAGCCTTTCATTGCAACCGAGACACTCGGCTTGGTGAAATTAAGATGATTTGCTATGTCGATGCTGCGAACAGCACCTTTTTTGTTTTTTATCATAAGAATAGCCTCTAAATAATTTTCGGCAGACTCTTTTATTACCATTGATTTAACCTCCGATTTATATTTATTGTCAATTGGTGAAAAAATCTATATTACAAATTTAATTAACAAATTTTAACAGGCTCTCAGATTCTTTTCTTTATTATAACATAAGATGGAATTTATGTCAAACGTAAATTGCTTTAAAAAATTTGAAAAATATCGATTAAAGATTAACGGTTATAAAAAGAAAACCGATAATGAAAATCTATGAAAAAAGTCGAATTTTTTCGACCGAAAAATTTTTAAAAAACAGGAATTTAATCAAACCCTTATTTTATGCGGATTACGCGGGTTTATGGAATAAAATGTATGTAACAATTGTGTTACAAGGCAAATTTCCTCTTGACAATATATGCTATATATGCTATATTAGATACTGCCCGATATACAATATATTGTGTTTTGGTTATATGAATGAGTAAAAGCGAGGGGAAATTTGAAATGAAAATTATTAAAAGAAACGGTTCGGAAGTGACGTTTGACAAAGAGAAGATTATCAAAGCTATTTCAAAAGCAAATTGTGCCGTTGCGGAAGAGTCGAGGATGACCGAAAAACAAATTGAGCGCATTGCGCACAGGGTTGTTTTGGCGTGCGAAAATATAGGTCATTCGCCGAGCGTGGAAGAGGTACAGGATTTTGTTGAACGTCAAATTATGGCTCACGGGGCATATGAAGTTGCCAAGGCTTACATCACATATCGATATACAAGAACTCTGGTTCGCCAGTCCAACACAACCGATGGCAAAATTTTAAGCCTTTTGGAGCGTAATAACGAAGAGGCAAAACAAGAAAATTCAAATAAAGATCCCGTTGTCAACTCAACTCAGCGTGATTATATGGCAGGAGAGGTTTCAAGGGATATAACAAATCGTATTTTGCTTCCTCAGGATATTGTTGACGCTCATAATGAGGGAATAATCCACTTTCATGACAGCGATTACTATGCACAGCATATGCATAACTGTGATTTGGTTAATCTCGAGGATATGCTGCAAAACGGTACGGTTATCACAGGTACGCTCATCGAGCGTCCGCACAGCTTTTCGACCGCGTGCAATATAGCAACACAGATAATCGCACAGGTTGCGTCAAACCAATACGGCGGTCAGTCAATATCGCTGACTCACCTCGCACCGTTCGTTCAGGTAAGCCGTGAAAAAATCGCAAGAGATTTGAAAAAAGAAATTGATGAGATAAATATTACCCTGCCCAAAGAGACGTTTAAAAAGATTGTCGAAAAGCGTCTGCGCGTCGAAATCGCAAGAGGGGTACAAACAATTCAATACCAGGTCGTTACACTTATGACAACAAACGGTCAGGCACCTTTTGTAACCGTTTTTATGTACTTGAACGAGGCGAAAAACGAACAGGAAAAAGCCGACCTCGCAATCATTATCGAAGAGGTATTGAAACAGCGTTATCAAGGGGTTAAAAACGAAAAGGGAATCTGGGTTACACCCGCTTTCCCAAAACTTATATATGTACTCGAAGATGATAATATTCACGAGGGCGACCCGTATTATTATCTGACGGAATTGTCGGCGAAATGTACGGCAAAAAGAATGGTTCCGGATTATATATCCGAAAAAATTATGCTTGAAAACAAAATTGACAAAAACGGCGAGGGACATTGTTATACCTGTATGGGCTGCCGCAGCTTTTTAACGCCTTATGTCGATGAAAACGGAAAGCCGAAATATTACGGCAGATTCAACCAGGGTGTAATCACCGTAAATCTCGTAGACATCGGTTTGTCGGCGCATAAAAATATGGACGAGTTCTGGAAGATTTTCGATGAGCGTATGGAATTATGTCATCGCGCCCTGCAATGCCGTCACGAAAGACTTGAGGGTACTGTTTCGGATGTTGCCCCGATTTTGTGGCAATACGGAGCGTTGTTGAGATTAAAAAAAGGCGAAAAGATAGATAAATATCTGCACGGCGGATATTCGACGCTTTCGCTCGGATATGCCGGACTTTGGGAATGTGTTTACAGCCTTATCGGTAAAAAGCTTACCGAACCCGAGGGCGAAGAACTTGGATTAAAGATTATGAAAAAGCTGAATGAATACACCGCTAAATGGAAAGCGGAGGAAAATATAGACTATTCTCTTTACGGTACACCGCTCGAGAGTACGACATATAAATTTGCAAAATGCTTGCAAAAGCGTTTCGGTGTAATCAAAGGTGTAACCGATAAAGGATATATAACCAACAGCTATCACATACACGTTACCGAGAAAATAAACGCATTTGATAAGCTTGCGTTTGAGGCTAAGTTCCAAGCATTATCGCCGGGTGGTGCTATCAGCTATGTAGAGGTTCCTGATATGCAAAATAATATTGAGGCTGTATTGGAAATAATGAAATTTATTTATAACCATATTATGTATGCCGAACTCAATACAAAAAGCGATTATTGTCAGGCTTGCGGCTGGGATGGTGAAATCGAGATAAAAGAGCGGGACGGAAAGCTTATTTGGCAATGTCCGCAATGCGGAAACACCGACCAAGATACAATGAACGTTGCAAGAAGGACTTGCGGATATATAGGAACACAGTTTTGGAATCAAGGCAGAACTCAGGAAATAAAGGAAAGAGTAATGCACCTTTGATATAAAGCCGAAAGAAAAATCGGGCAGGGGCATACCAAAAACGCTCTACCCGATTTTTGTATCAAAAAGGAGTATGAATAATGTATTACGGAGAAATAAAAAACTGTGACATAGCGAACGGAGTCGGGGTGAGGGTATCGATTTTTGTATCGGGCTGCCGAAATATGTGCAAGAACTGTTTCCAACCCCAGACATGGGATTTTGAGTACGGAAAGCCATTTACAAAAGATACAGAGGAGTATATTCTGGGATTGCTGAAAAATTCATATATTAAAGGTTTAACCGTTTTGGGCGGCGAGCCGTTTGAACCGTCAAATCAAGAGGGATTATATCCGTTCCTAAAGAGAGTTCGGAGTGAGCTTCCGAATAAAAATATATGGATTTTTACCGGCTTTACATACGAAGAATTGTTTTCCGAGGAGTGCAGAGCAAATTGCAAATACACTCAAAAAATACTTGAATTAACCGATGTGCTCGTTGACGGAAGATATAAAGAGGAAGAGAAAAATATTTCGCTTAAATTCAGAGGTTCCGAAAATCAAAGAATAATCGATGTTCAAAAAACCCTTTTAAAAAACGAAGTTGTTTTATATGATTTATAACGCAAAACGCGTTGGCGATGGCCGCCAACGCGTTTTAATATTTTAATTATATTTTTTAATTCCTATATCTTTACGATAGTGCATATCTTTAAAACTTATAAGGTCAACATAACCGTAGGCGGTTTTAATCGCATCATCCAGATTTGAAGCGACCGCTGTTACGCCGAGAACCCTTCCGCCCGAGGTAAGAATATTATCTCCGTCCGCCTTTGTTCCTGCGTGGAAGATTAATGCGCCTGCACTTTCTGCGCGGCAAAGTCCTTCAATCGGATAGCCTGTTTGATATTTGCGCGGGTATCCGCCCGAGGCAAGCACAACACAGACCGCAGCACCGTCATTCCACTTTATATCAATTTCATTGAGACGCTCATCGATAACCGCATCAAAAATCTCAAATAAGTCGCTTTCGAGACGAGGAAGAACGACTTGGGTTTCGGGGTCGCCGAAACGGCAATTATATTCTATAACCTTTACGCCATCGGGCGTTTTCATCAATCCGAAATACAATACGCCTTTAAAAGTCCTGTTTTCGGAATTCATTGCATTCATTGTGGGAATAAATATATTTTTCATACACTCATCCGCCAATTCATCCGTATAAATTCTGCTTGGCGAAAATGTTCCCATACCACCCGTATTCGGGCCTTTGTCATTATCAAAAGCTCTTTTGTGGTCTTGGGCGGAAACCATAGGTTTTATGGTTTTTCCGTCCGTAAACGCTAAAACCGATATTTCGGGGCCCGTGAGGAACTCCTCGATAACGACTTTGCCGCCGGCAGAACCGAACACCTTGTCGTCCATAATTTCGTGAACCGCTTTTTCGGCGTCCTCAAATGTTTCGGCAATGATAACGCCTTTACCCAAAGCAAGTCCGTCGGCTTTGACAACAATGGGGTAGGTGTCCTGTTCTTTAATATAGCCTATCGCCTCGACGCTGTTTGAGAACACCTCGTATTTTGCGGTCGGAATATTATATTTTTTCATCAAATCTTTTGAAAAAGCCTTGCTGCCCTCGATTATCGCGGCGCGCTTGTTCGGGCCGAATGCACGAATTCCCGCTTTTTCAAATGCGTCTACCGCGCCTGCTGCAAGAGGGTCATCCGGGGCAACCATAACCATATCTATCTCATTTGATTTGGCAAAATCAACAAGCTTGTCAAATTCCATTACGCCGATAGGTACACATTCGGCATCGCGTGTGATACCTCCGTTGCCCGGGGCGCAATAAATTTTTGAAACTTTATCGCTTTCTTTAAGCTTGTGTATAATGGCGTGCTCCCTGCCGCCGCCGCCTATTACAAGAACTTTGTTTGAATCTTTCATATTTAACAATTCCTTTCGTTTGTGTATTTATATCAGATTGTGTTATCGTTTTTTAATTTTATGTCAATTTGTCTGTTTTGAATGCTTTGCACGAGGATGCGCATTCATATATTCTTTTCGAATCTTATTTTTCAATGCAAATTCGTATATGCGTGTTGTCTCTATATCATTATGCCCCAACATTTCTTGAAGGGATTTTAAATCCACGCCGTTTTCCAAAAGATGCATTGCAAAGCTGTGGCGCAGCATACTCGGAGTAATATCGCCTGACAGCCCCGATTTTGAATAATAGTATTTTATCATTTTCCATACGCCTTGCCGAGAGAGTTGTTTTCCCTCAAGGTTGAGAAACAGTATATCCGTCTTATCGGAATCGGGAAATGTTTTACGAACCTCTAAATACTCCGCAAGACAATCCCGAGCATACGCATAAACAGGTATAATTCTGTCCCTTGCCTTATCCGACTTACAGTAAATATATCCGATTTTAGCATTAACATCGCTTGTTCTAAGATTAATAAGATTCGACATCTTCATCCCCGTTGCATACAGCGTTTCAAGAATGGCGCGGTCGCGAACCGCCTTTTGACCATTGCCTTTCGGCATATCAAGCAATATTTGGATTTGAAATTCAGCCAGCGCGGACGGAAGCTTGCGCTCTGATTTCAGACCGTGGATTCCGTACATAGGGTCTTTGAAAATCACACCTCTTTGCACAAGAAACTTATAAAATGTTTTCAGCGCGGACATAATACGGCTTACTTTTGCCGCGGAACTTCCGTTTTGGCGCAGGTTATGCAAATATTCGAGAATTGCGGTGGTGTTTGCCTGAATGACAGATGAAATACCGTTATCTTTGACATAAATTTCAAACTTCGTAATATCGTGACGATATGCATTTATTGTATTTGTTGCCATTTTGCGTTCGTTTATGAGATAATCAAAAAAATTATCAATATAAGTATTGTCGGAATTCATCTTTTATCACCACCCTTTTATGCATAATTATATTTTACATAACTTTAAAGATTTTGACAAGTGTTATTTGCAAATTTTTTTGAAAAAATATAAATTTCTAAAAAAATACCAAAAATATTTAACACATAGGCATAATAAGTGACGGAATTATGTATGCCTCTATGCAACAGCATACAATTGCTGTTGCAATAACAGCGGCACTTATTTTTATATCCGAGACAATCAGCCGTTTTGTCTGTTTGAATAATGCGCCGTTTTGCTTGATTCTTCCGTATTCAAGAACAAAATTTAACTGATATACGGAATATATCAGCATCACCGGAATAAAAATGATATTCTGTGCAAAAAGTATTAAAAATCCAAAGATAATGCCGCCAAATCCGCTCCAGCGGATAAGGTAGGAAATTGTAAATCCCAAACCAAATCCTTTTGCGGCAACGGAAAACAGGTTTAGGGGTATAAGAAAGACAAAGCGTCCCGAAAGCCAAATAAACGCAAATATTCTTAAATAAGAAATTAAAGCCCTGAAAAATATTTCGCTCGATGAAACACCTTGAAGCTTGTACGCCGATGCGAAATTATTCATATATCCGATATTATCGTCTGATACGTTTTTTACATCACATATCGCACCTATGATTATTCCACAGAAAAATAACGCCGTTACAACCAAAAATTTAACACGGTTTTTGTTAAAGAATGCACAGAAATTACACTTTAAATTTTTAAATCCTTTTGTTTTCATAAATTTTCTCCTTTCGTACGAATAAGCATGTACACTTTAAATATATGTTTAAGGTGCCGCCAAAAGAACCGTTTGGTGTGTTAAGGATAAAATTAACCCGAAAACGCATAATTTCGTTTTCGGGTTAAAAAGGATTTATATGTTTGCGCTTTATCAATATCCGTATCTTTCGCGCTTGTCCGAAACGAGCAGGGCACCGTTGTCTATCACAATGGATGTTCCCGTAACGGATGCTGCGGCATCCGATGAAAGATACAATGCGGTCTGACCTATTTCTTTGACGGTCGCCCACTTTTTAAGCGGAATTTTATAGTATGTGTCCTTCTTGGCATCAAGCCTTTCCGAACCTGTATCGGTCCAGCCGGGCTTGATTGAGTTTACTCTTATTCCGTATTTGGCAAGTTCAATTGCGGCGTGTTCCGCCATTTTTTCGGCAGCCGCCTTCGCCGAGCCGTATACCGCAACATCGGCAAAATGTGCCGTTGCATTGTTTGACGAAATTAAAATTATGCTGCCCTTTATATTTTTATCCGACATTATTTGTGCTGCGCGTTGGATACAAAAGAATGCACCCCGATAATCAACGCGGCAGATTCTGTCAAACAGCTCGGGCGTTGTGCTTAAAAAATCGGATTTTTCGGTAATACCTGCATTATTGATGAAAACATCTATCCTCGAAAATTCGGTTATTACACGTTCGAACATTTGGTGAATTTCATCAACATTGCTTACATCGGCTTTAACGGCGAGAACACGCCGTCCAAGGCTTTCTATTGCCCGTGCGGTCTCTTTTGCGCCTTGTGCGCTTCCTCTGTACGAAAAAGCGACATCATACCCGGCTTTGGCAAACTCAATTGAGATTCCCTGACCGATCCCCGTTCCGCCACCCGTTATAAATACAACCTTATTCATCATATCACCACCCGTACATGACCGAAAGCTTGTCATAGAATTCATCAAAGAGCCTGTCAAAATATTCATCCGTATCATAAGACGGCGCACGGCAATAATCCGATGCAATAATTCCGCGTCGTTTTAAAATCCGCTTTTCGAATGAAATAATCTGTTCAACATTTTGTCTTATGTGATTGAGCATAGGCAAAATAAGGTTATGTATATCTATTGCGCCTTTGCGGTCGCCGCTCATATAACGATTGTATATGTCAAGATATACGTCGAACATCGAACACCCCGGCATAGCGCCTATTGCACCCCTGTCCATACATTCTATAAGCTGAAATCCCGCATTGCCGACGAATATTTTCATTTTGCCGTCGGTTAATTTCATAAGATTTGTAACATATGGTCCGGCAGGCTTGCACTCAATTTTATAATAAATCATATTCGGGCATTCTTTTTCGAGCTTGCAAAACGTTTCGGGTTGAATGGTAACCCCGGTTTGTTCGGGTGCATATTGCGCCATAATCGGGATTTTTACCGCGTTTGCAATCGCTTTCATATGTTCATACAAATACTTTGCGCCCGGCTTTAAAAAGAACGGAGGAAGAAGCATCAGACAATCCGCGCCGAGTTCTTCAAAAAAACGCGCTCTTTTTGCCGCCACCTCTGTTGAGTGGTCGGTTACTGAAATAATTGTTTTTCCGCCAACTTCTTTTGCGGCATTAATCGTTACCTCAGCCATTTTGGTGCGTTCATCGTCAGTGAGCTTATAATACTCACCTGCGATACCGAAAAGCGTTACCGCATGGCATCCGCCTTTGATTAAAAATTTGATAAGGTTTTCAAGGCTTTTATAATCGACCTCGCCGTCCTCTGTGAACGGTGCGGCAATTATCGGACAAATTCCTTTTATTTCGGTTAATGTTTTCATATAATAATCACTCCTTGCTTTGGTTTTTTGTTTTTTATCCTTTATATTGCATATATGTAAGGTCACAGCCTTCATCGGCTTGAGTTACGTTATCAATAAAATTTCGTACAAATCCGCGTTTTATATCCGAATGCGTTTTGGGCTTAAACGACTTTAGTCTTTCGGTTATTTCGGAATCGGAAACTTCAAGCTCAATTAAGTTGTTGTCAACATCAAGATGAATAATGTCACCGTCACGAACTGCCGCAAGAGGTCCGCCTACCGCGCTTTCGGGTGCAACGTGAAGAACTTGTGTTCCGAAACATCCGCCCGACATTCTCGCATCGGTTATACGAACAAAATCATTTATACCCATCTTGTTCAATTTCGGCGGCAAGGGCATAAATGTCTCGTTCATTTTAAACGAGCTGGGAATTCCATCGGTCGCGACGGGTTTTATTGCGGGATTTACGGGCGACGCGCTTGAAAGCGC
>OIYO01000822.1_pt1 | contig 21883 bp, 20 predicted proteins | sample 1588191 | NCBI WGS metagenome assembly OIYO01 (sample SAMN03283275) | human gut metagenome | biome: human-associated habitat; material: feces | host: Homo sapiens | place: Peru | collected 2012 | reverse complement strand
GGGAACATCGGTATCAAAACCGCCGAGAGTCAGGATTGTCATACCTATGACAAGACAAACCGCAACGGCAGACACGGCAACCCTTTTTATAATCCTGCGCTTTGCCGCGCTCAAATGCTTTTCTTCGTAAGCATTGAGTTTTTTTGTGTTTGCCCTGCGGCGCTCGATGATATTCTTTGCCACAAGCACAATGAGGACTATCACAAATATTATTGTCGAAAGCGCATTTATTTCGGGGCTTACCTTTCGGCGTGTCATCGAATATATAGTAATCGGCAAGGTCTGTGACGTTGCTCCGCTCGTGAAATAGCTGATAACAAAGTCATCGAGAGAGAACGTGAATGACATCATAAATCCCGACAGAACACCCGGCATAATTTCGGGCATAACCGCTTTAAAAAACGACTTTACCGGTCCGCAGCCGAGGTCCTGTGCCGCCTCATAAATATTCGGCTGCATCTGTCGGAATTTCGGCATAACGTTTAAGACCACATACGGTACGTCAAACGTAATATGTGCGATTATAAGCGTGACAAAGCCGAACTCTAAATTCATTCGTGCCTGAAAAAACACAAACAAAAGCATAAGAGATACGCCCGTCACAATCTCGGGATTAACGATAGGAATATTTGTTACCTGCATTACCGCCGCCTTTGAATGCTTTCCCATTCGGCTTATTCCGATTGCAGCAAGCGTTCCGAGAACCGTTGCGGCAACCGATGCGCAAACGGCAATAATAACGGTATTGCCGAGAGATTTTAAGATAAGCTCGTTATGAAAAAGCCGAACGTACCAATCAAGAGTGAATCCCGACATAACCGAGCGGCTCTTGGTTGTATTAAACGAGAACACAATCATTACGAATATCGGTATGTACAAAAAGAGAGTGACTATCGCGAGGTACAGCTTTGACAGAGTACCACATTTTTTATCGGATGATTTTTTCATTTATAAAGTTACCCCCTTTTTATAAAAGTACACGGTCGTCATCATCGGAATCGAACTGATGCATTACCGCCATAATAATCAGAACAATCACCATAAGAACAAGCGAGATTGCCGCGCCGAGATTCGGATTGTACGCGTTGCCCAAGAACTGCATCTCAATCAAATCGCCGATGAGCAGGTTAGAACCGCCGCCGAGCATACGCGATATTATAAACGTACTTATCGCCGGGACAAAAACCATTGTTATTCCCGACATAATCCCCGGAAGGCTTAGCGGTACAACCACACGCATAATCGTGCTTCCTCTGCCACAGCCGAGGTCTTGAGCCGCCTCTAACACGCTGTCATCAATTTTAACCATAACCGAATACAGCGGAAGAATCATATACGGAAGGTAGTTATATACCATACCGAGAACGATTGCGCCCTGGGTGTTAAGCATCTTTAAAGGTCCGATACCGACCAGTCCCAAAAGCGAATTTATCACGCCTTCGTTTCCCAAAAGCGTCATCCATGCATAGGTGCGCAAAAGAAAGTTCATCCACATCGGAAGCATCACAATCATAAGCATTGTGCTTTGCACCTTTGTATTCATTCGCGAGAGTATGTACGCCAGGGGATAAGAAATCACAAGGCATATCAAAGTCGATAAAGCCGCCATCCAGACCGAACGCCAAAAAATGCTGCCGTACTGACACGCCTCTCTTAAATATTCAAGAGTAAATTCGCCGCTGTCGGTTACGAACGCAAAGAATCCGACCATTATAAGCGGAATGATAACGAATACACCCATCCACAAAAGATACGGGGATGCGGTAAGCTTTTGTCCTATTCCTTTTTTTACTGTCAATATTATCACCCGACCTTTCGATTAAGAGTCCATCTTGTGCATAATGTGAATATCATCGGGTCCGAAAGATATTCCGACCTCTGAATCCACCTGTGCGGCACGTGTCGAGTGAACAAGCCAGCTGAAATCCGATGAGTCAACCACCATTTCATAGTGAACGCCCTTAAACGTCACCGAGCGCACAATGCCCTTAATCTTTCGGTTTTCCGCCGATGTGATGGTTATGTCCTCGGGTCGGATAACAACGTCAACGGGTGCGTTTTCGCCGAAACCGCTGTCAACACATTCAAATTCGTGACCGCAAATCAGGACGCTGCGGTCACAGAGCATTATACCGTCAAGAATGTTGCTCTCGCCGATAAAGTCGGCAACAAATGCGTTCTTGGGTTCGTTATATATGTCCACGGGCGCGCCAACCTGTTGAATGTTTCCGTCTTTCATTACAACAACGGTATCGCTCATCGTCAAAGCCTCTTCCTGGTCATGGGTTACATATATGAATGTAATTTCAAGACTTTGCTGCATACGTTTAAGCTCGTTCTGCATCTCTTTGCGCAGCTTTAAGTCAAGCGCGCCGAGAGGTTCGTCAAGCAACAAAACTTTTGGTCGGTTTATAAGCGCACGCGCGATTGCGACACGCTGTTGCTGACCGCCCGAGAGGTTTTGAACGTTGCGCTGTTCAAAGCCTTTGAGGTTGACAAGATTCAGCATTTCGCCGACACGATTTTTAATTTCGTCCTCGGAAAGCTTTTTGACTCTAAGCCCAAACGCGATGTTTTCGAACACGTTCAGATGCGGAAAGAGCGCGTATTTTTGAAAAACGGTGTTTACGTTGCGCTTATAAGGCGGCAGATTCGTAATCTGTTTGCCCTCAAACATAACGCTTCCTCTGTCGGGCTTTAAAAAGCCGCCGATTATACGCAGAGTTGTTGTTTTTCCGCAGCCGGACGGACCGAGAAGCGTTACAAATTCTTTGTCGCGGATGTCCAGGTTGATTTTGTTCAGAATTGTTTCGCCGTCAAAGGTTACTTCAACATCATTCAGGCTGACAATATTCTCCAATAGAGATACCCCCAATCATATTTTGGTATATTTTTATACATAATAATTACAATATATTATTTTCGCCGAAAAGTCAAGTCTTTAAAATGTAGATTTTTGAACCCCTGCGGCTCAAACTTTAGGTAAATAAAACAATAAATGAGCTTATTTGACAACCGAACGCCAAATACCATATCCGATAATACTTATTTTCGCTCCAATATGCTGAATATGCCCGATTGAAGAATGTCATTGAACATAGACATAATATCGCCGCGCACGCTCTCAAAATCACCCTCACGCGTACAGCATTCCGTTATCACACCCCACAAGCCGTTACAGATTAGCGCCGCCATCTGCCGCGGCGGATATTTCGGGCGCATTTGGGCGCTGTGGCGTATGATATAGTCATAGACGTTTCTGAAAATATGCTGATAAAACGCCGAATAAAGATACGGATTGCGCTCGGATGAAATCATTGCAAAAATCCGCCTGTTTCGGCTGTACAGATTCAATATGCAATCCAACATATTATAATATCCGAAAAGAGCAAGCCGATTCGGATTATTCCGTTCCTGAAGGCGGTAGTAATCCGTGACCGCCTCTTTGACATAATCGCCGAAAATTTCTTCGGCAAGGTCATATTTGTCATCATAATGGGTATAAAATGTGATACGGCTCGTTTCGCCGAGACGGCAAAGCTCAGATACCGTTATTTTTTCAAACGGCATATCACAAATCATCTCTATCATCGTCCTTTTTAAATTCCGCTTGGTTTTAATTACACGTTTATCCTCCATAATGTGTTTATCCTCCTTGTGTCACAAATCATTTGTTTACAGTTTTATAAATGTGTATAATTAACTTTCATTTTTTGATTTATGTAATTGCTTTTTTATTCGTTTTGAGTTATTTTAACATATGTATAAAAAAATTACAAGGTGTAAGGAGAAATTTATTTTGGAAAATAACTATGTTATCACCTGTTGTTCGACGGCAGATATGCCAAAAGAATATCTTGACAAAAGAAATATCCCGTATGTCTGTTTCCATTTTGTGATTGACGGAAAGTCTTATCCCGATGACTTGGGTGAAACGGTCAAAATATCGGATTTTTATAAAATGATTGCTGACGGTGCCATGCCGACTACATCGCAGGTAAACACCGATGAATTTATGCAATTTTTTGAGCCGTATCTCAAAGACGGAAAGGATATTATTCATCTTTCTTTGTCAACGGGAATATCAGGCGTTTATAACTCGGCGAGGATTGCGGCAGAGGAATTGTCGGCAAAATATCCCGAGAGAAAAATTACCGTTATCGATACACTCTGTGCATCGGCGGGCTTTGGCTTGATTATCGATATGGCGGCGGACAGACGCGATTCGGGCATGGGCTATGACGAGCTTTGCAAATGGATAGAGGATAACAAAAAAACCGTTCATCACTGGTTCTTTACAACCGACCTCTTTCATCTCAAAAGAGGCGGCAGAGTCACCGCAACGGCGGCTATTGCCGGGACTGTTCTCAGGATATGTCCGCTTATGCACGTTGATAATGAGGGCAAGCTCACTCCCGTTGAAAAGGTTCGCACCAAAAAGAAAGTTATCGAAAGAATCGTTGAGCGTATGAAAGAAAACGCGGTCGGCGGCACAGATTATAACGGAAAGTGCTTTATATCAAACTCGGCATGCTATGACGATGCGCGCGAGGTTGCCGACAGAATTGAGGCAGCTTTTCCAAAGCTTGCCGCACCCGTTATGATAAATGATATAGGAACGGTTATCGGAAGCCATACCGGCATAGGTACTGTGGCAGTATTCTTTGTCGGCGGCGACCGTGATAAAAATATTTAGCCGCAAAATCGGTAGAATTCCGATAAAAGGGGAGAAGTGTCCGACAGCTGTCTCTGTTCGGTACTTAAACAAATCGTCCGCGCAAGTTATGCGCGGACGATTTGTTTTTAAACGGACGTAATCGCGGCGGAATACTCTTTTTTATCGAGCGGCGGCGGCAAAGGCTTTTCGCTTATAATATAATCAATGTCGCGCACTGTACAGATAGCGTTGACGTATGACTTGCCGATTTTGCTGCTGTCACAGAGCAAGACTCTCTTTTCGGCGTGCCTGAGCATTATGCGCCGAACCCAATTTTCCTCCACCGAAAAATCGGTTGCACAACCGTCAACGGTCAAGCCGCGGCAGGAAAAGAACAAAAGGTTTGCAGTATAACGTTCAATAATCGAATAAGCCTCAGGACCGACAAGCGACATACACGAGGTTATAAGCTCGCCGCCCGTGGCCAAAACCTTTATTCCGTGTTCGCCTGCGGATTGCATCAGTTTAAGACCGCTTGTTATAACGGTAAGATTCTTTTTGTTTGCCAAAAACGGAATTATATTGTATGCGCTCGTTGACGCGTCAAGCAGGATAACATCTCCGTCATTGACAAGCTCGGCGGCGGCTCTGCCCATTTTCGACTTTGCTGTACCATGTTCGAGTTCGCGCAGTATAAACGGAATTTTCGAATCGGCCATACTGCTGTTATTTAAAACCGCTCCGCCGTGCGTTCGATGTATAAGCTGCATCTTTTCAAGATTAGCAAGGTCACGGCGGATTGACGGGCGGCTTGCATAAAGCTTGTCGGCAAGATACGCAACGGTCACCTGTTCCTCGGCAAGCAGGATTTTTATTATCTCTTTTTCTCTGTCCTTGTTCACATTTGATTCTCCTTTAAAAATTTTATATTCTTGGTGAATATACGCATAATTCGTGGTATACATTCCGTTTTTCGGGAACCCTATTTCGCATACATTACGTTTGATTTTTAATAAATATACCACAAAATCATCCGTTCGTCAATAAAAATATGAGCGTTTGAGCGTTTTTAAACCTCGAAATGAGCGTTTTCGCGAGCGAATAATCACAAATCACGGCGTACCTTGATTTTTAAAATTAACGTGCTATTATATATGTTAAACATTGGTGAAAGAGGGTCTTATTTTGAAAAAATCCGATAATTTAAAAACCATTGCCCTTCAGGCGCATATGGGTGTTGCGAGCGAATATCCCGAAAATTCAATGTCGGCTTACCGAGCGGCGGCGGAACAGGGATATGACGTGATTGAACTCGACCTCGGATATACGGCGGATAAAAAAATCGTTACCCTGCACGATGATACGATAAACCGAACGGCATCTCCGGCATACGGCACCGTGCCGACCAAAGAAATACGAATAAATGACATTACATATACCGAGGCTCTCAAATACGATTTGGGAATCGGTGTGTCGAATAAATTCCGCGGCGAAAAAATTCCGCTCTTTGATGATGTTTTGACTTTGGCAAAATCAGAGGGTATACGCCTTAAAATCGATAATAAGATACAAAAGTTCTCGGATGAAATGCTCGGCATTTTATTTGAGCTTTTAACCCCGTATCAAGACTTAATTTCGATAACCTCAAACGACATAGAGTTTATTAAAAAGTGTCTCAAGCGACTTCCAAACACGGCAATCGATTATGACGGCGAGGTTACAGCAAACACCCTAAACGAGTTAAGTGCCCTTATTCCGCGCGAGCGGCTCACGGTATGGCTTCCGTTCGAGTGTAGGCGCACATCGTGGGTAAGAGTTCCTTTCGCTGATGAAGAATCAGCGACAAAGATTAAAAATTTCGCCAAACTCGGAATATGGATTATCGATAACTATGCGGATTTTTATAAAGCAACAGAGCGCTTTAATCCCGACATTATCGAAACGGACGGAACGATAAAACCTTTTAAAAATTGCGGCATAATATACGATATGCACACACATTCCGAAAATTCACACGATTCCACGTGTCCCGTGACCGATATGAAAAAAAGCGCGGAGTCGCGCGGTCTGAAAGGCTTTGCCGTTACCGACCATTGCGATATTGAGTATTGCGAAACAATCGATTTGGACAAGGTATTGAGCGGTTCGACACACGATGCTCAATCGGCAAACGAAAGCGGCGGCGTTGAGGTCATAAAAGGCGTTGAAATGGGCGAAGCCTTTTGGTTTCCCGATGCGGCGGCGAATATTCTAAAAAAATATGATACCGATGTCGTCATCGGCTCTGTTCACGCGGTGAAGTTTGACGGTTACGAAATGCCGTACTCAACGATTAACTTCGGCGAACTCGGCAAGGAAACAACCGAAAAATATTTTGACAAATATTTTGATGATATGTATGTTATGCTCAATGAGTGTGATTTTGACATACTTGCACATCTGACCTGTCCTTTGAGATACATTAACGGAAAGTACGGCTTGAATATTGACGCAAAAAATTACCGTGCCAAGATAGAGAAAGTCTTAAAAGAGGTAATAAAGCGCAAGATTGCGCTTGAAATAAACACCTCGTGCGTATACAAAGACAGCGTCTATTGCGAGTTTATGCCCGAGAAATGGATTCTTGAAATGTACAGAGATATGGGCGGATATTTGATTACGCTCGGTTCGGATGCACACATAAGCCAAAATTCGGCAAACAGTTTTGACGCGGCATACGAGATTATTAAAGAGATTGGCTTTGAAAACATATACTATTATAAAAACAGGCGCGCGATACAATGCGCAGTCAAATATTAAGGGGGAATACATATGAAAGCTGCTGTATTTTACGGAAAGAATAATCTAAATATAGAAGAAAAGGACATCCCAAAAGCGAAAGCCGATGAGGTCGTTATAAAAGTTATGGCTTGCGGCGTATGCGGAACGGATATTCATATTTTCGACGGTGACGAGGGCGCGGCGGCAACATCGCCCGGAACAACGCTCGGTCACGAATTTTCGGGAGTGGTAACAGAAATCGGCGATAATGTAAAGACTGTTTCGGTCGGTGACAGAGTGTGCGTTGACCCAAACAAATTGTGCGGAAACTGTTATTATTGCAAAAGTGCAATCGGTCATTTTTGTGATAACATAATCGGTATAGGAACAACCGTGGACGGCGGATTCGCACAGTATTGCGCCGTTCCCGAAAGTCAGGTATACAAGATTGCCGCCACGACAACGTTTGAACAAGCGGCAATGTGCGAACCCGTTGCGTGCTGTATGCACGGAATCGATATGTGTGATATAAAAACGGACGATACAGTGGTTGTTATCGGATGCGGTATGATTGGAATGATAATGCTTCAGTTGGCAAAGACATCGGGTGCGGCAAAGATTATCGCAATAGAGCCTCAGAGCGAAAAACGCGCTCTCGCCGAAAAGCTCGGTGCGGATTTTTGCATAGACCCCACATCGCAAGACGTGAAAGATGCTTTGACCCGACACGGTATAAACAGGGTCAGCAAGGTTATCGAATGTGTCGGCCGCGCATCAACTATGGAACAGGCGATTGATATTGCCGGTAAAAAGTCAATCGTAATGTTCTTTGGTCTGACCGCGCCCAACGATACCGTTTCTATAAAACCGTTTGAGATTTTCAAAAAAGAAATAGAGATTAAGGCGTCATACATCAATCCGTACACACAACAGCGCGCAATTGAAATGATTGATTCAAATCGTATAGACATAAGCACTCCCGTTTATAAAACGGTGTCTCTCGATGAGCTTCCCGTGATTTTGGCGAACAAAGATTTGCGCCGCCGCGGAAAGTTTATCATAAATCCGAACATATGAGGTATTGAGATATGAAAGATACATTATTCGCAATAGGCGAAGCTCTTATTGATTTTATACCTGACAAATATGGCTGTGACTTCTCTGAGGTCACGGCTTTTGCGCCCAAAATAGGAGGCGCACCGACAAACGTGCTCGGTGCTTTTGCCAAGCTCGGCGGAAAGACTCGGCTTTGCACACAGCTCGGGAATGACCCGTTCGGCGATAAGATTTCAGACGCGCTCAAACAATACAATATAGGCACCGAATTTGTGACCCGAACCGATGCGGCAAACACCGCGCTTGCATTCGTGAGTCTCAGCGCGGATGGCGCAAGAACATTTTCATTTTATCGGAATCCGTCCGCCGATATGCTTTATACCGCGGAAAATTTGAAAAAATCGGATTTCAAAAACTGCTTTGCATTGCATTTTTGTTCCGTGTCGCTCGGTGACTTTCCCATGAAAGACGCACACAGACGCGCAATAGAATTTGCAAAGCAAAACGGCGCAATAATCAGCTTTGACCCGAATTTGAGATTTCCGCTTTGGAAAAGCCGCGAGGATTTAAAAGCGGCGGTAATTGAATTTCTGGCTTATGCGGACATAATAAAAATTTCGGACGAAGAACTTTCATTCATAACCGAAACAGATAATGTTCAAGAGGGATGTCAAAGACTTTTAAAGACGGCAAAGCTTGTATTGCACACTTGCGGAGCGGACGGGGCATATGCATTCACGTCAAACGCACAGGCATTTTCACCGTCCGAAAAGATTAAAGCTATCGACACAACGGGCGCAGGCGATGCGTTTTGCGGTTCGTTTTTGTATAATCTTTATCAAAACGGAATCGACAGAGACGGTCTCGAAAGACTGTCCGAGACCGAGCTTAAAAGCTACCTCGCGGCATCCAACAAATATTGCGGCGAAAGCGTTCAAAGATTCGGTGCGATTGAATCGTATCCGAACACACTTTAATATAACAAACCAAACCGAAAGGCGGAGATATAATGACAACAGATAACTTTCAGATATACCAGCTTGCGCTTGCCGTAAGGGTAATAACAGCAGGTATATGCGGTGTAATAATAGGCCTCGAAAGGCTTACACGTTCCAAAAGCGCAGGTGTCAGAACACACTGTATTGTTGCGGTCGGAGCGGCTCTGATGATGGTAATTTCAAAATACGGATTTTCAGATACGGTATCGGGTGAAATGGGAATGCGCGGCGCGGACGGCGCACGGATTGCCGCCCAGGTGGTAAGCGGAATAGGCTTTTTGGGCGCAGGAATGATTTTTGTGCACAAAAATTCAATAACGGGACTTACAACCGCAGCGGGAATATGGGCAACGGCAGGAATAGGTATGTCAATCGGCGCAGGTCTCTATGTTCTGGGTTTTGTCACAATGCTGACAATTGTTGCGGCACAGATTTTGCTGCATCGAAATTTCAGATGGCTGCAAATGCCAAAAAGCAAGGCATTATACATAAGCGATGTTGACGCAGCGGATTATCAGATACACATAAAAACTATGCTGTCCGAAATCGGCGCAACCGTATCGGATGTATCCGTTGAGAAAAACAAAGAAACCGAAACGAGAAATTATAAAATAGTTTTTGAAGTTCCCGAAAACATAAACGAAGACGAAATAGTCGATAAAATAAGTTATAATTGCAAGATAAAGAGTTTGGCATAACCCTTTATCTTCGAAATTTTTATGTTTCTTATTCAATTTTATCGGGGGCGGCGTAATCCGTCCCCGATATTTATTTCTCTGTTATTTTTATAACATACAATAATTTAAGGATAATACTCCGCCAAGTATAAACTTTTTTGAGAAAAACAAGTTTTTTTGAAAAAAGTGCTTGACTTTTTCCTGTATTGCTGATATAATAGATAAGTCAGTTCAACTTATGCCGATATATCGGGTATGTTGACTTGACCGGCAAGGACGGGTATCGAAGTGGTCATAACGGGGCTGACTCGAAATCAGTTTGTCGGTAACTCCGGCACGTGGGTTCGAATCCCACCCCGTCCGCCAATTATGCGGGTTTGCTTACTTTTGCGAACCCGCATTTACTTTGTGTTTTTTGCCCAATTTTGCCTTAAACCTCTCCATTATTCGTTACCGTACAGTATATTCTTCATCTCTTTTGTTGCGGAAACCTTATCCGCATAATCAAGATGAGAATAAATATTTGCCGTTGTCGCATAATCGCTGTGACCAAGCATCATTTGAATTTGTTTCATACTTACATCGTTTTTCAGCATTATGCTCGCTGCTGTGTGTCTGCAATCATAAAGCCTTAAATTTCGGATATTGTTTTTCTTGATAATTCTCTTAAAATTATCAGAAAGTGTTCTCGGTCGTATCAACTCCCCGATTTCATTAACGCACACATAATCCGAGTATTTGCTGCAATAACCGCTTTTGAAAAGCTTTTTGCACTCATAAATGTTCTTTCTTTTTTCGTCCAAAAGCTCTTTAATCGGTGCTACCAGCGGCAGACTTCTAAAGCTGCTGTTGTTTTTGGTCAGGTCTTTTTGTATCATTTGCAAATGTCCGTCAACTCTTGTTTCGGTTACTGTATGACCGATAAGAATACTGTCATTTTCAAAATCAATGTTAGACCATTTAAGACCGATTGCCTCTTCTCTGCGTAATCCGTAAAACAGCATCATCGTAATCGGAATTTCAAAAATTGTGTCACTCACCAAAGCAAGAATTTTTTGAGATTCTTCAATCGTATAGGCTTGCCCGTGAAAAGGCTGTGCTTTCGGCGGCTCAACACAATCCATAGGATTGGAATCAATAATTTGAAGCCGCCGTGCATCTTTAAATGCCTTGTGTATATTTGCGTGATACCTTTTAACCGTTTTCCCCGATACACGCTTCATCTGCTCAGTGTAAAAATCCTGAATATGCTGCGCCGTAACATCTTTGAGCTTCAATTCAAGTGGCTTGAAATACGGTATAATTATACTGCACACATTGTCGCGATAGCCGCTGTATGTAGTAAGCTGAATACTCGGTTTGACGCGTTCAAGCCATTGCTGCATATAATCCGTGAAAAGAATGTCCGTTGCCGAATCGCCGCAAGCGGCGATTTTAGCCTCCTGTTCACGCATAAAGTCGATAAGCATATCGTTTGCCCGTTTTTTATTTCCTCGTTCAGCCAATCCGGTGCTTTTTGATTTGCGGCGGCGTTTTCCGGCATCGTCTATCCACGAAAGCTTCATATGATAAACTCCGCCGATTGCCTCCAAATGTCCCGAAACCTTAACTTCTTTTTTCGTATTCATCACTACCTTCCTACTACAAGCATTTCAATCAGTTTTGATTTTACTATCTTATATTCCCGACCGACCTTTACGGCGTGAATATCCTTGCTTTTGATTGCTTTATAGATGGTTTTCTTGCTTACATCAAGAATTTCAGCCGCTTGGTCTGCCGACAGAACATCGGGATATTGTTTAAATTTGCGTGTGTCGTTTATAATGCTCATATTTCTGACCTCCTTTCCGATATAGTATACGCACGGATATGCGAAACGATTATAAAGTTAAATATACTTATCATCGTTTATAGTATATCACACGCTTATAAGTTTGTCAAGTATTATTTTTCAAAAATATTTTATAATCGTTTTGTATATTTGTTGACTTTTGAAAAACGATATGATATAATAGATACAAGTATTATGTATATTCGTTATATAAAGTAGGTGTGTTATGAAAGATAATGTAAAGATTTTCGGCTTTTCAAAAAACAAGCGGACATACTATAAGTTAAAATTCAGTCAGATAGAGGAAACTGAGATAAGCTCTGTTTCGGGCAAAGCGGTTTTTGATTTTTTGTGGATTGACGGGAGCGATTTTGAAACTATATTTACAAAAACACTTTCATCATTTGCCGCAGGCGGTGTAAGTGAGGCTATAACGGTTGCTGCACCGTTCGTAGATAAAAACAGCTATTTAACGGTCTATATTGCTGCATTTATCGAATACCTTGCCGAGGGAACAGATAAAGCTCTTGCGGAATTCACGGCGTTTATGGGCAGTGATTTTGCAGCGCCTCCAAAAGATTCGGCGCATTATATGATGAATTTTATCAATGCTATGACGGCAAGTATTGAGCAGAAAAAAGCTGAAATTAAGTTTTATATAAATGATATTATGAAAGATAAAAACGGCTCCCTTAATCAGCGTTTTGTAAACTGCGGAAAAGAGAGCAAACTGTTTGATTTTCAATTTGATTCGCATTTTGATTTTGAAAGCGATGTAATTATCTACCCTCTCGAAACTATGGATGATGTAATTCGCTTTGATATTATGCAGATGCTTGCAAATAAGATTAAATTCAAGCCGTGCAAATGCTGCGGTCATTATTTTGTGCCCGGCGGGCGCACGAACAGCGAATACTGCGACAGAATTATGCCCGGCGAAACAAGACCTTGCAATGAGTTCGGCGCACTTAAAACATTTGATATCACTCATAAAAACGACGATATTCATAAAGCCTATATCACCGCTTACCGCCGTATGGACTCGCGCCAGCGAGCAAAGCTCATCACTAAAGATGAGTTCAAGCAGTTTGGCAAAATCGCCCGTGCCGAGCGTAAAAAATGCTATAACGGCGAAATTACCCTCGAACAGTTCCAAACCTGGCTTGATGATTTTAGATAATCGAATATACGACAAAGCAGCAGACCGGCGGTCTGCTGCTTTAAATTTTCTATAATTTTTTTATTAGCGCAATTGAACATTTAAAATGCATTCTATCCAACTCTTGAGCTGTAAGCATTAAATTCACTTTACTGAAAAAAGGAAGTTTATCAACTAGTGATGATTCTTTATCATCAATTATCGCATATATAACTTCATATTCATTCGAATTAGGTTTGTCCGAATAATTGAAAACTTCTTCTCCAAATTCGTTTTTCGCTATTTCAGATACTTGTCTTCTAAACTCTTCATCACTTATAAAACACTCCGCAGCAATCTTGCCTTGTGCAAATAAATGACTTAACTGAGCTGATTGTCCTTTGTTTTTTACATGAATAAACTTTTTATCTTTATCAAAAATATCACAAGCTTCTATTTTCTTAGGTCCACCAGCAACAGATACCAATTTTTGATCCATTAGGCAGTAATTTGGATTTCCGTTAGCAACCAATTCATTATAATCCTCTTCGTATTTATCCGAAGGACATTCAGGCAAACTAGCATCCGAGATTTTAATCTGTGTTCTTATATAGTTGTTTACTCTTTCAAAAAAAGAGGTTTCAACACGATACCATGAACCCGAACACAAAATATAATTTTCTCCTTCGTATTCAGTTTGAAATACAAGGGCTGAATATATACTACAAATAGTAAAAGGCGTGCCATCAGAATTCATTGCATATAATTTATCTCGTCTCAGTTTCTGATACACATTTGTATTCGGTTTTATTTTGTCTATATATTCCGAAATGTTTAAATTAAGATTGTAATTATCTTCATCGGTTGTCTTTTTCCCCATACCAGAATAGCAAAAACCTATAATTCTATCCCAATCAGTTGTTTCTGGTGGAGCAATATGTAAATGTTCAGTTCTTTTTTCCTCAATAGCCGTAGATAATTCAAAATCTAAAGCTTCTGATAATACTGAATCTCTGACTTCTGCAATATTATCCACCCATTCAAACCCTATATTTTTATATCTCTCGTCATTATAAGCCGAATAATACAAATTGAGTTTTTCTTTGAGTTCCGCTAAATCCATAAAAACAGAAACGACTAACGAGTCCTTTCCACTTATATGATTGCCATATGCTTCGTTATATGGTTCCCCTGTTATACCTTTCATTATATCATTTGTCACATTTAATCCAAATTCTTCTTGAGAAGTACTGTAACTCGCTTGTCTTTGAGTAGTCACAACCATATCTTCTATTGTAGCAGCATTAACGCTCCTCATTTTGTTAGGATTTATTGTGTTTAAGACAACTTTTAATCCAAAATTACGCTCTATATGTTCTTCTTTTAAAAATGAGCGACCATATCCAAATACCACTGCCATTATGCGGTTTTGAATTTTGACTAATAGTATAGCTTTGTTAGAAGCATTATCTGAAATATCTATCGAATCTTTTGCCCAAGAATCTAGATAAGGCTTCCATTTAGGCGTTTTTTTATTGCTGTCACTATAGTAAATTTCACCATCCAACGCAAGTTCTGCTTTCAACTTAGACGAAGAAAGCGTTTGTGGTGATTTCAAACAATCATTAAAATCCTCAACATAGTCTTTGATTAAAAATATAGTTAAATTTATGACTTGTTTATCCATATCTTTCCCTCCTATTCCTTGGTTTGCTCACTTTTCCGTTTAGCTGTATCAACTATGTACAATTCGATATGATTCAAATCTGGAAACACTCCATAACCAGGTCGGGAATACCCACAACGAACGCAATATAAAGAACTTTCATAGTCGTGTTTTGCTGCTAACGGTGTTCCGCAATATTCACAAATTGGATGCAAGTTATCAACCACATATTTACCTTCGTGATTTTTACGCCAAGTCCATTTCCAAGCCCATCCTTGAATTGTATCCTTTGTGTATTTAAGCAATTCTGGTTCTTCTACAAATTCTTTTACCTTAATAATAATCCACATCATAAATAATTGTTAACACAGATCCAAGTATTGTTGATACTATACTTATTGTCCACGGTGATTTTAAAAATTTTCCCAATCAATCCACCTCATATTTTATTACTAAATGGCAAGGATTTTATATATTCTTCCATAAATTTATAATCAGGTTCATCCTTTTCATTTACTGGTAAGTATAATTTGGTTGTTTTTATTAAATCCTTTGTAAACGCTCTACCAAAAACTGGATATCTATATTTCTCCATATTTAGTAAAGAAATAATAAAAGTTGCAGTATATATATTCAACCAATCCGCACGAACTACAATTATATGTGGTCCTGTTATAAAATCATGTTCCTGAAAAAAGATGGTTGCCGTTGTATCTCCAATAGTTATTGCTCCTGCTTTTTCAAGACCATCATAATCCATTATTTGAGCACACATAGAAACTCCATTGTTTTGCTCGGTTCTAGTAATGTATAAAACATAGTCCTCAGAATCCGAATTAATTAAATCAGCATTATTGTACGACTTGCCATTATAAATGTTTTCTTCTTTAATTATCTCATTTACAACAAAAGTTTTCCATTTTCTATCGTTAAGGTGAATATGCTTTTTGTTTCTTGCAGGAGAATATTGCTGCTCAAAATCTGTATAATTATCTAAAAGCCAAATAAATTTTTTAGAATCTTTCAAATCCAATACTGACTTCGAATCCATATATTTATATAATGCATACTTTCTTACAATGTTTTTAAACTGAATATCATCTATTAAACTATAGTCAGTTTTGACATATGCTTCTGGCAAAGCTTCCCCTTGATGATTAATTTTTTGCTTCACCCATACTGTTTCATCCGTAGCGGCGCTTCCGTCTAATTGATCTATCCATTCTTGTCTAATATTTTCCCAAGTACCTGTATTTTTTCTTCCGTTATGTGGTATTACAGCAAAGCCATCATCCTTCCAAATTCCAAAAAACACGGACTTCGATTCATTGTGAGGAATATGTGCTTTAAAAACCATTATACAAGTAGCTGCCCCTACATGGCTATCAAAAAACAATTGCGCAGGCATCGTCATACATGCCAATAAAGTATGATGTTTAAGTAATTCTTCTCTTAATTTGGAACCGCTGCTTCCGGCACAAGACATGGGAACAATAGCAATACCTATTCCTCCAACTTTAAGGTAGTGTAGCATCGATGCTATAAAATCTAATTCATCCTGCCCTTTTTGAATAATTACCTCATTCATTCCAGCAGCGGTTAATTCTTCTTTGTACCTTAAAATTTCGTCATTGTTTTTCTCTATAATTTTCTCTGTAGTTTGTATTTCGGATAAAATCCCCTTGGTTTGGTCTTTTTTCTTTATTTCTTTAAGTTTTTTCGCAAGTTTAGAGTTTTTGTCCTTTAATTCATGAATTTTTTGCATAATCGGATATTCACGAATAACAGAACTATCCTTCTTGTCTAAAGAATACGGAGGATTTATCATTCCTATATCTATGTTTCCGAAGCTACGCAAAGCCTCATGCAACGGAATTTTGGTTTCGTTCAAGTAAGTCTTTCCGCTATCATCTACAGGCGCATAAGAATCTATTAACAACGAAGAACAATTAAACAAATTAGATTTGCCATCTCCATGAAAACGCATATTAGCATATGCTAGGGCATACATAGAAGCATCTCGTTCCACGCCAATCAAACTATTAGACTGTGCCTCTTCATACTTTTTTGTTTTTTCGGTTTCACTAATCGACAAAGAAGAAATGTTTTCTTTTATTCTACCTAGTGCCGAAATTAAAAATGCACCTGTGCCACAACATGTATCGATGATTTTTGTGTTTTCATTAAATTTATTATCAGAAAAGTACTCTGCAATATCACAGAATAATTCTGTGATATGTTTAGGAGTAAGCACAATGCCTTTCTCCTTAGCGTTTCCTTTAGTGAACCTAAGAAATGTTGTGTAAAATTCGCCCATTACATCTATTCCACTGTATTTTTCTAATACCTCGATAACATTTTCGTATAACGAATAAATACAGCAAGAAAGGACTGTATCACCATCAATAAAATACTTGTTATCCTTTCCTTTAGGCGCTTGAATTAATTCATCCTTCGAAAGTAGTCCGTCGTAAAAGGTTTTTAATGCTTTTCTTTTTCCACGAGGAATTTTATCTATATCCCAAATTCCACGTATATAGTCAGGATCATACTCATTTCCGTCTCCGTATAATGATGCTTTTAACATTTTCACAGAATTTCTAGAAATTGAATCAGATAACATTTTCTTGGCTTTAGATGCTTTTTTCTTGTCTATAGCGTTTTTTGTGTCAACATAAAGCTTAGATTCGTGATTTGTTAATCCCAATATAACAGCCGAAACAAATCCAGCTTTAGAATTATCCTCTATTCCATTGGAACGAAGAAAATTAGCACAAGAAAGGGTGTAACGTCTAAGTTCTTTTCTAATCTGTTCTTCTGTACTTGCAAAACGTCCTAAAGCTATTTCAATGTCCTTTTCATATTTACTAATAGCAATGAGTGCATTAGTTAAATAATCGTCCTCCAACACTTCAATGTCTGATATATTACCACCTTTCGGCCATACAATAGAGGTAACTCGACAAGTGCTTTCAAGTTGACCAGAAACTCCAATTGATATAACGTCATAATTATCACACAAAAAAGACGCATACCACAACGCACCATTAACTGCAAAGTTTTCAGTTTCTGTTGCAGGTCCATATCCATGCATTTTATATTCATCCGGAGATGTCAATGATGAATGATTTTTCTCATCTCCTTTGCACTCAATAATTACAATAGTTTCTGAACCATCTTTAGTAACTATAAAGTCAGGCGTTCCCTTGCTTCTTAATGTTTGTTTTTTAGAAGCTTTTGCAAATACACCCGTTAACCAATCATAAGCTGTTCCTTTGTAACTATCCTCTTTAAACCATGTTATCCCATCTACCTTAGTATTTTGTGCAGACGGATAACCTGAAATATTTTTCAGCTTTTCGGCAACTAAACCTTTTGTTGTTTCTTCACTAATTTTAGCCATTTCGCTTTTCCTCCATCATATCCACAAACTCTATCAAACTTACATTACCCATCTCATTTGCCTTATCAATACAACCTTTTGTAAATCCTGATTTCGAGAACAGAAAGTAATGTTTTGTTTTATACGAGAACAAATTGCTGCGTTTTACGAGTGTTTCCAAAACGCCGAGGTCAACTTTTTCGTTTGTCCACTTACACTCTGCAAAAAGGGCAGTATTTTTGTCTTGTTCGCCCATAATGTCGATTTCCTCCTGACGCTTTTCTTTGGGGTTATTGCCCCACCAGCGACCGAGGGCTGTAAACTCAACCGGACAGTTGCCGGAAAGGAGCTGTTTCCACAAATACTGTTTACAGATTTCCTCAAAAACCTTGCCCATATAGTCCGAAAGCTGTGGCTCGATACGCTTATATGCCAAATCTGCGGCGCCGCGGGCGATGATTGAATTATTTTCAAACACGAACCGATACCAAAAGCGGAACATATTATCTTCAATCGAATAAACCGACTTTCGGGATGCCTTTTCGCCGTACGGTGTTTCTTTCTGCACAATTCCCAAGTTAATCAGATTTTTGAGATAAATTGCACAAACATTGGTATCTTCGCCGACTTTGCCCGAAATTTCCGACATTCTCGACGCTCCCGTTGCAATAGCGGCAATGATCGCCGTATAGATTGCCGGTTCTCTGACTTCCTGTTTCAAGAGGTTTATCGGCTCTTCATACAAAAATGAAACGGGATTCAAAAACGTATCTTTAATATTATCCTCAACGCTCAATGCGTCGTTAATCTGCAACAGGTACTGCGGAGTACCGCCGACAACCCCATAGATAAGAGCTTTATCTTCGGCAGTGAAATTTTTGAAGTAGCGGCAGGTTTCCTCAAAGTCGAATGGCAAAAGTTTTATTTGCGCCGTTCTTCTGCCATACAGAGGCGCTTTATAGGCAAGAACGTGATCCTCCATATACGACATTGACGAACCGCAGAGAATCAGCATCAGCTTTGATTTATCCTTGTATTTATCAATCAAAAGCTGAAGGGTAGAGGCAAGGCTCTTTGACGAGCGTGCAACATACGGGTATTCGTCGATTGCAAGAATGATGCGTTCTTTTTCGGCAAGTCGGAACACATATTCGAGTGCCGATTGAAACGACGAGAATATGCTGTCAATCTCCGTACCGCTGACATACTCCATAATGCTCTTTGAAAAATTTTCGAGATTCTGCTTTGCATTGCTCTCGACACCCATAAAATAAATAGCATTTTTATCATCAATAAATTTGTTGATAAGTGCGGTTTTACCCACACGGCGTCTGCCATAGATAACCGCAAATTCAAATTTATCCGATTTGTATAATCTTTCAAGAGCTGAAAGCTCTCGCCCTCTGCCTATAAACATAATCTAAACCTCCAATTCGAATTGATATTATTATACCACAGATTTTGCAAATAGTCAAGTGTATTTGAGTAATTTATAATTTGATAAGTGTGTTTTATTTATAGCTCCGAACGCATCTCCAAATATCATTCATTAAATTCACAGCACTATCAATTCTATCATCTGAAATATGTCTTTCAGCGTTTGCGATATGGGCGATCTGATTGATATTGTTGCCGATGTGGTTCAGCTCATTATAAATCTTTAAAAGCTCATCCGTCTTGAGTGGGTGAATCTCACACTCCAATATAAGCTTTGTAATAACCGCCGTCATTGTCAAACCGGAATTTTTTGATAGCCTTTCAAGCTTTTTTCGCACCGCATCGGAAACATAAAAATTCAGTTTATTTGTATTTGCTCTCATTGTTTTTCTCTCCTTTCAAAACAGGGGTTTTAGGGGCGAAGCCACAAACAAGCGGGCTTTTGGGAGTACAAATGCCGTGCTTGCTAATACATTTGCGTACCCAAACGCTATGCTTGCCGCACACAAGACGGCTTCGCCCCATAAAATCAGCCGCAGCCGTATAAATCGTGATTTACTTCCGCTGTGTAGAAGCTTGATATTGTCTGCGGTGCGTTGTAAATGCAGGTCAGCATATAGGCTTTAATGTTCTTGATTTTGGTTGTATTTTTCTTAATGCAGTCAAGCACATATTCGATATGCTCACTGTTGATTTTTAATAACTGCGACTTTACAACCTCTCTTGAGAAATCATTTCCGGCGATGCGTACCGTTTTGGAATTACCGCATATAGTTTCCGCCATAACACTCACAAGTTCATCAAGTATATCGCCGCTATACCTCTCGCAAAGAATGTCATAATTGATATTTTCTTTTATCCGATTCGTCATCGCATCTATCACGTTTTCTGTGATTGATAGATTGATGTTGTTAAAAGAATTATTAATATTTTTATTTATATATTGATTGGGTGCACGCTGTTCACTACGTGGTGCAGATATTTCATTACCCGGTAGTGAAGGCTGTTTATCAGGTGGTGAATTATTTTCATTACCCGGTGGTGCAGACGTTTCACCGGGCAGAGAAAAATCAGGGCTCCCGATAAGCACTTCATAGTCGTTAGCCGTATGATCACCCTTGCTGCTTATTCGTTCAGTCTTTTTTATGCAGCCCAACATCACAAGCTCGCTTATAATATCAATAACCTTTCGCCTGCTGATTCCGCTGTCATCAGCAATCGTCTGATAAGACGGAAAAGCAATATTACTGCTGTTTGAATAACTGCAAATTACGCTGAGAACCACCTTGTGCAATGGCTTTAATGTGCGGCTTCGCAAAATGTTATTCGGCATTTGTGTAAATCCCGTATCGTATGTAATTTTCATTCTCGCTCAACTCCTTCCGGGTAAACATATTCGGCAAGCACAAGTTCCTCCGCATAATGCCTTGCAAAATTCATACGCCGAACCCATTCCATTTGATCGGTGCAAGTCGAATCAATGCTTTTTCTGAATTTGCTTATGATGTCATCATACATTTGCTGTGCGCTGTCGTCAATTTCCTGAATGTAATCCATCAACTTGCCGCTGAGATTCAAACTTGTATAAAAACAGCTGCGGTGAGCTTTTATGTACCTTAAACGCATCATTCCGAATCTGCCGATATTGTACTCTTTGTTTGGCACGGTCAAGTCGGGTAAATAATAATCTCCGTATTTTGTATAACTAATTTTCATTGTCAATCATCCTTTCAAATTCTTGTAATTTTGCCTTAAGTTTCTTTGATTTTACGTGCATATTGTAAAATTTGCTGCTGCTCATAAATTCAAGCAGTGATGACTTTGGAATTTTGTTTGATCTGCCTGTCAAAAAGGCTTTTATCAAATCTCGGTCAATCCATCCTTGAACCGAGGTTTTGCAATAACCCGTAATCGCTTTTATTTCAAGCACGGTTAAAATATCAGGAGAATCTTCTAACCATTGCTCACAAAATTTGCACCATTTTTTGTCCATAACTCTGCCTTTCTCTTAACTTGTTTTAACTCCTTTTATCTGCCTTTTTGTTTTGCCCTCGTTTTGCCCAAAATGAAATTTTTCTGCAAAAACCAAGACTTTGAAAGCTGCAAGTTTTTATGCCGAAAGCAAAAGAAAAGGAGCTGAAAACCCCGAATATATCAAGGTTTTCAGCTCCTTTTGAAGTTTCTTATCAGTATTTATTTTTCCTTTTGAGAATGTATTTATACAACACTCGAAATCAGTTTGTCGGTAACTCCGGCACGTGGGTTCGAATCCCACCCCGTC
>OIYO01000821.1_pt1 | contig 21895 bp, 21 predicted proteins | sample 1588191 | NCBI WGS metagenome assembly OIYO01 (sample SAMN03283275) | human gut metagenome | biome: human-associated habitat; material: feces | host: Homo sapiens | place: Peru | collected 2012 | reverse complement strand
GGTTAAAGCATACAAAATTGATGAAGTGGTAAGAAATAAAATACTAAAAGCTGGATTTCCAGATTATAACCATGCAACAGGGCATCCAGTGGGTCTTAAGGTTCATGATATTGGAGCGGTTATATCGCTGAAAAATTCTAAAAGAGCAAATCTTCCTCTCATAGAAAATGGCGTGTATACGTTAGAGCCTAGAATTCAAATAGCTAATGGTGGTTCTATTGAAGAAATGATTTTGGTAACAAAATTTGGTGGTATACCACTTTGTGAAAAACAAGAAAAAATATATATTATAAAATAATGAAAATGAGGGGATATATATGATAAATTTAAATTTAGCAAAATTACTTGCTCTTATTGTAGCAGGTGTTTGGATAGTGTTAATACTTGTATTTTTAATAATGAAAGATTTTAAAGATAGAAAATACAATAAGGTTTTAAAAACAAAAGAGCAAATGTTAAAAGATGAAGAGAATAAAATTTAAAAAATGATAAAAAATAATAATGAATAAGAGAAAGGATGATATTATGGAATTAAGCTATAAAAAGGAAGATGTTTATTCTAAGCTAAATGAAGAACAATTAAAAGAGGTAGATACATTTACTACTGATTATATTAAATTTTTAAATACAGCTAAAACAGAATATGTTTGCGTTGAAGAATTTACAAAGCAATTAGATGAAAACGGTTTTAGCAATATAAATGATAAAGAAACTCTAACTTATGGAGATAAGGTTTATTTTATAAACAAAGAAAAAGCTATTTTTGTAGCAGTTATAGGAAAAGAAAGCTTGCTTTCAGGAGTTAATATAATAGGTGCACATATTGATAGTCCAAGACTTGATTTAAAGCCTATGCCAATATATGAAAATAAAGGAGCATGTCTTTTAAAAACACAATATTATGGTGGTATAAAAAAATATCAATGGATGTCAATTCCTCTTGCAATGTATGGAGTTGTATATAACGAAAAAGGCGAAAAAATAAAAATCGCAATTGGAGATAAAGAAGAAGATCCATGTTTTACAATAGCAGATTTATTACCACATCTTGCAAGTGACCAATTAAAACAAAAAGCAAATGATTTTATTGATCCTGAAAAAATGTCTGTACTTTTTGGTGGAATAAAAGATAACTCAGCTAAAAAAGATAAAGTAAAAGAAATTATAGAAAAAGATATTCCTATAAAAAAAGTAAAAATGACAAGAGAAGAAGCAAAAAGTTTTTATGAAAAAAATGATACTCTAAAAGGGAAATTACAACTAGATGCAGAATCAAAAAAAGAAATTGTATTATATTATTGTGAAGATTATTATAATTATTTTTATGGAGTAATGCCAATTTCTACTGGATTTATTCATATGTATGAATTAATTAAATATGGAAATAGATTTTTAATTCGCTATCCAAGTAGTAGCGATCCAAATAAATTACCAGAGTTTAAAGAAACAAAAAAATTACTTGCAACTTTAGATGAGTATGAAGATATTCATAAAGTACTAAATGTTCATACATTAAATAAATTAAATAGGATTATAGATGACAAGAAAATTATAGATTATATTTTATTAGATGAAGCTTTACATGAGAAGAAAATGGCTCAAATATCTGATAGTATTGTAAAAAAACCAAAAGTAAAAATGGTATTAATTGCTGGTCCATCATCATCTGGAAAAACGACCTTTGCTAAAAGATTAGGAATGCAGTTAAGACTAAATGGACTAAAACCTGTAACTATTTCGGTGGATAATTACTTTGTAGAAAGACAAAATAATCCAAAAGATGAATTTGGAAATTATGATTTTGAATGTATAGAAGCAATTGATATTAAATTATTTAATGACCATTTATTAAGACTTTTAAGAGGAGAAGAAATAAAAGTTCCTACATTTGATTTTGAACATGGAACTAAAATCTATAGAGGAAATACAATGAAATTAAATGAAGACGAAATTTTAGTAATTGAAGGAATTCATTGTTTAAATGATAATCTTACTATGCTTATTCCAAAAGAACAAAAATACAAAGTATATATAAGTGCTCTTACAGTATTAAATATGGATAACTATAATAGAATTTCTACTACAGATACAAGACTAATTAGAAGAATAGTAAGAGATAATCAATTTAGAAGTTATAGTGCACTTCATACATTAAAAATGTGGGATTCTGTAAATAGAGGAGAGGAAAAAAATATATTTCCATATCAAGAAGAAGCAGATAGTATGTTTAACTCATCTTTAATATATGAACTTTCAGTACTAAAAGATTATGCTATTCCACTATTAGAAGAAATAGATTCTTCACATCCAGAGTATTCAGAAGCTAAAAGATTAATTGGAATGTTAAAATACTTTAAACCAATTCCAGGGGAATATGTACCACGAAATTCATTACTTAGAGAATTTATTGGTGGAAGTTTATTTGAAGAAGATTAAGAAAAAATAAAATAATATTTGATGAAAATTAGGAAATAAAAATTAAAACGAGAGGATTTTAAGGTAAATATGAAAAGTAAATTTACTGAAATTGATGAAGAATTCATTTGTGAAAATTGTGGTAAAAAAGTAGGAAAGTTGGGGTATTCATGTAGAAATCATTGCCCATACTGCCTACACTCTAAGCACTTAGATATTAATCCAGGAGATAGAGAAGAAAATTGCCATGGAATATTAGAGCCGATTGGCTTAGAAGTTGACTCTAAAAAAGGGTATGTTATTATTTTTAAATGCAAAAAGTGTGGAAAAATCAGAAAAAATAAAGCAGCAAAAGATGATAATATGGATTTATTAATTAAATTAAGTGCTAAACATTAATTTTAGGTTTTATCATTAAATAAAAAATTACAAAATAGAGACATCAGTTTTGAAATACTGATATCTCTATTTTAATATAAACATTAAATTTAGACTTCTCTATGCCAATTACCATTTGTAAAATTAGAACCTTCTAATTTGCATCCACTTTTAATCGATTTAACAATTTCATTAATTTGAGAAACAGTTTCATTCAAAAAATCTAATCTAAAATTACATAGTGAAGTTTCTGGAGGATTAATCGAAAGTATTTTACTATTATAAATAGTTTGAATACCATCTATACTATCAGGAACAACTTCAAATTTATATCCTAATCTATCTAATAAATAAAATTTATTATTACTGCTACATGGATGAGAACATTCTTTTAGGCATTTATTACTTTTACCTAGAAGACAGTAATTCATATTCATAACTGGAATATTACTATATACAATAAGTTCTGTTTGATAACTTTTTGTAAAGTTATTAAAATCACTTTCATTTAGTTCTGGAGATAACGTTATAGTGCTAATTCCTAGGTTTATTAATTCATTTGTAGTTATATCATTAAACACATTTAGGGTATAGTTTGCAATAAAGTCGTATTGAGTGATATATTTATTTAACATTTCTAAATTCCCCAGATTAGATATAACAAAACCTTTAACTTTATAGGTATTAAGAATTTTTTCTATATTTAAATTTAGCAATTTTTTATAATTATCACGCATAATGGTTGGCAAGTAAATATACAATTCAAATGATTTAGAAATATTTATTAAAATTTCCTTATAATTTGAATTTAAAAAAAACTTTAAAGGAATGTAGACTCTATCTATATTTTGTAATAATGAATAATTATCACCTATGTTTAGGTTGTTTAGTAATATTGAATATTTATTAGTAAAGTTATCGTTTTTTGTTTGAATAACAGATAAATTGTTTAAATTTACTTCCTTTTTGCAATATTTTGAAATGATAATATTTTCAAGTTTTGCCAATGCATCTCTTCTGAGTTTATTAATATCAGAAATATGAGGAATATATAAATTATCATCTAGATGTATTGCAATATTTTTAAACTCATAAGGAGTGTTATTTGTTTTCATAATCTGACTTTTTATTCTATCTTCTGTAATAGGAGTATTTAGAGCCTTTTGAGGTATTATATCAGTTGTAATATCAAAATTTATATCATTATAAAAACTGTCTTCAAAGTTAATACAAGAAATGTGCATTTTCACAGGCTTATTTAGGTGTATTTGGATATCACATTTTAGTGGTATTTTTTTATTTTCTATATTTAGATATGATGTTTGAGCGAAAGTATCTTGTTCTTTACTAGACATTTTAAAAACCTTTAGACCATTTTTAAATTTCCCCTTCATTCTTCCCAAAGTAACCTTTTCATTTGCTCTTGCCGAAAACAATGTTTTTTTATTACTTATAATTTCAGATATTGTATATGTACCATTTTCGGATTCTATACTAATTGTATCACCAATAGCTATTTCCTCTTGTAAATTTAGAGTAATATGACCTTTGTTTAAATTAAAATCAGAAATTGTTCCCAAAAATAGTCCCATATTATTTGGTTTAGAAGGATATATTAAAGAACGATTTCCACTACTCTTTAAGTGACCTAAAGAAAATCCGCCTCTGTTAAATACTTGAAGCAAGTCTTTTTTATCCTTTTCTGAAACTAAAAACTGACGATTACTTTCTACCATATCTATATATTTTCTGTAAATTCTAGTTACAGTTGCAACATATTTTGGAGGTTTCATTCTACCTTCAATTTTAAAGCAAGTAACACCAGCTTTTATTAACCTTGGCAAAAGTTCTAATGAACATAAATCCTTTGTACTAAGCAAATAGCCAGTATCTAATTTTGTTTCAATTTTATTGTTACTTTTAATTAATGTATATGGAAGTCTACAAGTTTGAGCACATCTTCCACGGTTCCCAGAACGTCCACCAATAAAACTAGAAGCAAGGCATTCGCCAGAGTAAGAAATACACAATGCACCATGTACAAATACTTCAATTTCTACATTTGAATTATTACAAATGTATTCAATTTCATCTATAGAAAGTTCTCGAGACAAAACAACTCTCTTAAAACCTATCTTCTCTAATTCAAGAACCCCATCTAAATTATGAGCAGTCATTTGAGTGCTTGCATGAATTGGCAAGTCTGGTATATTTTTAATTAAAAATCTAGCAAGACCTAAATCTTGAACAATAATTGCGTCTATACCACATTCATAAGCATATTTAGCAAGTTTTACTGCATCTTCAAATTCATCATTTTTAATTAGTATATTTAGTGTTAAATTTGTTTTTACATTTCTTAATTTACAATATTGTATTGCATTTTTTAATTGTTCATTATCAAAATTACCAGCAGATGCACGTGCACTAAATAAAGTTGAACCAAAATAAACACTATTTGCTCCATTTTGTACAGCAGCTTTTAAACATTCAAAATCACCTGCAGGTGATAATAATTCTGGTTTTCTCATATAAAATTTAGTATAACTTATATTATACTTTCCTCCTTACATACATTTTTATATATTGTAACACAAAAAAATAAATTTGCATATTATATCGTATAAAATAAAAAAGGAGGGAAAAGTATGCCAGAAGAAGGAAGAAATTGCGGATGTGGTTGTAACAACAATAATAATGGTGGATTTTTAAATGGAATATTTGGTGGTTGTTGCGGAGACAATACAGAAATACTATTTTTTATAATAATATTTTTACTACTCTTTACAAACTTCGGATGTGGATGTCAAAGAGGTTGCTAGTAATGTTTAATCTAATAAAAACATAAAAACTTTATTTCTCATAGAAGACAATAAATAAAATTACAAATTTTCATTAGATATATTACTTAAAATTAAAAGCACATCATATTACTATAATTAAATAGTAAAAAAGGAACGTAAGAATTCAAGCGTTTCTTTTTTTTCGATTTTAATTGACGAAAAAAAACAAGAATGATATACTTGTATCGTAAAAATAATAGCAAAAGAGGAGGATAAAAATGTTTAATAAAAATGTTTTTATGAAAGGGCTAGAAAAATCAAGAAAAATGATAGTATTTATTATTGTTTTTACTTTAATAATATATTTAATTTTAGGTAGTTTAAGTACAAAATATGTTTTTGCAGGGCAGGAAAGACAAAATATATCTGCAAGATTAAACAATTATCCAAGATATACAGAATTAATTAATAAATTAAGACAAGCTCATCCAAATTGGAATTTTGTAATTTTGTATACAGGACTAGATTGGAACCAAGTAATAAAAAATGAAACATTAGCTTGGCATGGAAGAAATCTAGTACCATCTAACAAAACAGGAGATTGGATTTGCTCTACATGTAATGATAAGAAATATGATAATGGAACATGGAGATGTGCATCAGAAGCGGCGGTATCATATTACATGGACCCAAGAAATTTTTTAAATGATGATGATATTTTTCAATTTGAAGAATCAGTATTCAATTCATCTATACATAATACAAACGGAATTATGAAAATGACAAATGGAACATTTTTAGTAGGACAAGAAAATGCAGAAGCAATGTTACAAGCATGTCAAAATGTAAACATAAACCCATATCAAGTAGTTTCAAGATTACTTCAAGAACAAGGAAGAAATGGTTCAACAATGAGTAGAGGAAACCAAGGATACTATAATGTATTTAATGTTGGCGCTACAGGAAATTCCTCTTCTCAAATTATTGCAAATGCAACACAATATGCAAAAAATAAAGGATGGAACACATTAGCAAAATCAATTATAGGTGGAATAGATTTTTTAAAGTCACAATATATTGGTAAAGGACAAAATACACTTTATCTTCAAAAATTTGATATAGATGATAGTGATGGAAGTTTATATTATCATCAGTATATGCAAAATTTATCAGCAGCATATACAGAATCAATGAATGTAAAAAATATATACAGAAATATAGGAGTTTTCAACAACAGTATAAGTTTTGTAATTCCAGTTTATGAGAATATGCCACAAGATAAATGTCCAGTACCTGGAACACAAGGAATTGTTACACAAAACGTTAAAGTAACAGGAACCGAAGTTAACATTCGTGAATATAAAAGTACAGATTCTAATATTATAGTTACATTAGGAACAAATACAACTTTATTAAGAATAGAGAAGGCTAATGTAGAAGAAAATGGATATTACTGGGACAAAGTAGTATTATCAGATGGAAGAAAGGGATATGTTGCGAGTAAATATATTGAACAAATTGAAGATATTACAAATTGCAATGAAAACGTTGTTGCCAATACATCTGTTAATTTAAGAAATGGTCCTGGAACAAATAATACATCTATTATTACCACACTTACAAAAGGACAAATAGTAACAAGAATAGAAAAAGGACAATATGATGGATTAGATGGATATGATTGGAATAGAGTAAAACTAGCAGATGGAAGACAAGGATATTTAGCAAGTTGTTTCTTGGATGATATAGGAGGAGATTCTAATAATACTGGAAACAATGAAACAATAAAAGTAATAACAAGTGCTGGATTATATGTAAGGGAAAATCCAGGAACAGATGCAAATGTTCTAACACTACTAAATTACGGCGATACAGCAAATAGAATAGAACAAAATGTATCAAATGCAAATGGACTTATATGGGATAAAATAGTTACAAATAGTGGTGTAGAAGGATATATAGCAAGAGGAAATAGTCAAGGAAGTTTTATAGAGATTGTAGACAATAAAAGTGATGAAAAGTCAAATGAGTGTGATGTAGATGGAAACGGAAATGTTAACTCAACTGATCTGTATTATGTAATAAAATTTCTAAAAGAGACACCAGATCAATACAATAAAATTTATGATGTTAATAAAGATGGCAAAGTAAATTCAAGTGATTTATATGCAATTATTGTGTATTTAAAACAACATTAATAAAAAACGGAGGAAAAAAATGAAAAAAATACGTTATAAAATAATTATGATAATATTTTTTGCAGGAGTTTTATTACTTTTAAATAAATCGACTAGTAATGCCGCAACTGCAGGTATTTCTGCAAGTAGTACAAATGTTAAGGCAGGAGACAATGTAAGTATAAATGTATCTATTAGTGCTGCAACATGGAATTTAAAAGTAGCTGGTTCAGGAATTTCAGATTCAATAGTTGGTGTTGATATGGATGTTACAAATAAATCAACTAGTAAATCGTATAAATTAAATACATCTAATCCAGGTACTTATACAGTATCTCTATCTGGAGATATAACAGATGCAAATGGTTCATCAAAAAACATATCAAGTTCTGTGACTGTTAAAGTATCAGAAAAAAATAATAGCAATACAACAAAATCTACTACAGAGGAATCTAAAGAACCAAGTTTTACAAAAACAAATCAAACAGTATATGCAACTGGAGATGTAAATGTAAGAAGCAGTTATAGTACTTCAAGTTCTTCAGTTGGCTCACTAAAAAAAGGAGACTCAGTTACAAGAATTGGAGTGGGAAGTAATGGATGGAGTAAAGTAACATTTAATGGAAAAACGGCGTATATTAATTCAAATTATTTAACAACAACGAAACCAAAAGAAGAAAAATCAACCAATAAAGCTCTTAAAGGTTTGGCAGTTGAACCAGCCGGACTAGATCCAGAGTTTAACAAAGACACAACCAATTATACTCTAACTGTAGAACAAGATGTAACTTCTTTAAAAATAAATGCAGAAGCAGAAGATGAAAAGGCAAAAGTTTCTATTTCTGGAAACGAAAATTTACAAGAAGGAGATAATACAGTAAAAATAGTAGTTACAGCGGAAGATGGAACTGCAAGAACATATACAATTATCGTTACAAAACAGAAAAAGACAGCATTAAAGTTGCAAAAATTAGAAATAAATGGTATAAATTTAAATGAAACATTTAACCCAGATATTTACAAATATACTGCTACTTTAAATGGAACTTCTAATTTAACTAACCTTGATGTTAAAGCAGTAGCAAACCAGGAAGATGCTATTATTGAGATTATTGGAAATGATAATTTGGTTATAGGCGAAAATGTAATTACTGTAATAGTTAAATCAAAGGATGATAAAGAAAATGTAACATATCAGATTTTGGTTAATAAATTAGAAAATACTTCAATAACTGGAACAAATAAAAAAACACAAAAAGGAAATATATTGCTCTTTACTGGAATAGGAATGCTTATATTTGCGATTTTAATTATTATATTTATGATTGTTAAAAGAAGAAAAAAATCTGATAACGAAGATGCAGATATAGGATTTAATTATAGTGATGATATTTCAGATGATCTATATGGAATTAAAAGCCAAGATGATAATACAAAGCAAGAGATAAAAGAAAGTGAAGAAAAAATAGTAGAGGAGAATTCTTCAGATGAGATAAAAAGTACCAAGCTATATGATGTAGAAAAAGAAGTGGATTTTTCAGATGAAGATAAAAAAGCTAGAAGAAAGGGAAAACATTCAAAATAGTATTTATTAAATAATAATTTTAATATTTCTGGAATGATTAAGTAATTTGTATTTAATCATTCCAGAGAATAAATTAAATATATCTTGATAATAATAAATAAAAATTACAAAAATGCTATTGTAGCTCAGTTGGTAGAGCACCAGATTCGTAACCTGGGGGTCGGGAGTTCGATTCTCCCCAGTAGCTCCATAAAGTACTTGTAAACTGATAAAAATATATTATCAATATTAGGAGAATATAAATGGATGGTAAATTAAGAAATATGACATCAATATATTTAAGCGATAATAACAATAATTTGCTATTACTATATAGAATAGGATCAAAAGCAATAAAAGATTCATATATAGGAACTGCGGGAGGACACTTCTAAAATGAGGAACTTAATAACGCAAGAGCATGTATATTAAGGGAACTAAATGAAGAAACAAATTTATCAGTAGATGATATAGTAGATTTAAAATTGAGATATGTGACACTACGACATAAAAAAGATGAAATAAGGCAAAATTATTATTTTTTTGCTAAATTAGTAAATAAAAATAAAGTAATAACAAGTAATGAGGGAAATCTAAAATGGTTTAAATTTGATGAGATATTAAAATTAGATATGCCACATACAGCAAAATATATGATTAGGCATTACATAGATAAAGGAAGATTTAATGAAAAGTTATATGGCGGTATTGCAGTAAAAGATGGTGTGTCATTTATCGAATTGGAGAACTTTGAATAAACTGACAAAGTGAGCAGATTTATTATATATGACGGTCAAGAAACTAAATAGTGGGTGGATAATAATTGATTTATTGTCCACTCACTATTTCTATATTAAATTATAAATAAAAATATAATTAATTATCACTTATTTTTATCTCCTTTTTTTCCTCCTTTAAAATAATTATAACAAAATTACAATAGTGTCAATGGGGACAGGTCTATTTGATATTTATAAAAAATTTTAAACAAGCTACACATTTTAAAAAAAGTATGCTATACTAAAAGCGTTAAAAAAGTTTATGGAGGAAAAGTATGGGATTTTTTAGTAAATTAAAAGAGGGTCTTAGTAAGACAAAGGAATCTTTTAACGAAAAGATAAATAATGTATTTAGTAATTTTAGAAAAGTAGATGAAGAATTATTAGAAGAGCTTGAAGAGGCACTTATCATGTCAGATGTTGGAGTAGAAACTTCTATAAGAATTATTGAAGCTTTAAGAAAAAGAATTAAATTAGAAAAAATTGAAGAAGAAGAAAAAGTAAAAGAAGCTTTGAAAGAAGAAATAAAGAAAATTTTAGATGAGCCAGATTGTATAATGCATTTAGATACAAAGCCTTCTGTAATTCTAGTTGTGGGTGTAAATGGTGTCCGGAAAGACAACATCGATTGGAAAAATTGCAAATGTATTAAAAAAACAAGGAAAAAAGGTAGTTATTGCAGCAGCAGATACATTCCGTGCAGCAGCAGTTGAACAGTTAGAAATTTGGGCAGATAGAGCAGGATGCATTATAGTAAAAAAACAAGAAGGTGCAGATCCAGCTTCAGTTGTATTTGATGCAATAAAACAAACAAAGCAGGAAAATGCAGATGTTTTGATTTGTGATACTGCAGGAAGATTACATAATAAGAAATATTTGATGGATGAATTGATAAAAATAAAAAAAGTAATAGATAAGGAACTTCCGAACTCTTCAAAAGAGGTTTTAATGGTTTTAGATGCAACAACAGGTCAAAATGCAATTATGCAAGTTAAAGCATTTAAGGAAGCAGTTGACATTAATGGTTTGGTTTTGACAAAGCTAGATGGAACAGCAAAAGGTGGAGCTGTAATTGGAATAGTTTCTGAAAATAATATTCCTATAAAATATATAGGAATAGGGGAACAAATAGATGATATGGAAGAATTTAAAAGTGCAGACTTTGTAAATGCAATTATTTAAAAGAAAGGTTTGTGATAAAAATGGAACAAAATGATATAAGAAAAGACATTCGGAGACAATAAAAAAATACCAAAAAAAACAAATAAAAGAAGAAATACAATCGTATTAATTTCTGGAATAATTACATTAATAGTAGCTTATGTAATGTTCCGCGGTTCATATTTGGAGACTTTAGAAATTGGGGAAAATTATATTAATCTATTTTGGCAAAATGTTAAATATTTATCTTTAACATTGGCTATTAATTTTAGCATTGTATATTTTATGATTTATCTTACAAATAGAAAGATAAATCATAATCTAATTCCATTTTTTAAAGAAGAAAAAAAGGAAATGGTTAAATTACCAAACAAGTCAATTGCATTTATATTTGCAATAATAATTAGTGCGTTTACTTCAAAAATGATTTTAAATAAGGCACTTTTGTGCTTTAATAGTACGCTATTTGGTAGTTATGATCCAATATTGGGGTACGATATAGGTTATTTTATGTTTCAAAAGCCATTTATCGAACTTATTATTTGGTATTTACTAATAGCTGTAATTGCACTTACTGTATATTCAGCCCTTTATTATATAATTACATTTAATGTGCTTTTTGATGGTATTGATAGAAAAACAATAAAAAGTAGCAATATTATAAAGCAGTTAACTACTAATATTATGCTTGCAGCACTGTTAATTGCAGGTTTAGTGTATATGAATACGCAAAACGTAGGATTACAGAACTTTATATCAATAAAAGAAGATACATCAAATTATTATCTTGTTGGTGCAGGACTTACAGAAGCAACTATAAAATTATGGGGATATAGAATTTTAGCTATTGTAATAATAATATCAGTTTTCTTAGCAATAAAGGCATTTAAGAACGGAAAAACTAAAAAAACTCTAATATCAATTATAATTGTACCTTCATATTTACTTGCATTTCTTATAGTTATGATTGGATTTAATATTATTTTTGTAAATTCAAGTGAGCTTGATAAAGAAAAAAAATATATTCAATATAACATTGATTATACCAGAAATGCTTATGGAATTAATGCAGAAGAAATATATACAGACAATGGTGGTACTATAACTAAAGATAAGATAGAAAACAATTCTGATCTTCTTGCAAATCTTGCAATTATAAATAAGGATATTGTGTTAAAGGATTTACAAGCATCACAAACAAGTAAAGGATATTATGTGTATCATAATACACAAGTTGCAAAATACAAAATAAATGGTAAAGATAAGCTTGTATATGTATCACCAAGAGAGATCGCTAGTAGTAATGGAACATATAATAATAAAACATATGAATATACACATGGATATGGTGCAATTATTACGTCTGCCTCATCAGCAGATACAAATGGCAATTTAGAGCATATACAAAAAAGTTTTCATAAAACAAATGAAGCGGTAAAAATAACTGAGCCAAGAATTTATTTCGGACTAGAAACTAATGATACAGTGGTAACAAATAGTAATAATAAAAAAGAATTCGATTATCCAATATTAGATGCAAATGTAATAGAAAACAAAGAAAATGTTTATGATGGACAGGCAGGTTTACAATTAAATCTTATAGATAGATTGATTTTATCAATAAAAGAAGGAGATATAAAATTAGCACTTTCTAGTAGTGTTACAAAAAATAGCAAGATATTAACAAATAGAAACATCATAGAGCGTGCTAAAAAAATAATGCCATATTTAACATATGATGAAAATCCTTATTTGGTTGTTAATTCTGAAGGAAAGATGATTTGGGTTTTAGATGCATATACTACATCAAATGAATATCCGTATTCACAAAGAACAACTATTAATGCTAATTCAGTTAATAAGAAGGAAATTAATTATATTAGAAATTCTGTAAAAGTATTAATCGACAGTTATGATGGAACTATTAAATTCTATATTACGGATAAAAATGACCCTATTATAATTGCATATAAGAAAATTTACAATAATTTATTTACTGAAGAAGAGATACCAGAAGATATAAGTAGTCATTTTATATATCCAGAATATTTGTATAATATCCAAGCACAAATGCTTACAAGATATCATAACATTAAGCCAGATGTATTGTATCGTAGCGATGATATTTGGGATACAGCAAATTATAATACAGGGAAAGTATTAACAAAAAAAGGAACGAAATTACAAGCGTATTATACAATGGTAAAAACGGTAGATAATGAAGTTCCAGATTTAGGATTAGTTATTCCATACACACCATACGGAAAACAAAATATTAATTCTTACCTAGTTGGAACATGTGATGAAAAAGGAACTTCAAAATTAACACTATATAAATTCTCAGCAGATAGTAATATATTAGGACCAATGCAATTGGATACACAAATAGAGCAAGATGAAACTATTTCAAAACAGATAGGAGCATTAAATGTTAATGGAACAAAAATAACAAAAAATATGATTGTAGTTCCAATTAATGATACTTTACTTTATGTGGAGGCGATTTATCAACAATCATTAAATGAAGGAGATACAGCGTTGCCAACATTAAAGAAAATTGTAGTAGCATCTGGAAACAAACTTGCAATTGGTGATAACTTAAAAGACGCCTTAAGCAATTTAGTATCACAATATGCAGTAGATATTGAAGTAGAAAATACTGATAATATAGAAGATTTAATAAGTGCAATTATAAAAGCAAATAAAAACCTTGAAACTTCCACAAATTCAAGTGATTGGGAAATGATGGGAAAAGATGTAAAAAAATTGCAAGAATTAATTGACAAATTAGAAGTTGTAAAAAAAGAAGAACAAGAAAAAAAGAATGAAATAATAAAAGATAATAATACACAAAAAAATACTGAGAATAATAATACAATAAATCATTAAAACGGAACCTACCCTTTTCCTTGATTTTTGACTTTTGATTGTATATAATATTTTAAAAATTAATTTTAGGAGGGCAAAATGAATTTAGCAAATAAATTAACTCTATTTAGAATAATACTCGTACCTATAATGGTTATCATTCCTTTTCTTAATATAGATGCTACATTTTTAGGAATTCCAGTAACATGGATAATTATAGACATAATTTTTATTATTGCATCTATTACAGATAAATTGGATGGACATATTGCACGTTCAAAAAACCAAATAACAACATTTGGAAAATTTCTAGATCCAATTGCAGATAAGATTTTAGTTATTTCAGCTATGATTATGTTAGTTGAAGATGGTAGATTACCAGCATGGATTCCTATTATTGTTTTATTTAGAGAATTTATTGTATCAGGATATAGATTAGTTGCTGTACAAAATGAAGGAAAAGTTATTGCAGCATCAATATGGGGAAAATTGAAAACTGTAACACAAATGTTGGCGCTTATAGTTGCATTAATAGATACAAATGCATTTGGTGCAATTTTTACAAAAAGTTTAAGTACATATGAATTCATTATAAACTTATTTGTTACAATTATGATGAGTATATCTGTAGTTGCAACAATTGCTTCTGGTATTGACTATGTAAAAGATGGAAAAGAATTACTTAAAGATAAATAAATGTTGAAAGGTGAAATAAAAAATGGATATTGAGCAAGCAAAACAAGAAATTACAACTTTAAGAGAAAAATTAGAATATTACGCAAAAAAATATTATGATGACGATAAACCTGAAATTTCAGATTATGAATATGACATGATGATGAATCAATTAAAAAAATTAGAAAAACAGTTCCCAGAATTAATAACAAAAGATTCATTAACTCAAAAAGTTGGGGGACATGTAAAAGAAGGATTTGCTCAGATTACACATGAAGTTCCTCTTCAAAGTCTTCAAGATGTTTTCTCTTTTGAGGAACTTATAGAATTTGACTTAAGAGTAAAGAAACAATTGGAAGTGCAAGATGTTAATTATGTGGTAGAAACCAAAATAGATGGATTATCTGTAGCTTTAGAATATGTAAATGGTGAATTTATAAGAGGTGCAACAAGAGGCAATGGACTTATTGGAGAAGATGTTACAGACAATCTAAAAACAATAAAAAATATTCCAAGAAAATTAAAAGATAATATTACAATTACTGTACGTGGTGAGGTTTTTATTGGAACAGCTGAGTTTGAAAAGTTAAATCAAGAACGTGAGGTACTTCGGAGAGAGTTTATTTGCGAATGCAAGAAATGCGGCGGCTGGGTCACTTAGACAATTGGACTCAAATATTACCAAAAAAAGACCATTAGATATTTTCATTTTTAATGTTCAAAAACTTGAAAATAATAAGTTTAATTCTCATTACGAACAATTGGAATACCTAGAAAAGTTAGGATTTAATGTAAATCCTGTTAGAGTTTTTTGTAAAAATATTGATGAAGCAATTAAGGCTATTAAAAAAATAGGCGAAGATAGAGAAAAATTAAAGTTTGGAATTGATGGAGCAGTTATTAAAGTAGATAATTTGAAAAATAGAGAAAAGCTAGGAACTACATATAAAGTTCCTCGTTGGGCAATTGCATATAAATATCCTCCAGAACAAAAAGAAACAATTTTAAAAGATATTATTTGTCAAGTTGGAAGAACCGGAGCAATAACTCCCATGGCAATTTTAGAACCTGTTAAAGTTGCTGGCTCAACTATTTCAAAAACAACACTTCATAATGAAGATTTTATTAAAGAAAAAGATTTAAAAATCGGAGATACTGTTGTTATACAAAAAGCAGGAGATGTTATTCCAGAAGTTGTTGAAGTAAAAAAAGAAAAAAGAACAGGTAATGAAAAAGAATTTAAAATGCCAGATACTTGTCCTGTCTGTGGTGGACCAGCAATAAGAGAAGAAGGAGAAGCTATAAAACGTTGTATTGGAATTGAATGTAGTGCAAAAGCTCTAAGAAATATAGTTCATTTTGCCTCAAAAGAAGGTATGGAAATTGATGGACTAGGATATAGCATAATAGAGCAGATGTTACAAAAAGGTTTAATTCACAATATTGCAGATTTATATACATTAAAAAATCAGGATATAGCATCTTTGAAAAAAAATGGTAAAAAATTTGCAAGTAACTTAATGGAATCAATAGAAAAGAGTAAAACAAGGGATTTGTTTAAATTAATAACTGCTTTAGGAATACGTCATGTAGGAGTAAAAGGAGCAAAAAGTTTAGCAAAGGTATATAAAGATTTAGATAATTTGATGAATGCAAGCATAGATGAATTAGCAAGTCAAAATGATGTGGGTGAAATAACAGCTAAGAGTATCTATGAATTCTTTAGACAAGAGCAAACTATTGATTTAATAAATAAATTGAAACAGGCTAATGTAAATACAAAAACAATTCAAGAAGATGAGGGAGATAGTCGCTTCGAAGGAAAAACTTTTGTATTAACAGGTTCTTTAGAAAAGTATACAAGAGAACAAGCACAAGATATAATTGAAAAATATGGTGGTAAAACTTCAAGTTCTGTTTCTAAAAAAACTACTTACGTTTTAGCTGGAAGAGATGCTGGAAGCAAATTAATAAAAGCTCAAAATCTGGGAGTTCAAGTTATTTCTGAAGATGAATTTGAAAAAATGATAAATAAAGATGATTAATTCTTTAAATAAAGAAAGGAGATGTATGATTGTTTAAAGTATAAAACTTATCATACAAAAACAAAAAATGGATTCAGAATTTACATTTAAACAAATGGAGAAGAATTTAGATGATGGATATCAAATTTATTTCACATATGTTAGAAATAGATACTTAATATTTAAAACAAGTGAAAACTGCTATACACAAAAATTGCTAACAGAGGATCCAAAGAATCCTCAACCAAGACATGCAATTATTACACATAGAAGGGTAAAAGAAATGTTTCCTTTTATGACTGATGTTGAATATAAAATTAGTAACAATGAAGTTAATTTTTAAACAAAAAGAGGTTGAATTTATATATGGATGTAACAGAGCAAGTAAAACAAAATAATTCTAATAAACAAATAGTTTTAGATGCAGTTAAGCAAAAAGGAGTTGCATTAGAATGGGCTAGTCGGAGATTTACAAGATGATAAAGAAGTAGTATTAGAAGCTGTTAAACAAGATGGGTGTGCACTTGAATTTGCAAGTGATAGGCTAAAAGATGATAAAGATATTTTATTGCAGGCAGTAGATAAATTAGGATGGGTTGCATGTTATGCAAGTGATAGATTAAAAGATGACAAAGAAGTTATATTAAAGGCAGTAAAAAATGATGGACAAATTTTGTATTATGCAAGCCAAAAGCTAAGAGCAGATAAAGAAGTAGTATTAGAAGCAGTTAAAAATAAAGCTATTATATTAAAATATGCAAGCAAGGAGCTTAGAAATGATAAAGATGTTGCAATTCAAAGCTTGATGCAAAATAAAAAATCTTTAAGCTACATCAGTGATGAATTAAAAAAAGATGAAGATATATTAAAAATATTAAATCCAGAAGAATGAAAATATTATGAATTAAAATAATATTTACACAGGAAAACTTTATATTTAAAACTATATTTATAAAGTATTCCTGTGTTTTTTACGTGAAAAATTTAAAAATTATAGTCCATTAGGATTTACATATAATGTTTTTTGATGAGTATAGATTACCATACCAGGTTTAGCACCATGTGGTTTTTTTACGTATTTAACAAATGTGTAATCAACTGGAACGTTTGATGAAAGCTTAGCTTTTGAATAATAAGCTGCAAGTCCGAGCACATTTTTCTATTATTTCTGGGCTTGGAAATTTACTATCAATTTTTAAGATAACATGGCTTCCGTGGATATCTTTTGTATGAAACCATAAATCTGTTTTTTTAGCAAGCTTTGTGGTTAAATAATCATTTTGTTTATTATTTTTTCCTATATAGACTTGAAAATGATTTATGGTAGTACTAATAGGTTCTCCAATATTTATATATTTTTTTGAAGATATAGGCTTTTTAATTTTTGTCTTAGAATTTTGTTTGATATTATAAAAAAGTTCACTATCAGAAATTTCACTATAAATTTCATTAATATCGTTAACATCTTTGGCTGTATCTAATTCGTAAATAATGCTTTCAATATAATTCAGTTCTTCTTTTGCTTCAGATTTTTGAATTGTAACAATTGCAAGTGCATTTTTTAGCTTTCTATATTTTTTAAAATAATTTTTAGCATTATCAGAAGGAGAAAACCTCTTATCCAAAGGAATTTCAATTAATTCATTGTTATTATAATAATTTGGAAGACTAATTTTTTCCAAATTTTCGTTTTCTATTCTATATAAATTTGCTGTTAACAATTCTCCGTAAAGCTTATAAATATCCATATTATCGCATTCGGTAAGCTTTCTATTAATATTTATTAATTTTTGATTAACTTTTTTTAAAGTATACAGCACAAGTTTAGATAAATTTTTTCGATACTCTGAAAAAATAAGATCATTTTCTTTTGAAAAATAGAAGTCATCAATAAATTTATTAATTTGTAATTCAGAAGTATTAGGGCATGTTTTATTTTGCAAAGCTAAACAATAATCATTCTGAAACTTAGTGGGAATTACATTTGAAGTACCAAGATTATTTAAAATATTACTAATATATGAATGAAGCTTTGTACAATTTGATTTATTTATAGATAAATCAATTCCCAAGTACTGAATTGCTTTTTCAACAAATAATTTACTAATACCGTTAAATTTTAAACAAATAGCATCTTGAATAGATTCTTTGCCAGAAGATTCTAAAATCTCATAAAACTTTTCAGCATTTTGTATAGTATGAAAATCAAATTTATTACATGGAAGCATTTCATATTCATATGCAGGCATAATATTTCTATAAGAATTTGAGCTAATATCTAAATGTCTTAAACTATCTATTATTCTATTATTTTCATTTACTAAAATTATATTACTGTGTTTACCCATAAGTTCTATAATCAATTTTTTATGTGTTAAATCGTTTAATTCATTATAACCTTCAAGTTCCATAAAAATAATTCGTTCTAACCCAAGACTTTCTATTTTAACAATTTTAGAACCTATTAAATGTTTTCTAAGTAACATACAAAAACTATATGCACTAAATGGGTTAGGCTTTGTATGTGTGCTTAAATTTACTCTATATGAAGCAGGATTTATCACTAAATCAAGAAAATATCCTGTGCCGTTTTGAATATATACCTAATATAACTTCATTTTTATTAGGTTCAAAAACCTTATTAATTTTACCATTTAAAATTGATTTATTTAATTCAGAGACAACACCTTTAGTTACTATTCCATCAAATGACATAAAATTTCAGCTCTCCTTTCAAAAATATAATAATTATATAATATGAAAATATTATAATTTATATTAAAATTTTTTGTAAACTTGAATAAAATTTAGTCTGAATTGTAACATAAAAACTGCAAAACATCAAGTTTTATTCAAATTTCTATTGACATTAAAAACAATACTAGATTATAATACAGACAAAGTATATCATCAGAACAAATGCAATAAACAGAAGGGAGAAATGTAACATAATGGGCGAAAGTAGTAATCTATGGGAGTCTACAAGAAATTATAACCTAATAGCAGATGAAGATTTGATTCGGAATGATTAAATCTGGTGATAAACAGGCTTTAGAGTATTTAATTTATAAATATAAAGAATTAGTAAATATGAAAGTTACAAGATATTTTATTATTGGTGCTGAAAAAGACGACATTGTTCAAGAAGGTTTAATTGGTCTTTTTAAAGCAATAAAAAATTTTGAGCCTGATAAACAAAATTCATTTAAAACATTTGCAAATTTATGTATTGAAAGACAACTAATTACAGCAATAAAAACATCTAATAGGCAAAAACATTCACCTTTAAACTCTTATCTATCATTAAATTTAGCAGCTTATGATAATGATGATACAGAAGGATCTTTAATGGAAATATTTAAATCTAATTTAATAGAAGATCCATTAGATACAATTACAAGGAAAGAATACTTTCAAAATCTAGAAAGTACAATAGATAAATCTTTAAGTGACTTTGAAAAACAAGTACTACATAGATACTTAAATGGAGAGTCATATGTAAAAATTGCAGAAAAGTTAAATACGCAAGTTAAATCAATAGATAATGCAATTCAAAGAATACGAAAAAAAGCAATAAAAAATATAGATTATTAAAGAATGAATCTATTCATTCTTTATAGATGCTTCTATAGCTCAGGAGGTAGAGCACTACCTTGGTAAGGTAGAGGTCACCGGTTCGAATCCGGTTAGAAGCTCCATTTGAAATCAACTTACGGGCTTAATTGTTCGTGAGTTTTTATTTTAATGATATACTAATTTGAACAATTAATAGATTAATTAATAAATATAGGAATGTTTTTTAAATATTTTTCCAAAAAACATATATTTTATAAAAACTATTGTAAAAAAATAAAAATTATGTTATTTATATATTGATAAATTAATCAAAAACATATATTTAATAAACAACCAATTGAGTATATAACTCTTTTGGTTGTTTCGAAGTAAAAAAATGGAGGAATTTAATCTTGGAACTAAAAAAAAGAAATAGATTTAAATTTAAGATGATTATACTAATTAGTTTAATAATTGGTATAGATATATTAATACTATTTTCTATTTCCTTATTTTCTGTACGAGGTCAAAGTGAGGAGATTTCTAAATTCTATGTAAATGAAACAAAATTAAATACACAAGAGGTATTATATACTATAAAAGCAGATGATGAGGAAGAAAAAAAGGAAAATATAGAAGAACAAAACTATCAAACAGGTGAGCAAGAATATTTCTTAAAAGTAAATTATACGGCTCAAACTGTTACTGTTTATGGAAAAGATGAAAATGGATATTATTCTAAACCACTTAAAGTTATGCTATGTTCAACTGGAACTAATACTCCTAAAACTGGAACCTATAAAATAACATATTTTAAAAAGGAGTGGTTGGCACTTCAAGGAAAAGTTTATGGACAATATTGTACACAAATTGTAGGAGATATATTATTTCATTCTGTACCGTATTTAGAGTATGGAAATCCAGAAAGTTTAGAATACTGGGAATATGATAAACTTGGACAAGAGGCATCTTTAGGTTGTATAAGACTTACAGTTAAAGACGCAAAATGGATTTTTGATAATTGTAATGCAGGTACAAAAGTTGAATTTTATTCATCAGATAATCCAGGACCACTTGGCAAACCAGAAATTGAAAAAATATCACAAAATGAAAAATTAAGAAATTGGGATCCAACAGATGAAAAAGAACAAAATCCTTGGATACCATATTTAGAAGAAAGAAAAAATAAAATAGAAGAATTAAATAAAGTAATAAAAATAATACAAAAAGTATCAAAAATAATGAAAATGTAAAACATAAAGGAGAGGACGATTATAATGAAAATTGGTATAGTAGGTTTACCAAATGTAGGTAAAAGTACATTGTTTAATGCAATTACAAAAGCAGGAGCTGAATGCGCAAATTATCCATTTTGTACAATCGAACCAAATGTTGGAGTAGTTCCAGTACCAGATGAGAGATTAGATGAACTTGCAAAAATTTATAACCCACAAAAAATAACTCATGCTATTATTGAGTTTGTTGATATTGCAGGACTTGTAAAAGGTGCAAGTAA
>OIYO01000813.1_pt1 | contig 22065 bp, 18 predicted proteins | sample 1588191 | NCBI WGS metagenome assembly OIYO01 (sample SAMN03283275) | human gut metagenome | biome: human-associated habitat; material: feces | host: Homo sapiens | place: Peru | collected 2012 | reverse complement strand
GCAAGCGGCTTTTCAGCGGCTCGCGCAACCAGCTTTGTCAGTATACTACTTTTTCGCCCGATCGTCAAGGGGTTTTGGAAAGGTTTTTGCGGTTTTTTGCGTTCTTTTGGGATTTCCGAACGATAAGCGCATTCATTCTGTATCATCGTTCGCCATTTAGCGAACCTTCGTCGCTGTTTCCTTTTAGTTTATTCGTTCGCATCATCCGCCGCCATCTTTCCGCCTGTTTTCACCGCCAGCGCATCAAAAAAGCCCCTTCCCGATTTGGGAAGGAGCTTTTTTATGTAATCTGGAAATTACACAGTCGCCTTGGCGAGCTGCTTGGCCAGACGAGCCTTCTTACGATTGGCAGCATTCTTGTGCATAACGCCCTTCGACGCGGCCTTATCAATCGCGGAGGTGGTCACAACCAGCTGTGCATTCGCAGTCTGGGGATCAGCAGCAATCGCGGCCTCCAGCTTCTTGACAGAAGTGCGGACAGCGCTCTTGATCATACGGTTGCGCAGATTCTTCTTTTCGCTCACCTTGACGCGCTTCTTAGCGGACTTAATATTCGGCAACTTCGTTCACCTCCCGGTTCATACTGTTAATCGGCGGTTCACACCGCTCAATCTTAGGGTTCGAGTACGGCAGAAAACCGTGCGAAAACCAGCGCTGTTTATTGTAGCATGGTTTCCTGAAAAAATCAAGGCTTTTCAGAAAAAAATCTCTGTTTCTCGCACATTTTCTGTGGAAAGGCGGCGCATCCCGCATTTCGTTCGCCGCGGGACACGCCGTTTCTTCCATTATTGTTTCATTTTCATCGCGCGCATGGCATTGAGAATCGCCAGCATTGCCACGCCGACATCCGCGAAGACCGCCAGCCACATGTTCGCAAAGCCGCAGATGCCCAGCACCATCACCAGCAGCTTCACCGCGAGGGCGAAGATGATATTTTGATGCACAATCCGCATCGTCCGGCGCGCGTGGCGGACACCCTGCGCAATCTTCGCCGGATCGTCGTCCATCAGCACAATATCCGCCGCCTCGATTGCGGCATCCGCGCCGACGCCGCCCATTGCAATGCCGATGTCCGCGCGGCGCAGCACAGGCGCATCGTTGATGCCATCGCCCGTGAACGCCACGGTGTGGCCGTCGCCCAGCAGGCCTTCGAGCGCGCTTACTTTGTCCTCCGGCAGCAGTTCCGCGCGATAGTCGGTCAGGCCGACCTTCTTGGCGATGTCCGCCGCAACTTCCCTGCGGTCGCCGGTCAGCATGACCAGCCGCTTCACGCCCGCGGACTTCAAGGCTTCCATCGCGGATGCGCTGTTTTCCTTGATGACGTCGCTGATGACGAGCGCGCCGAGGTACTGCCCGCCGCGCGCGACATGCACCACCGTGCCGATTTCCGTCGGTTCAGCCGCCTTGACGCCGATGGACTCCATCAGGCGCGCGTTGCCCGCGTACACCTGCTGACCGTCCACCTTCGCCTGTACGCCGTGACCCGCCGCTTCAGAGGCATCGCTGACGCGGTTCATGTCCACCGCGTGCCCCAGCGCTTCCTTAATCGAAATCGCAATCGGGTGATCGCTGAACGCCTCGGCATGCGCCGCAGCGTCGAGCAGTTCGTCCTTCGTGACGCCTTTTGCCGGATGCACGCCCGTGACGGAGAACGTGCCCTTCGTCAGCGTACCCGTCTTATCGAACACGACCGTATCCAGCCCCGCGAGGGTTTCCAGATACGTCGCGCCCTTGATGAGGATGCCCTTCTTCGACGCGCCGCCGATGCCGGAGAAGAACGTCAGCGGCACGGAGATAACCAGCGCGCACGGGCAGGAGATAACAAGGAAAGTCAGGGCAGTGTAAATCCAGTTCGTCCAGTTGCCGTCAAACAGGCTCGGAATAATTGCCAGCGCCAGCGCGAAAAAGCACACGGCGGGCGTGTAAATCCGGCTGAACTTGGTGATGAAGCGTTCCGTCTTTGCCTTCGCGTCGCCGGAGGATTCGACAAGCGCCAGAATCTTCGCGACGGTGGATTCGCCGTAGCCGACCGTGACCTTGATTTTCATCACGCCGGAGAGGTTGACGCAGCCGCTGAGGACTTGGTCGTCCTCCTTCACGTCGCGCGGGAGCGATTCACCGGTCAGCGCCGTGGTATTCAGGCTCGAATTGCCCTCGATGACCACGCCGTCCAGCGGAATCTTCTCGCCGGGCTTAACAAGGATGATGTCGCCCACGCGCACCCGCTCCGGGCTGACGCGGCGGCTGTCATTGCCGTCCACCAGATTCGCATAGTCCGGGCGAATGTCCATCAGCTTCGTGATGGATTCGCGGCTCTTGTCAACCGCCTTATCTTGGAAGTATTCGCCGATTTGGTACAGCACCATGACCGCGACGCCTTCCGCATATTCCGCGACGCACATCGCGCCGACGGACGCGACCGTCATCAGGAAGTTCTCGTCGAACACCTCGCCGCGGCGGATGTTGCAGATGGCGCGCCACAGCACGTCGTAGCCCGCAACCAGATACGCCGCGATGAACACAACAATCGTCGCCCAGTGTGTTTCGCCCAGATTCGCCTTGCTGACCAGCCCCAGCGCCAGCAGCACGACAGCAATCGCAACGCGAATCATCAGCTTCTTGCCCTTGTTCGCGCCGCCGTGTTCGTGGCCATGCTCATGCAAGTGCTCGTGATGCTCGTGATGCTCGTGGTCGTCATCGTCATCATCGTCGTCATGGTGATGATGCTCGTGACCGCAGCCGCATTCGCCGTCGTGATGATGGTGATGCTCATGCTCGTCGTCATCATCGTCCTCGTGATGATGCCCGCCGCACGGGCAAGACGCGCCGGACGGCTTTTCCGCTTCGTCGAAGAAAATCTCCGCATCCGGCTCGATTTCCTTCATCTTCGCATACGCCGCCTTGCGCACTTCCTCGAAGCGGTCAGCGGGCGCTTCCAAAGTAATCTTCTTCTGCACATAATTGACCGACACGCTCACCACGCCCGGCAGCTTCTGCAGCGCACGCTCCAGCTTTGCCGCGCAGTTCGGGCAGTCAATGTCCAGCTTCCACGACTGCTTGATGTTCCCCTGCGGCTTTGCGGGTGCTTCGTCGAAGAAAATCTCCGCGTCCGGTTCGATTTCCTTCATTCTCGCATACGCCGCCGTGCGCACTTCCTCGAAGCGGTCGTCTGCCGCTTCCAGCGTGATTTTCTTCTGCACATAGTTGACCGCCACGTTATCCGCACCCGGCAGCTTTTGCAGCGCGCGCTCCACCTTTGCCGCGCAGTTCGGGCAGTCAATGTCGATTTTCCACGTTTTCTTCATGGTTTCCGACGACCTTTCCGCATTTATTCCGAATCACGCTGTTCGCCGGACGGCATCGTCCAGAGAACAAACATGTGAGCATTCGTTCATATGTGATAATACTCCTCTTCATACCTATTGTCAAGAGGAAAAAGCAAATATTTTTCCCGAAAATGCAGAAAAGCGGCACCTGCTTTTGCACAGATGCCGCTCGTGGGGAATTTCTACTATAATATATTACACCTTGAAGTTGACCGCCTGATCGCCCTGTTCGCTCTTGCCGAAGACGTAGTCGTTGCCCGGCAGCACCGCGTTCAGCAGGATGCCGACCAGAGACGCCACCGCCAGACCAGACAGGCTGATGGTCACCTGACCAACGGTGAACACAATCGCGCCCGCGTTGGAGAAGTTGATGCCCAGCGCAAGGGACATAATCACCGCCGCGATGATGACGTTGCGGCTCTTCGCGAAGTCCACCTGATTTTCAACCACATTGCGCACACCGACCGCGGAAATCATGCCGTAGAGAATCAGCGACACGCCGCCGATGGTCGCCGCGGGCATGCAGTGAATCAGCTCCGCGAACTTCGGGCAGAAGGAGAAGACGACCGCCAGCACTGCTGCCATGCGGACAACCGCCGGGTTGTAGACGCGGGTCAGCGCCAGCACGCCGGTGTTCTCGCCGTAAGTGGTGTTCGCCGGAGCGCCGAAGAGCGCCGCCATCGTCGTCGCCAGACCATCGCCCAGCAGAGAACGGTGCAGACCCGGATCTTCGATGAAGTTCTTGCCGACCGTCGAGGAGATGGCGGACATATCGCCAATGTGCTCCATCATCGTCGCCAGCGCAATCGGGGCAACGGTAATGATGCAGTTCAGCAGCAGCGTGCCGTCACAGCCGCCAAAGAGGGAGAAGGCGGTATCCTTCCACTGGAAGGGCAGACCCAGCCAAGCCGCTTCCTTGACGGGGGTGAAGTCCACCTGACCCGTCACCGCCGCGACGGCGTAAGAACCGACCACGCCCAGCAGAATCGGGATAATCTTGAACATGCCCTTGCCCCAGATGTTGAACGCCACCACGATGACCACCGCCAGAATCGCGATGAGCCAGTTATCGGAGCAGTTGTTGATGGCGGAGTTCGCCAGAATCATGCCGATGCAGATGATGATGGGGCCGGTAACAATCGGCGGGAAGAAGCGCATGACCTTCTGCGCGCCGAAGATCTTGAACAGACCTGCGACAACGACGTAAATCAGACCCGCGACCGCCACGCCCACGCCGGCGTAGGGAATCCAGTTCATCGTGCCGTCCGCGAACTGCGGCATTGCCTTCACCGCCGCATAGCCGCCGAGGAACGCGAAGCTCGAACCGAGGAACGCAGGGACTTTGCCGCCCGTGATGAGGTGGAACAGCAGCGTGCCCAGACCCGCAAAGAGCAGGGTTGCGCTGACAGACAGACCTGTCAAGGTCGGCACAAGCACAGTTGCGCCGAACATGGCGAACATGTGCTGGAAACCCAGCAGAGTGAACTTCGCCGGGGAAAGTTTCTGATTGGTCATGTGATTCCGTCCTTCCTCCATATATGCTGTTGTCAACCGCTTTCAAATGAAGGCGATTATTGCAAATCCGCCGTGGCGGAGTACAATCAAATTATCGGACACCCACGTTCCCCCAATAAACACGCGGAAGTTGTATGAAAAAGTCACCAACCTAATCGCGCGAAAGGGTCAAGGGAGGAACTCCCTTGCGGGGTCAAGGGGCAGCGCCCCTTGGGTCACCTATTCATCCGCCCGTCGTAGAGGGCAACGCCGTCGCCGCCGTCGATTTCCTCCATCTGAACGCCGATCTGCTCGTTGTTCGAGGTCGGGACGTTCTTGCCAACGAAGTCCGCGCGGATCGGCAGCTCGCGATGACCGCGGTCAATCAGCACCGCCAGGCAGATGCGCGCGGCACGGCCTTGGTCAAGAATCGCGTCCATGGCGGCGCGAACCGTGCGCCCCGTGTGCAGCACATCGTCCACCAGCACAACCACCTTGCCCGTCACATCCACCGGCAGGTGCTTTTCCTGCACCTCGACGTTCAGCTGCGCCGGATCGCGGTCGTCGCGGTACATGGCGATATCCACTTCGCCCACCGGAATGCGCACATGCTCGTACTTCTCGATGATGTCCGACAGGCGCTGCGCCAGCGGCACCCCGCGGCGGCGGATGCCCACCAGCACCACGTTTTCCAGCGGCATCAGCTGCTCCATCATCTCGTGCGCCATACGCGTCAGGGCGCGGTTCATGGCGTCGCCCGCCATCAGCTGGGCTTTCGGAATGCCTGCCTGCATGTTCATCATCGTTGGAATCCTCCTCATTTTTCCCTCTGCTGATTTTCCCCGCGTGCTTTGGGGCAAATCAGCGGCATTTTGCCAAAAAGAAAGCGCCTTTCCCGTCGGATGCCGCAGGAAAAGGCGCAATGTTTCGCATATTCAGTCTGACCGCGCGGTCGGGCGCAGACAGCTCTGGTTCTGTCGGTTCGCTGCGTGCCTTTCCAGCCTCTCGTGCTGGGATTAAAGGATTGCTTTGAGTACCGCGGGACAGTATAGCACACTTTGCCGTGCTTGTAAAGCGGAAATTTCGCACTTTTCCCCACTTCTCCGCAAAAAAATTCGCTTTTCTGCCCGCTGATGATGTCTGCTTTCGTTCATGCGCCATAATTCCCCGTGTCAAGCTGCGCAGGAGCGAAATTCGCCCTCTTGCAATTTGCATTAGAATGCTGTATAATATAGATGTAGAAAGCATACTATTGTATTGACTATCAATGCAATTCAGGAGGTACTCTTATGGCAGAGCAAGTATTGGTTCAGGTGCGTGTCGATAAAAAGCTGAAGGAGGAAGTTTCGGAAATCTACGAAATGCTGGGGCTGGATTTGCCCACGGCGATTCGGATGTTCCTCGTCCGCAGCAAGCTGGAGCGCGGACTGCCGTTTAAGGCGGTGCTGCCCGAAGAAACCGTTTCCCCCGCCGAAATGGTGGAAATTCTGAAGAAGTAATCCCATTTCGCCCAAACGGCGGGCAAAAAATCCCGCTTCCAAAAGGCGCGAAAGCTGAAAAAGTCCCCTGCAAAGCCTTGACAAAGCGAAGAAAATCCGATATACTGTAAAGGCTGTATTGTAGCACCCCGGCGGATGTCTGTCCTCCGGTTACGAAATTTGATTTGTAAGGAGTGTTGAACATGTTCCGTACCTACCAGCCCAAGAAGCGTCAGCGCAGCAAAGTGCATGGCTTCCGCGCGCGTATGGCCACCAAGAACGGTCGCCGCGTGCTCTCCGCCCGTCGTCGTCGCGGCCGCAAGTCCCTGACCGTCTGATTGAGAGAATTTTCTTTCAGGCTTATTCAGAGACGCTGGATGTGCCAGACGCCACAGGACAGCAGGATCGTCCGATGACGATCTGCGCTCCATTCGTGGATGAAGCGCGCCCGATGTACCCGCGAGGTACGCTTCCGGGCGCGCTTTTCCTTTACTTCGGGTTCATACTGTTTCCGGATTCATCTGCGCCATCTGCCTGCGCATTCTCATCCAGAAACAGCATCATACGCCCATCATTCAATCGAGAACAGAGGACTGTAACCCAATGGAAAGACGCTATCGGCTGCAAAAAAACAAGGCGTTCCAATATGTCTACCACCGTGGACGGAGCGCCGCCTGTCGGGATTTGGTCATGCTCGTCGCCAAAGGACGGGGCATGAAGGTCGGCTTTTCCGTCAGCAAGAAGGTTGGCAACGCTGTGACCCGCAATAAGGTCAAGCGCCGCCTGCGCGAATGCTTCCGGCCCTATCTGGGGGATGTGAAAAGCGGCCTGTACGTCGTCGTCGCCAGACCCTCAGCCGCTACTGCCAGCTTTTCCTCGCTGCAGAAGGATGTGCGCTACCTGCTGAAAAAGCACGGTGCTCTTCCAACACAGCCGAAAAGCCCAGATGCGCCATGAAACGCGCCTTGCTCTGGGGGATTCAGTTCTACCGCAGCGCCATCAGCCCCTATAAGGGCGGCCCGCGCTGCCGCTATACGCCCACTTGCAGCCAGTACGCGCAAACCGCCATCGAGCGCTACGGGGCTGTCAAGGGTGCGCGGCTGGCGGCATGGCGCGTCCTGCGCTGCAATCCGTTCTCCAAAGGCGGCTATGATCCCGTTCCCGAAGACCCCTGTACCACATTAAGAAAGGAATGAACTCATGGGCATCAACGAATTTCTGAAGACCATACTGGAATGGATTTACGGCTTCGTGGGCAACTACGGCTGGGCGGTCGTGCTGTTCACGCTGCTGGTGCGTCTGATTGTCATGCCGTTCGACTACAAGAGCCGTGTCGGGATGCGCAAGATGCAGAAGATTGCCCCCATGCAGGCAAAACTCCAGAAGAAATACGAAAAAGACCCGGACAAGATGAACAAAAAGCTGCAGGAGCTCTACCGCGAGCAGCGCGTCAATCCCCTTTCCTCCTGCCTGCCGATGGTGATCAGCCTCCCGATCCTCTTCGCGATGTTCACCGCCATGAGAATGGTCGCCAACGAGCATCTGGCACAGCAGGCGTTCGACATCATCGCTTCGGGCAATCCGGCGCTGGATTCGTGGCTGTGGGTCAAGAACGTGTGGATGCCGGACTCCCCGTTCGCGGCTGTCTGGCCGAATCTTGATTCTCTGCGTCAAATCGCCACAAACGAATGGCTGGCCGTGTTCAACAAGCTGCCGCAGGAGACGCTCGCTCTGCTGGCGGATAAGGGCCTTGCGCTGACGGCGGAATCCTTTGCCGGCGATGCGCTGAACACAACGATTCAGACCATCTACACTACCATGGAACAGCTTCCCGCTTATATGGAGCACGTCAAGTACTACAGCGACTTGGCCATTCCGCTGTTCAACATCCACATTTTCGTGAACTACAACGGCTATTTCATCCTGCCGATTCTCGCCGCCGGCGGTCAGTTCCTGATGACAAAGCTCACCGGCACGGCGCAGACCCCCGCCGCGGATGACGCGCAGGCGCAGCAGGCGCAGAACAGCATGAAGTTCATGAACTACTTCTTCCCCATCTTCACGCTGATTCTGTGCTTCAACTACAACGCAATTTTTGCCCTCTACTGGGTCGCCGCGAACGTGATTGCCATCGTGCAGACCAAGGGCATCAATATGTACCTTGACCGCAAGGAAGCCCTCGAAGCCGCCAACCCCAACAAGAATACCGGTTCGCTGAAGTAATACCTGTTCGCTGAAGTGATAGGAGAGCAATCATGAAAACCTACGAAGCTACTGGCAAAAACTACGAAGAAGCGCTGCAGAACGGCTTGAACGCCCTGCATGCCACCATCTCCGATGTCACCGTGGAAACACTGGAAGAAGGCAGCAAAGGGCTGTTCGGTCTCTTCGGCTCAAAGCCCTGCAAGCTCCGCCTGACGCTCCATGAGGTGGAAGAGGAAGTCGAAGAGGACGATCCGCTGGCGGATCTGCTGTCCTCCGTGAAGGTGGAAGCGCCCAAGCCCGTTGCCCAGCCGAAACCGCAGCCCAAGCCGGTGCAGCCGAAGCCCCAGCCCAAGCCGCAGCCGAAGCCCGCACAGCCCAAGCCCGTGCAGGAAAAGCCCGCCGAGGTGAAGGTGGAAGCGAAGGTCGAAGCCCCGGTGGAAGCGCCCGCTGTGGCAGCTGCTCCCGCCGTGACGGAAACCGCCCCTGCTGCTGATGCCGCCGAGCGTCCCGCGCCCGTGCAGCGCAAGCGCAATGACCGCCCGAAGAAGGACAAGCCGCGTCAGCCCAAGGCGGAGGGCGAATCCGCCCCGAAGCCTGAGCGCAAGCCCCTTCCCCCGAAGGCACCCGCTGCCCCGCTGGAAAAGCCCGTCGTCACCATGATTCCCGACGAGCAGATTGACCCCGCCTCCACCGTCGGTCAGGCGCAGAGTTTCCTCAAGGAGCTGACCCACCTGATGGGCGTGGACGTGACCGTCGCGATGGGTACGGACGCGGAGAACAACATCTTCGCGCAGATGACGGGCGACACGCTGGGCATCCTGATTGGCCGCCGCGGCGAGACGCTCGACGCCCTGCAATACCTGACGAGCCTGCGCATCAACAAGGGGCAGGATCACTACACCCGCGTCACGCTGGACACGGAGAACTACCGCGCCAAGCGCGAGGACACGCTAATTCGTCTGGCGAACCGCATGGCGAACCGCGCCGTCAAGACAGGCCGCAAGGTTTCTCTGGAGCCCATGAACCCCTACGAGCGCCGTGTGATTCACTCCGCGCTCCAGCCCAACGAGCTGGTGGACACCCACTCCGAGGGCGAAGAACCCAAGCGCCACATCGTCATCACCCTGCGGAAGTAATTCCGATGGACTGTCCTGCAAAACGGGGCAGTCCTTTTCTTTGCCCGCCGGACCCGAAAATTTTCCTCCGCCGCGCAAAACCGCTTGCAAAACCGCCGATTTTATGCTATACTGTTTTGTGCTTGCCGGAATGGCGGAATGGCAGACGCGACGGACTCAAAATCCGTTGGCAGCGATGTCGTGTGGGTTCAAGTCCCACTTCCGGCACGACATGAAGAATCCGAATCTGACTTTCCGATGGGAAGCGGGTTCGGATTTTTTCTTGCCTTTCCATCTGGAAATACAGTCATCATCAGGAGGTCAATATGCTGACGCTGTATGAGCCAAAATATGAGGACTTGTGGTTTCGGCAAATGATGCTGGCGGATGAAGATACCATGTCTTACAATCACGCATGGGGCGGGACAATTCCCTTTGGGGAAGATAAATGGCGTGGCTGGTACGCTTGCTGGATTGCTGACCCTGATGGCAAGCGGTATTACAGGTATCTCAAAAACGAAGATGGTCAGTTTGTTGGCGAAATTGCCTATCACTATGATGCCGAAATGCAGCAGGAAATAGCCAACGTCATGATTTATGCGAAATACAGAAGAAGAGGCTATGGCGGCGAAGCATTGGATTTGCTGTGTTCCGCGGCGAAAAGCAACGGCGTTTCCGTTCTGTATGATGATATTGCCATCGACAATCCGGCTGTCAGCCTTTTTCTGAAACACGGATTTGTGGAAGAATCCCGAACAGAAGAGATAATTCTCCTCAAAAAGGAACTGTGATTGGGTGTGTGCTTCCAGTCGCTCCATACAAAAGAGCCTTGCAGAGTGTGATGCTCCTGCAAGGCTCTTTTTGTTTTTGGGGGATTTGCCGCTTACTTCCCCCCATGTTCCTCTTTCCACTGCAAAATCTCTTCCAGCCGCTGCTTATACCGCCCTTCGTTCCCCTGCTCCGTCGGCTGATAGTAGCGCTTCCCCTGCAGCGAATCCGGCAGACACGTCATCGCGGACAGCTTCTCCTGCGTGTCGTGCGCGTACACATAGCCTTTGCCATAGCCGAGGTTCTTCATCAAGCTGGTTTCCGCATTGCGGATTTGCAGCGGCACAGGCTCTGCGATTTGCTCCTGCGCATCCTTTTTCGCCGTCTCATACGCCCTGTACAGCGCGTTCGACTTCGGCGCCATCGCCATGTAGACCACCGCCTGCGTCAGATGCACCGTGCATTCCGGCATCCCCAGAAAGTGGCACGCCTGATACGCCGCGACTGCCGTTTCCAGCGCACGCGAATCCGCCAGCCCGATGTCCTCGCTCGCGAACCGCACGACGCGCCGCGCGATATACAGCGGGTCTTCGCCGCCCTCCAGCATCCGTGCCAGCCAATAGACCGCCGCGTCCGGGTCGGAATTGCGCATGGACTTGTGCAGCGCGCTGATGAGGTCGTAATGCCCGTCGCCCTTCTTGTCGTAGAGCAGCGACCGCCGCGACGTACACTGCGCGACGGTTTCCTGCGTCACATGCGCAAGACCGTTTTCGTCTAAATCAGCATTGAGGATGACCATTTCCAGCGTCGATAGGGCGGTTCGCGCGTCGCCGTTGGAGAAAACCGCGATCGCGCGCAGCAAATCCTCCGCCATGTCGATTTTCTGTCCGCCGAAGCCGCGTTCGTCCTGCAAAGCGCGGTGCAGCAGCGTCAGCACATTTTCCTCCGTCAGCGCGTGCAGCACAAACACGCGGCAGCGCGACAGCAGGGCGCTGTTGACCTCGAAGGACGGGTTTTCGGTCGTCGCGCCGATGAGGATGATGCTCCCCTTCTCGACGTAGGGCAGGAAAGCGTCCTGCTGCGCCTTATTGAAGCGGTGGATTTCGTCCACGAACACAATCGTACGGACGCCGAAATGCCGGTCGCTTTCCGCCTGCTCCATCACCTGCCGGATTTCCTTGATGCCGCTGGTGACGGCGGAGAAGTTGATGAAGTGGCTCTTGGTCTGATGGGCGATAATCTGCGCGAGCGTGGTTTTCCCCACGCCCGGCGGCCCCCAGAAAATCATGGAGGACACCAAATCGCCTTCAATCATGCGGCGCAGAACCTTTCCCTTGCCGAGCAGATGCTCCTGTCCGGCAAATTCATCGAGGTTCTGCGGGCGAAGGCGCTCCGCCAGCGGCGCGGGGGGATTCGCGGCGGTCAGAAGGGTTTCCTGCGGCATTGCTCGTCACCTTCCTCCGGAGGATTTTTGCGTTCTTCTCTTTTATGCCTGATTGCTCTTGTTGCAGAGGATTTCGCCTCTGCGGAGGCGACAAGGGGGCTTTGCGGTCGCCCCCTTGACCCCTTCGCAGCACACTCCCATGTTTCTTAGTCTTTTATGTTGCAGGGGGATTCGCGCCTGCGGGCGCGACCAAAGGGCTTTCCGTTCGCCCTTTGGAAACCTTCGGCGCCGCCACTTTTGGGGGTATCTGTGGCTTGATTCTTATTGTTACAGAGGGAATCCCGCCCATGTTGCTGATCTGCATCGAAAGTTTTTATTTGCTGTTCTGTGCGGTCGGCTTGGCTTCTTTCTTCTGCTTTTTCAACATCGTCTCGATATTCTCATTGAGCTTCCCCAGCACCTTCACCGCTTCGGACAGCATCGCATACTCGCCCAGCGTCGGGTCAACCAGCAGCAGCACGTCCGGCGCGGTGGTCGAGGGCTTCAGGCGCTTGTCCGTCATCGCCATCGCGGGGATAAACGCCGCCTGATCGGGCATGTATTCTGCATTCAGCTTCATCACGAGGAAGCCGCCGCGCTTGTAGGTCACCAGCGACACGCCCAGCTGATTCGCCAGCACGCGCATCTGCGCCACGTCCAGCAGCGTCTCCACCACCGGCGGCACTTCGCCGAAGCGGTCAAGCAGCTCGTCGGTGATGTCCTCGCGGTCAGCCTGCGTCGTCAGGCTCGCAATCCGCTTGTACATCTCCATCCGCTGCCGGTCGTCATGTACATAGTCGTCCGGCAGATACGCGTCCACCTTGATGTCCACACGCGTTTCGAGATGCGGCTTCGCGGGCGGCAGCCCCTCCTGCTCCGCGCGCGCCTCCTGAAGCGTTTCCTCCATCAGCTTGCAGTACATGTCGTAGCCGACGGTCGCCAAATGCCCGTGCTGCTCCGGGCCTAAGATATTGCCCGCGCCGCGGATTTCGAGGTCGCGCATGGCGATACGGAAGCCCGCGCCGAACTCGGTGAACTCGCGGATAGCTTCCAAGCGCTTCTCCGCCGTTTCAGACAAGCTGCGTTCCGGGCGGATGGTAAAGTACGCATACGCCTGACGATTGCTTCTCCCGACGCGCCCGCGCAGCTGATAGAGCTGGCTCAGCCCGAAGCGATCCGCGTCAAAGACAATCAGCGTGTTCGCCGTCGGCACGTCCAAGCCGCTTTCGATGATGGTCGTGCAGAGCAGCACGTCGTAGCTGCCGCCGTAGAAGTCCATCATCACGTCTTCCAAGCCGTGCTCGCGCATCTGCCCATGCGCCACGCCGATGCGCGCTTCCGGCACAAGCTGCTTCAGCCGCTCATAGAACGCGCCGATGGTCTGCACGGAGTTATAAAGGAAGTACACCTGCCCCCCGCGTGATACTTCGCGCAGAATCGCGTCGCGAATCACACCGTCGTTGTAGTCAATCACGCGCGTCTGCACCGGCAGTCGCTCCTCCGGCGGCGTTTCCAGCACGGACATATCGCGGATACCGACCATCGACATATGCAGCGTGCGCGGAATCGGCGTTGCGGACAGCGTCAGCACGTCCACCTGATGCTTCATGTTCTTGATGATTTCCTTGTGCTGCACGCCAAATCGCTGTTCCTCGTCCACAATCAGCAGACCAAGGTTCTTGAACTGCACGTCTTTGCCCAAAATCCGGTGCGTCCCGACAAGAATATCGACGTCGCCCTCCTTCACGCGGCGCAGTACGTCCTTGGTTTCCTTCGCCGTGCGGAAGCGGCTCAGCACGTCCACCTTGACGGGGAAGCCCTTGAAGCGCTTCAAGACCGTGTTGTAATGCTGCTGCGCCAGAATCGTCGTCGGCGCGAGAATCGCCACCTGCTTGGCGTCCATCAGCGCCTTGAACGCCGCGCGCAGGCTGACCTCCGTCTTGCCGTAGCCCACGTCGCCGCACAGCAGCCTGTCCATATTGCGCGGCGACTCCATGTCCGCCGTGATTTCCCGCACGCTTTGTTCTTGGTCAGGGGTCAGCTCGTATGGGAACATGTCCTCGAATTCGCGCTGCCACGGCGTATCCGCGCTGAACGCGAAGCCCGTTTCCTGCGAGCGCCGCGCATAGAGCTTCACGAGGTCAAACGCCATCTTCTTCAGACCCTCTTTGACCTTCGCCTTTTGCTTCTGCCAGTCGCCGCCGCCGAGTTTGTTCAGCTTCGGTGGATTCGCCGGATTGCCGATATAGCGCTGCACGCGGCTGAGCGCCTCAATCGGCACATAGAGCTTGTCGCTCCCCTGATACTGGATTTGCAGATAATCCCGGCGCGTGCCGCCGTTTTTCATCTGCGCCGTGCCGAGATAAATGCCGACGCCGTGTTCCTCATGCACCACGAAGTCGCCGGGCTTCAGGTCGGTGAACGCCGCAATCTTCTCGCCCGCCGCCTGACGTTTTTTCGCCTTGCGGTAGCCCGTGCCGTACACGTCCGTGTCGCTGACGACAATCAGGCGCGCTTCCTCCCAGATGAAGCCGTGCGTCAGCGTGCCGGGCAGCACCTGCACACATTCTTCCGGCAGCTTGTCGATTTTCTCCGCGAACGACGCGGCGACATCGTGTTCTTCCAGCGCCGCCGCCAGTCGCTGACCGCGCGCCACGCCGCCGCACAGCACCGCCACGCGGTAGCCCTCACGCAGCCAGCCGTCACAGTCCTCCGCCAGCGGGCGAAGCTGCGAGGAATACCCTGCCACGCGCTGCACGCCAAGGTCGGCGGCGTCCTTGACCGCCACGCCCGCCATGCCCTCCAGAAATTCCGTCACAGCGACCGTCGCGTACCCCTGCACATGGCGCAGCAGCTCGTCCCAGTCCATCAGCAGCGTTTCCTGCTCCTTGACGGCTTCGTCGCGGCTCATCGCGCCTTCGAGATCCTCCGCAAAGCCCGCCCGGCGTTCCTCCGAACGCTTCCTGAGCAGATTCGGGTCGCTCAGCACGACGATTTCCGGCTCGAACCAGTCCAGCACCGTGTAAGTATCGTCCGTCAGCACGGTCAGCCACGCCCTGATGCGCTTGAACGGCAGCCCCTCCGCCAGCATGTCCGCGTCCGCCATCAGCTGGGTGCGGCGGCGTTCCAGTTCCGCCTTGCGCGCGGCAGTCTGCTGCTTTTCGCGAATCTTCGGGGTGATGTTCTTGTCGAAGAAGTCCGGCGCGTCCGCGTCATCCTCCGGCAGGGGCGGCAAATCCGAAAAGAGTGTCGAGCTTGCAGGGGTCAAATCGCCCCCCTGCCGCTCGATGGCGTCCCGCATCCGCCGCGCTGCCTTTTCCGCCTCCGCCGGTGGAAGCAATACCTCCGTCGCGGGCGTAAGCGTGCATTTCTCCACCGAATCGAGACTGCGCTGGCTGATGCTGTCAAATTCGCGGATGGAGTCCACCTCGTCGTCGAAGAACTCAATGCGCAAACTCTGGCTGCACGCCGGCGGGTACACGTCGATGATGCCGCCGCGCAGGGCACACTGCCCCTTGCCCTCCACCATGCTGACGCGCTCGTAGCCCATCGCGGTCAGGCGGCGGATGAGGTCGTTCAGGTCGATTCGGTCGCCGGGAGCGAGGCGAATCGTCTCTTCGCGGAAGCGGTCGGCGCTGCCCATGCGCTGCAAGGCGGCATCCATACTGGTGCAGAGCAGGCGGATATCCCCCTCCTGCGCCCTTGCCAGCGCTTCCAGCCGCCGCCATGCGCTTTCGTGGCTCGACGCGCCGCGCGTAAGGTCAATTTCGCCGCCCGGCAGACACGCCACACCCGTTTCCAGCAGCTGCTGGCCGTCCTCGGCGTCGTGTGCCGCTTTGAGGTCGTTGCCGGAAATCAGCAGCACCTTTTTGCCCGTATCGGCGCAGAGTTTTGACGCGATATACGCCGCCATCGTGTCCGGCAGTCCCGTCACGGCGATGGGCTGTTTGCTTTCCGCTGCTTTCAGCAGCTTGTCATACGCTTTCGACGCAATGCCGGATAATAATGCCTGATTCATATGCGCTCCTTGGGATGATTCGTGGTACGAAAAATACGCCTGTGCTTACACGGTCTTATTGTATTCCTGCATGGCATGGTCAATACCGTTTTTGACCCAGTCCTCCACGCAGTCCGCCGCACGCTCGAATGCCTGCTGCATGGCGATTTGCTCTTCGCGGATGGTGTACTTGCTCAATACCCAGTCTGCCAAGTCCCAGCCATCGGGCTTTGCGCCCACGCCGACCCGCACGCGCGGGAAATTCTGCCCCGGCGTATGGGCAATAATGGAGCGCATTCCGTTGTGCGTCCCAGCACTGCCGGATTTGCGGACGCGCAGGCGGCTGGCGGGCAAATCAATGTCATCATAGATGATAAGCAGATTTTCCAGCGGCACTTTATACCAATTGAGCAGTTCGCTGACGCACTCGCCGGACAGGTTCATGAACGTCTGCGGGGCGCAGAGGACGACACGCTTGCCGTCCACGGTCGTTTCGGTCAGCAGCCCCTTGCACTTGCTCTTATTGAGCGTCACGCCCCACTTGCGGCAGAGCATTTCCAGCGTATCGAACCCCGCGTTATGGCGGGTATGGGCGTACTGTGTGCCCGGATTCCCCAGCCCCACGACAATCAGTGTTTCCTTTTCCATGGTGATTCCTCCAAAACAGGTCTTGGCGGAGAGGATATACACCCCCTCCGCTGAGATTGCAAGGAGCAGTTGCCCCTTGACTCTTTCGCGCGATTGAATTGCGCGCATCTTCATGCTGGTTTCGCTTGCTGCGCAGGGATTTCGCCTCTGCGGAGGCGACCAGAGGGCAATGGAAACTGACGAAGTCTGCGATCGCCCTTTGGAAACCTTCGGTGCACTCCCATGCAGCTTGTGCTTTATCGGAACACTATTAGTTAGTGTACCTTAGGCTTTCAGGCGTGACACTTCTTCCCGCACCATGTCCTTTGTGCAGAAGTTCAGCGGGGAGAAGCGCCCTTCCAGCGCCTTTTCCAGCTTTGCAATCGCCGCTGCCTTGTCGCCCGCTTCCAAATCATAGCGCGACAGGAACCACAGCGTGTCAATCTGCGAATCCTTCTCCGCGTGTGCCTTGTCGAACCATTCCTTCGCCTTGTCCTTTTCGCCCGTCACGCGGTAATATGCCTGACCCAAGTTGTCCAGGCACACTGGGTCTTCGTCGTCATAGTCCACCGACTCCTGAATGAAGGCGAACATTTTGTCGATGCCCTCCTGCCATTCGCGGTCAATGTCCTCCTGCGTTTTGGCTTTCGGCTGCTCGGCGGCTTCTTCGGCGGATGCTTCCGTGTCCGCATTTTCTGGCATTTCCGGCGCTTCGGCGGCTTTCTCCGGCGCGGCTTCCGCAACCGGCTTTGCGCCCGAATACTTTTCGACGTACATGTAGCCCAGCGTCTGATACGTCAGGCCAATCGGCGCGCGGTTGTGCTGCTTTTCCAGCAGATGAATCGCCTTGTCCAGCTCGCCCTTCTTCATCAGGCACGCCGCATAATCCACAAAAAGCTGGCTCTTCTGGTCGGGCGTGAGGTCGGAGCACTTCTGCGTCTTGATGAGCAGGGGCATCGCCTTGTCGTAGCTGCCCTCGCGAATCAGCAGAATCGCATAGCCCAGCATCGGGCGCGCGGACACCAGCCCCTTGTCGATAGCTTCCTCATAGAGCTTCTTTGCCTGTTCCAGATCGCCTTTTCCGTGCGCGCGCATGGCCTGCTGCGCCTTGATGGTCGCCATGAATCCCATTGTCGTTTCTCCTTCAGCGGTTTTTGGCTGCCTTCTTTTTCAGGCGGTCATACCGATATTGTAGCGCATTTTGCTCCTCTTGTACAGAGGGCGGATCGAATAATGACGGCTCGGCGGACAGCGCCATCGCCCGCCGCGTCATGTCCAGCGCGGATTCGTAGTCCCGCTCGTAATGCTCGTAGTGCTTCGCCAGCTCGATGTAGGGCTTCGTTCCGCCCTCGTGCCGCGCAATCATTCCCAGCCAGACCTTTACCGCCTCGTCTCGCTCGCCGCCCCGGCGGTAGCTCTGCGCAAGACGCTCCTGCCCCTGCGCATGAAGATTGCCGCTCGTCAGCTGATAGCACTTCCGCGCTTCCGGCACATGCTGAAAGCGTTCCAGCGCCACGCCCATTGAGAACACATCCTCGTCGTGCCGCACGTTCTCCGGCGCGCGGTACATTGCCACCATCGCCGTCAGCAGCACGCAGAGGCTCGCCACGTCCTGCGCGTTGTGTTCCAGCACGTCCGTCAGCAGGTCAAAACTTCCCGTCTTGAGGTAGTCGAAGAAGCGCTGCGGCACCTGCGCACCCGGCAAATCATCGAAGCGCGGAATCCCCAGCACCGCTTCTTCCAGCTTGCCCAGATTGCACCGCTGCAGGCGCAGTTTGAACACCCGCCGCGCCATGTGCAGCAGGTCAATGTGCGGCTTGTCAAGGCACGAATCATCCATACGGTTCATCAGGAAGCGGTCGCGCAGCAGCGGCACGTCGAACGTCCGTCCATTGAAGGTGCAGATTGCGTCGTAGCCCATCAGCGTATCCGCAATGGATTGCAGCAGAAACTTCTCCTCCGGATAATCGCGCATCACCAGCTGATGAATCTGGAAGCCCGAATCCGTCAGGCAGCCCATGCCGACCTCAAACGCGACAGTCCCTGCGCCCATGAACCCGGTGGTTTCGGTGTCCAGATAGAGGATGTTCCGCGGGTCGAGGTCGTCCGGCAGCGTTTCCTGCGTCATCAGGCGAAGGGCGGACAGGTCAAGGTTAAACGCGCCGGGGAATTCGGATAACTCGCGCATTTCCCGCCCGTGGTAGCAGTCCGTGAACTGCTTTTCCTGCGCTTTCGGGGGCGATTTCGGCTTTTCAATCGCCTTGAGTTTGTCTCGCAGATTCATTCCGTCAGCGCCTCCAAGAGGGCGATGGCGGTCGCTTTGCCGTCCTCGCCGATTTCACCCACCGGCCCGACGCACCCCGGACAGCCCTGACGGCACGCGCAGTCCCGCACAACTTGCAGCGCCTGCTCCAGCAGGAGCTTTCGCATGGCATACGCCTTCTGCGCCAGCCCGATGCCGCCGGGAATGTTGTCGTAGAGCAGCAGCGTCGGCTTGTCCGTCAGCGGGCTTTTCACCTGATAGACGATTGCAATGTCCTGCGGCGCGCACATCAGCGACAGCGGCGCAACAATCCGCAGCAGATTCGCCACACCCATCATGCCGTTTTTCAGCGTGTCGCTCTCAAACCGTGCCGCCAGCGCATCCGGCAGCGTCCACCACATGGCGGTTGTGTGCATTTCCGTCTCCGGCAGCCGCACATGCCCAAAGCCCAAGGTTTCATGCGTATCAAACCTAATCTTCTTGAACATCGTCACCAAGGTCGATACGCGGATTTCGCCCAGCGCCGTCAATCCGCCATCCTGCTCTTCCTCCTTCTCCTTGTCCAGCAGGGAGAGCGTCACGTTCAAGTCCGCGTCGGTGTAGTACCCCACGTCCACGCGGCGGATGAAGGCTTTGCAGGCGTCGAAATCCAGCTTTTCCACCTGATACTGCTGCGCCTCGTGCATGTAAATCGCGTTTTCGTGCAGCAGCATCGGCACGGTGTAGCGGTCCATTTCGCCGATGACGCGGTGGTTCGCCGGATCGGTCGTGTCGATGATGACGAAGTTTTCCTCCGCCCGCGCCGACCGCAGGGAAATCTCGCTCGCCGGGAAATCCTCCGCCGACCAGTGATACCGCCCGCCGACGTGCCGCAGAATCCCCGCCTCATCAAGGTATTCCAGCAGCTCCGGCGCTCCGGGCGCATTCCCCAAGCCCTCGCCGTCCTCAAACGGCAGCTCAAACGCCGCGCACTTGAAATGGTTGAGCAGAATATACAAATTATCCGGATTCAGCAGCGCGTTTTCCGGCGAACGCTTCATTAAATAATCCGGATGCGCCACGATATACTGGTCAAGCGCCGCCGACGACGCGACGTAGAACACGATGGACGTCCCCTTGCGCCGCCCAGCGCGCCCCGCCTGCTGCCACGCGCTCGCGATTGTTCCCGGATAGCCACACAGCACGCACGCATCCAGCGCGCCGATGTCAATGCCCAGTTCCAGCGCGTTCGTGGACACCACTGCGTCCACCCGGCCCGCGCGAAGCCCGCGTTCAATCTCGCGCCGCTCCGTCGGCAGATACCCGCCGCGATAGCCGCGCACCCGCCCGGCATTCCCCAGCGGGTCGCGCACCATGTCCTTCAGGTACTTCGTCAGCACCTCAACCGCCAGCCGCGAACGTGCGAACGTAATCGCCTGAATCCCGTTCTGCAGCAGCAGCCCCGCAATCCGCCGTGTCTCCTGCAATACGCCCTTGCGGATGCCCAGCTGCCGATTGACCACCGGCGGATTGTAGAACACGAAGTGCCGCACGCCCATCGGCGCGCCGTTATCATCCACCAAGCTGACTTCTCGCCCCGTCAGCGTTTCCGCCAGTTCCTTCGGGTTTGCAATCGTCGCGCTGCACAGGATGAACTGCGGATGACTGCCGTAGAAATCGCACAGGCGCAGCAGCCGCCGCAGCACGTTCGCCAGATTCGACCCAAACACGCCGCGATAGGTATGAATTTCATCAATCACGATATACCGCAGGTTTTCAAACAGCTTGACCCACTTCGTGTGGTGCGGCAGGATTCCGCTGTGGAGCATATCCGGGTTTGTCACGACGATATGTCCTGCCTGCCGAACCGCCTTTCGCGCCGCGCCGGGCGTATCGCCGTCATAGGTATACGTCTTGATATCAACGCCCATCGCCTCAATCAGCTCATACAGTTCGCTGACCTGATCAGCAGAGAGCGCTTTCGTCGGGAAGAGGTACAGCGCACGGGCGTCGTCGTTCTGCAAAATGGCAGACAGCACCGGCAGGTTATAGCACATCGTTTTGCCGGAGGCCGTCGGCGTGACAACCACAACATCCCGCCCCGCCAGCACCTCGCGGATTGCGTGCGCCTGATGGCGATACAGCTGATGCACCCCGCGTTTTTCCAGCACAGGAAGCAGCCGCGGATCAAGAGAATCTGGGAACGGCTCATACACTGCCGGACGCGCCGGAAGGACATCCCAGCGGACAACGTTTTGCATAAACATAGGGTCACTGCGGAGGGATTCCGCCAGCTGGTCAACATTCATAGGAAGCACCTCCCGACAAGGATTGCATTTCCCCCTCATGATAGCAGATTTCTGTTCGCTTGTAAAGGCGAACAGGGAGGGGGATAGGGGAAAAGAAAAAAAGGATAAACACGCGGAAGGACTATGGTAGCGAAGTCAACTCAATCGCGCGAAAGGGGTCAAGGGGGAAATTCCCCCTTGCAGGGTGCAGGGACAGCGTCCCTGCTGGGGCTTGGGGCAACGCCCCAACCGTTGGTCGTGTGACCTGCTCCAAAGGAAAAGTCAAGCATGGCACCTTGGTCGCAGGCAGCGAAGCGTCCCTGCGCAGTAACTCCCGCTCCCGCAGGAGCGGAATCCCCCATCCGCGAAAAAAGTCAACTATGGTAGTGTGCGCTGCGAAGGGGGCAAGGGGGCGACCGCAGACTTCGTCTGTTCTCACTGCCCTCTGGTCGCCTCCGCAGAGGCGAAACCCTCTGCAACACAAAAATCAACTTGCTTAAGCAAACATCATTGCCTTTTGCCCCAAGGAGGATTTTCCCCATGCAAAAAATCCCCCGCCTGTCGCACAACAGACGGAGGAAATTGATGCAAACTCTACTTGAGAAGTGACGGAATCACCCTTGCGGACGATTACGCTTCCTCGTGGGTCTTGGGGAGCGCACGCATCACATTGCCGCTGCGCAGGCAGCGGGTGCAGACGTTCATACGCTTCGCAGAACCGTTGACCACCACGCGGACACTCTGCACGTTGGGCGCCCAGGTACGGTGGGTCTTACGGTTGGAGTGGCTGACGTTGTTGCCGTTCAGCGTACCCTTTTCGCAGATCTCGCAAAACTTACCCATGGAAATCCACCTCCTTGTTGGAGTATGCACACATCAAGCGTTGACAGTATATCATACTCTGCGGCAAAAAGCAAGGGGTTTCCTCAAAAATTCAGCATTTGGAAATCCGTGAGCATGGGATGGTGATTATCGTTGGGACGCGGGCAGCGCAGCTATCGGGTCGCGCCCATTTGGCGCGACACAGCATAGATATTGGAAAGAGCGGCTTGGGGGCGCTCCTGCGGGAGCGCAAAGTTACTGGCAGGGACGCTTCGCTGCC
>OIYO01000807.1_pt1 | contig 22153 bp, 28 predicted proteins | sample 1588191 | NCBI WGS metagenome assembly OIYO01 (sample SAMN03283275) | human gut metagenome | biome: human-associated habitat; material: feces | host: Homo sapiens | place: Peru | collected 2012 | reverse complement strand
GAAAAAAAGCTGAAAAATTTAAAGATTTACATGCCTTTTCTCATCCTAGAACTGCACTAGAAAATGCTTCAAAATTATTCGATTTAAATTATAAAGAGAAAGATATTATAGTTAAACATATGTGGCCTATTACTTTAGCTCTTCCTAAATATCCTGAATCTTTTATAGTTACTTTTGTAGATAAGTTTAGTGCTTTGCAAGAATCTTTTATGTTTTATAATAATTTTTTACAAACTAAAAAATTATATAAATATGCATATGTATTTCTTTGTTTACTTATTTTAGCTTAATATATAAACGCTATCAATACTGAAATTGATAGCGTTTTTTCTATATTTTTTAAGTTTTTTCTGTTAATTTTCTCTATGTGCTTTTTTTGCATTAACTTTTAAAATACATTTTTTATTTCTAATTTAAATTTATCTTTTATATGGTTTAATATAAATATTGCTTTTTCTAGCTCTGATACTGCTTGCTCATATTCTTCTACTTCTATATTTGCTTTTAAACCTGTAAGCTCTGTTTCTGCTTTTTCTAATTCATCGTGTTCTATAAAATATGCTAATGTATTAAATCTCTTTTTCCACTCACTCATAATATTTTCCATGTTTTCTTGCAATTCTTCTTTATTTGGATTTTCTTCTTCTAATTTCTCTTTTAATTCTTCTAAGTTTTTATCTATTTGTTCTACTGATTGTTTTGTATAATTTTGAGTTATAATATTTAAGCTTATTACAAGTATGATGATTATAATGCATATAATCCATTCTTTAGTCATTTTTTACATTCCTTTCCTAATTCTATATCTACTTATTTCTAATTTTTCTTTTTTCCTTCTTTTTCTTGACAGAAGAAATTTCCTTTTCCATCAATTGTCGCTATTAATGCTTCCTCTGGCTTTATTCCAAAAGGTTCAACTTGTTTTAATAGCCAATTGTAATCTTTGTCCAATTTTTCTAAATTTTCCTTCATTACTTTTCCATCTATTACTAAATCATAAGCTATTCCTTCATATTCTGGCATAATTCCAAAATCTTCTGGTATTGCGTTTCTTTTGTTAGGCTTTTGTAATATGCTTATTTGTCCACTTGTTTCTAATATTGCATATTCTATATCTCCTATATTTGTAACATTATAGCCTCTTAATCTTTCTTCTAATTCATTTATTGTAAATCTCTCTTTTTTCATTGTTTTTTCTTGTATTCTTCCTCTGTAAATTAGTATAGCAGGTTTTCCACAAATAATTTCTCTCATTTTTATGCTTTTTAAATTTATAACTGAAATTGTTAAGTGCATTACCAACAATCCTAATATTGGAACAACTCCACTTGAAATTGGTATTCCTGTTTCTGCCATTGGAATTGTTGCTAAATCTGCAATCATAATTGAAATTGCAAGTTCAAATGGTTGAAGTTGGCCTATTTCTCTTTTTCCCATAAAACGCATTACTATTAATACTAGTATGTATAAAATAATAGTTCTTATAAAAGTTAATAACATATTTTTCATTCCTTACATTTTTATTTTTTACTTATTTTTAACCGATTTTTAAGCTTTTATTCACTTTTTGTATATTTCAAAAAAAATTGTGAATAATAACATTATAAAACCATTTAAATTGCGATTTTAAAATTTTCAAAAATAAGGAGGTTTTTATTATGTCAGAAAATCAAACTCGTAGTCAATCTAAATATGGAACTAGCACAGTTTGGCAAATTGTTGGAAGACTTATAGTTTCAGCTATAGTCCTTGCAATAACAGCTTTCTTTACACCTGGATTTCATATTGCTAACTTTTGGACATTAGCTGTTGCTGCTATTGTTCTTGCTGTAATAGATTATTTAATCGTTAAATTCAAATTCTATAAGTGATGTGTAGATTTATTTTAAATATAAGGAATATGGAATATTTTTCATATTCTTTTTTTATATTCATATAATTTATTAGAACAAGGAGGAATTCATGTTATGAGTAAACAAAGTCTATGGTTTTTAACATTATTTAGTTTAATACTAGTACTTAGTGTATATTATATTACAATGCCTAATGATCTATTGGTGTCAAATAAAAATAGTGATAAAAAAGTAGAAGAGAAAAATAATAAGACTACGAAGATAGAAGAGACTTCATCATTAGTTGCGATGAGAGTTAGTTTAGAAGAAGAAAGACAAAATGAGATGGATGTTTTACAAGAGTTATTAACAAATGATAAGAGTACATCAGAAGAGAAGAATAATGCTTATGAACAACTTAAATATTTAAATGAATTACAAGGTAAGGAAGAAGCAATAGAAAAAGAGATAAAGAAAACATATGATAATAATTGTTTTGTTAAGATAGATAATAGTAATGCTAATGTAGTTTGTATTGCTTCTAAACATGATAGTACTTTGGCTAATAATATTATGAGATTAGTACAGAAGTCTTATAAAAATAAAATGTTTACGACTGTTAAATTTCAAAAGAGTTAATTAGGTAAATACATACAACAAATAAGAGTTTTTTCATACAATACTCTAGGTGAAGTAAAAATGGCTAGTACAATATTAACGGCTAGAGAAAAGTCAGTCTTTGAGCTTTTAATAATTAATAAAAGTACTAAAGAAATTGCTAGGGAACTTGGTATTAGTGAGAAAACAGTTAGAAATCATATTTCTAATGTAATGCAAAAGTTAGGTGTTAATGGTAGAGCTGGTGCTGTTGTTGAATTATTAAAACTTAAGGAATTGTCATTATAGCGTGCTAAATAGGCACGTTTTTTCATATACTTTTTTAGGTGATATTTGTGCTTAGAACTAAAGCTATAAGAAAGATATTTTTAACTACTTTAACACTTTTTATTTTACTTACTGTATTTACTATTACTAATTATAAGAATGAAAATGTATTAAGAACTAATTTAGAAATAGAAGATATAGCAGGACTTAAGACTAATGTTATTTATTTACTTAATGATGAAGGGTTATTAGTACAAGATAGAGTATTATTAGATGGATCAAGTGTAGAAGAAAAAATAGAAAAGCTACTTATAAATTTAACAGAGGGAAGTACTGGTAGTTTTGCTGATGGATTAAGTAAAGTTATACCTAAGGGTACTGTTGTTAATAATGTAATGGTTGGGAATAAATATGTAACAATAGATTTTTCTAAAGAGTTACTTAATGTTAGTGAAGAGAAAGAAAAAAGTATGATTACAGCTATTGTATACAGTGTAATGGATTTAGATGATTTCTTGGGAGTTAGTATTTTAGTAGAGGGAAAGAGTTTAGAAGAGTATCCTAATTCAAAAGAGAAAATTAATAAGATATTAGATAAGAGTATTGGTATAAATAAGAATTATGATATTACATCGTTTAATAATATTAATAAAGTAGTTATATATTATTTAGAAAATATTAATGATAATTTGTATTATGTACCAGTTACTAAGTATGTAAATGATGATAGAGAGAAAGTTAATATTATAGTTGAAGAGTTAGCAAGTAGTTATATATATGAAAGTAATTTGATGAGTTTTTTAAATAGTAATGTTTCTTTGATAGAGTACGAAGAGAAAGAGAATATTATGTCTTTGAATTTTAATGATTATTTATTTGATGGTAATGATAAAGTTTTGGAAGAAGTTTTATATAGTATTGCTTATTCTGTTTTTGATAATTATGATGTTTCGATGGTTAGTTTTGAAGTTAATGGAGAAATTATTGATCATATTGATAAAAATAACAAGTAATAGTTGGTTTTATTAGAATGTTAGGTTATAATAAGTAATTACTGGAGGTCTATATGGAGAAGGTATTTGATAAGAATGATAAATTTGGAACGATTAATAGTATTAGACAACTTCTAATTGAAGAGTTAAAGGATTATGAAGGAAAACCAATAAAGCTTGATTTTAATGAGATTTCAGGAATAGATGGTTTAGAGAGTTTGATATTTAAAGATTATGTTGATAGTAATAAGAAGAATGTTAAGATTATTGCTTTTTCTTATGATGTTTTAAGGAAACTTGATTTATCTAATGTATCATTTGATGGAGTAGCAATTGATAATTATGATTTTACTGGATTAACAGGAGTTAAGATTAATCCAGAAAAAGTTTGGGGAAAAGATTTAATTAATTGTATATTTAATGGAGTAGAGTTTATTGGTGGATTTAAAGGGTGTAGAATTTCTAGATGTGATTTTACAGGTAGTAAGGGAGCAGTTATTGATCCTTATATGAGAGTAATGAGTGATTGTAAGTTTAGTGGAGTTAGATTTTTGGATAATTGGGTTGGTACTGATGTTTCTAGATGTGATTTTACGGGTAGTACTACTTTAATGACCGCTCCTAGAGATATTGATATGACTTGTACTAAGTTACAAGATGTTAAATTTGCTTGGAAGATTCAAAACTGTAGAATCGATAAATGTGATTTTAGGGGTAGTGAAGGAGCTGTTATTTTTCCAGAAGAATGGAAGGAAAAGTCAGCATTTGGAACTAATTTTGAAGGAGTTACATTTAGAAATGGTTGGTTTGATGGTTGGGATATAAGAAGTGCTAGTTTTAAAAATAGTGTTGGGGCTTTAATTGATTTAGATATGATTGAAGATAAAGATGTAAGTAATACAGATTTAACAGATGCTTATTTTGGACCAGTTGGAGAAGATATAAAAATTAATAATACAGTTTGTAATGGAATGAGTTTAGAAGAGTATCTTGTAAGTAAAGAGGTCAAAGAAGGAGCTTATGTTAAAGTAAAGAGTGTTTTAGAACAAGCTAAAAATAAATAGAGAGACGTGTTATAAGCACGTTTTTTTGTTATTTCTTATTATTTCCTTTGATTTGAAGAGACTTTAAGGTATAATAAATAATTACTAGGGAGTAGAGTTTTTATAAGAAACTTGTTATTCTCATAAAAAAGGTAAAAGGCGTTGTTGATTATAATAGAATGGAGTGATTAGATGGAGTTTTTGGACAAGGAAACAGTAAAAAAAGAGAGAATTAAAAGAATAAGAGAATATTTAACATCTAAGTTAGAAAAGTATGAAGGAGAACCAATAAAGTTAGATGTTGATAATTTAGAAGAAGTTTTATTTTATGAGTCTACTAGTGGAAAAAGATTTGCAATAGATAGAAAAATTGCTAGAAAGATTGATATGTCAGATGTATGTTTTGATGGTATGAATGTGTGTGGTTTTAATTTTACAGGATTTAAGGGAGTTAAAATTAATCCTAATAGAGTGTACGAAAGAAAATTTTCAGATACTAATCTTGCAGGAGTAGAATTTACAGAAGAGTTTAATAATTGTTCGCTAAATGATGTTTCATTTGCTGGTAGTAAGAATGCGGTTATAAGTTTAAATGTACCTGGTGTTCAACAACCAATAAATGTTCTTTATGGAGCAACATTAACAGATGCTACTATAGTGGGATCTTTTGATGGTTGTTCTATTAGGGGAGTAAACTTTAAAGGAGCAAAAAATGAAAATGGAGAGAATATTAGGATTAATCTTAATAAATTAGCTTCAAGTGATTTATCTAATTGTGTTTTTGATGGAGTTGAGTTTACAGGGTCATTTAAACATTTTACAATTATGACAGGAGCAGATTTTACGGGAAGTAAAGGATTTAATATAAGAACACATTTATTAACTGAAGGTAGTTTAAATCATGCTAAATTGAGTGGAGTTACTTTTGATTGTGCAGCTATAGGAGGCATTCGTTTAGAAAAAATAGTTGGAGCAGATTTTACAGGTAGTAAGGGTGCTTGCATTTGGTCAGTATTTAATGAAAAAGATCCTGTGTTAGACATAAAAAGAACAGAACTTGTAAATTGTAATTTAACAGATGCTTATTTTCCTGAGAGTTATTCTTTAAACTATATTTTGAGTTCTTTTAGAGGTCTTGATACTTGTACTTATAAGGGTATTGGTTTTGATGAGGCTGTAAAGACTTGTCAAAATGAAGAACGCGAGACGTTAGGAAAAGTTTATACTAAGATTGATAATGCTATTAAAAAGGCAGAATAAGGAGATAAAACTTAATGAGAATTGTACGTGCTAGTCAAGATAGAGATAAAAGTAGAATATATAATATCAGAAAATATTTGATAGAAAAATTAAAGTCATATGATGGGATTGTTAGTTTTGATGAATTTACTAAAGATGAGTTGAATGAGATTTTATTCGATTATTGTAACGATGGTAGATCAAAAAGATTTGCTTTACCTAGAGATATTTGTAAAAAGATTGATATGTCTAATGTTAGTTTTGATAATTTTGAAGCAGTAAACTTTGATTTTAGTGATTTAGTTGGTGTTAGAATAAATCCAAATAACTTGTATTTATTAGAGATTAAAAATGTTGATTTTTCTAATGTTACATTTTTAGATGAATTTAGAAATTGTACAGTAATAAAGACAAATTTTCAGGGAAATGCTGGAACAATAATTGATGGTAAACATGTTGAGGGAGCTATTTTTGCTGGAGGAATGCGATATGGTGGAGGAAATGAATTTGCAGATGTTACCTTCACCGAACCAATAAATAACGTTATAAATGGTTCGATTTCAGGAACTGATTTTACAGGTAGTAAAGGCGCGGTTATTGAACTTGGTCTTGGGAAAGTTAATATACTTAAAGATTGTTATTTAAAGGATGCAACACTTTCAGGTACTTTTAGAAATTGTTACATAGAGGGTGCTAATTTTACAGGAGCACATGGTAGCAATGGAGGAAGAGTAAGAATTAATCCTAATATTCTTGCGTTTGGACATTTAGAACAAAGATATGTAAGAGTTTTAGATGGCTGTTGTTTTGATGGAGTTGAATTTATAGAAGATACTACATCTCATGGTTGGTTTAGTATCTATAATACGGACTTTTCAGGTAGTAAGGGATTTGTAATATCTCCATATAATGTTTTTAAAAGAAATTATGAAGCAAGTGTATTTAAGGGAGTTAAATTTACAACTGATCCTATTACAGATGCCAATTTAACAGAAGCAAACTTCGAAGGTAGTGAAGGAGCTATATTAGAAGGATCACAAGCAAGTATAGCTCTAGCAAATTTAACAGACGTTTCTTTAAAATTTGCTGATCCATTTGAATTTTGCTCTTCACTTCGAGGAGCTCAAACTGCAACTTGTGAAGGTAGAAGTTTCCTTGATGTATTTAATGATGCAGTTGCTAATTTTTCGGAGAATGAATCAACGAAAGTTTATACTAAAATAGATAGAGCTATTAATAAAGATAAAAAATAATTTTGGAGGTATGGTTGAATGAAAATTGCCATTGGTGAAGATAAGAAAAGAAAAATAATAATTGAAAAAGTAAGAAAAGAGTTAGTACAAGCAGTAGAAAAGCAAAGAAATATTGTTAAGTTGGATAATTTTACAGCTGATGAGCTAAATGAGGTTTTGTTTGATCGTTTGACATGTGATAGACAAGGAAAACAATTTGCTTTACCAATAGAAATATTAAGAAAGATTGATATGTCTAATGTAAACTTTGCTGACTTTTATGCTGATAAAGTTGATTTTAGAGGAATGACCGGTGTTAAAATTGATCCTAATAAATTATATGAAAAAAATATTCGTGGATGTAATTTTTCAGGGGTTACCTTTTTAGATAAGTTTTCAGGAGGATATATAGATGATTGTAATTTTACAGGAAGTAAGAATGCAGTTATTTTAAATACTGTTAAACTTGGCGGAAGAAATAATTTTGGTGATGTTACTTTTGAAGGAACAATTACAAAAGGAAATATTGCTGGATCTAATTTTTCTGGTAGTAAAGGAGCAGTTATAGAAGTTGGTCCTGGTAAGATTACATCAGTTATAGATTGTCGTTTGAAAGATGCGAAAATAAAGGGAACTTTTTTAGATTGCTATATAGCAGGAGCTGATTTTACTGGAGCTTGTAATGAGGCTGGTGGTAAGATAAAAATTGATCCAAATGATTTGGCTTTTTCTTCCTTTAATGGAGTGTATGTGTATAATTTTGAGAGTAATAATTATGCTGGTATAGACCTTGTTAAAAATGTTAGTGGATGTAAATTTGATGGAGTAAAATTTACTTATGATTTTGGACCAATATATGATTTTGCAATTGCAGGAGCAGATTTTACGGGAAGTGAAGGGGCGTTTTTCTTTCCTAAGGCGATTTTAAAAAATGATTATCATGGAGCTAAACTAAATGGTGTTAGATTTCCTACTGATTTTTTAATTACTGGAGCTAATTTAGAAGGGACAAGTTTTAAAGGTAGTGTTGGTGCTGTTATTTCTGGATTACAAAAATCTGTTGAGAATGCAGATTTAACAGATGCGGCTGTAAGATTTAATAATTCTCAAGAAATGTTACAAATGGAGGGAGTTAAATCAGCAAGATATGGTAATAGAGCATTTACCGATGTATTTAAGGAATCTATTTCTAAAGAGTTTGATGAGCCAACAAAGCTTTTAATTAAGAAAATTAATGATGCGGTTACTGCTTCTGATAAATAATCGATTTATATAAAGTGAAATATAGGATGTGTAGTTTTATGAGACTTGCTATTGATGAGGGTAAGAAAAGAAAAATAATAATTGAAAAAGTAAGAAAAGAATTGATAGAAGTATTAGGAAAACAAGACAAGGTTGTTAAATTAGAAGGTTTTAGTACAGAAGAATTAAATGAACTTTTATTTAATTATGTAGAAGAGGGAGATACTAAAAAGAAGATCTTTGCATTACCGAATTCAATTTTGCAAAAGATTGATATGTCTAATGTAAGTTTTAATGATTTTTATGCCAAAAATATTGATTTTGGTCAATTTACTGGTGTTAGAATTGATCCTAATAAACTATATAATAAAAGTTGTTTCTATACTTCTTTTGCTGGTGTTACATTTTTAAATGGTTTTAGATCTGGTTATATAGAAGGATGTAATTTTACGGGAAGTAAGAATGCGGTTATAGGTGATCGTATTAAAACTCGTTTGAATCGTTGCAATGGTGTTCTAGAGGCTGAAAATTCATCTATTGGTAAGGATGTTGCACTTGGTGAGAAAAATGTATTTAAAGATGTTACATTTGAATCTCCAATTACGAAAGGTAATATTGTTAGCTCTGATTTTACTGGGGCACATGCTAAAAATGGTGATAAGATTAAACTTGATCCATTTGATCTGGCTGAGTCTAGAGTGTCTGGACAAATTGTGAGAAATGTTGGTGAATGTAGATTTAATGGAGTGAAATTTACTGGTTCGTTTGGTCCTATAGGTGACTTTGCAATTAGGATGGCAGACTTTACAGGTAGTGAGGGAGCAGTTATATGTCCTGGTTCTGTTTTTGAAAAAGATTATTGTTATGCAAAGTTAAGTGGAGTAAGATTTCCTGCAGGGTCTTTTATTAAAGATGCTCAGTTGGAAGGAACTAAATTTAATGGTAGTGAAGGAGCTGTTATTTCTGGTCCACAACAGAATATGTATGTAGCAGATTTAACAGATGCGGCGATAAGATTTAATGAACCTAATGATATTTTATATATTCATGGAGTTGAGACTGCAGCTTATGATAAGAAAGCATTTTGTGATGTCTTCAATGAAACACTTGCTAGAGAGTTTGAGGAACCAGCAAAGGTTTATGTTAAAAGGATTGAAAAACTTGGTCCTAAGGATAAAAATCAAAAATAGGTTAATGGGGGTATAACTTTATGGAAAAGATTGATAAGAAAAATGAAATGGTTGATAGAACTAATAGTGATTATGTGAGAATTGTTAACAACACTGAAGAAGAAAAGAAGGCAAGAATTGAAAAAGTAAGAAAATATTTACGAAGAAGATTATCTAATTTTGATGGTATTATTAAATTAGATGATTTTACGACTGAAGAGTTAGAGGAGATTTTATTTAATCATTGTGCATATGATAAATCATTTGCTTTACCGATGGAAACATTACAAAAAATTGATATGTCTAATGTTAGTTTTGAAAATTTTAGAGCACATCGTGTTGATTTTAGTAAATTGACTGGTGTTGTTATTGAACCTAGTCAGCTGGCCGGAAAAGCATGTTGTGATGTTAATTTTTCAGGAGTTAAATTCTTAGGCGAATTTTCTTCCGTTTTTTTGGAAGGTTGTAAATTTGGAGGAAGTGTAAATGCTGTTATTGGTGATGATGTTAGGTATGGGGGAGTAAATGACTTTACTGATGTTACTTTCAAATCACCAATTACGTATGGTGTTCTTAATGGAAGTAATTTTGCTGGTAGTAAGGGTGCTGTTATTGAATTAGGAGAGGAAAAAGTTAAGTTAATTATTGACTGTTGTTTTAAAGATGCGACATTAAAAGGAAACTTAATAGATTGTATTATCCAAGGAACAGACTTTAGAGGAGCTAATATTGATAATGGAAAAATAGAACTTTATCCTGACAAGCTTGGTGTAGGCTCTATTTATGAGTCTGATGTAAAAGACTTTTCAGATTGTCATTTTGCTGGAGTAAAATTTATGAGACCTATTGGCGGTAAGAATGTATATAAAATTAAAGGAGCAGACTTTACGGGCAGCGAAGGAGTAATTATTCATCCTTCGGTTATTAGTAAATATGATTATAGTAATTGTAAGTTAGCCGGAGTTAGTTTTATTCCAGGTACTAGTATAAGTGATGCTAACTTGAATGGTACAGACTTCACAGGTAGTGTTGGGGCAGTTATTAGTAGTAGTCAAAGATCAATTGTAGATGCTAATTTAACTGTTGCATCTGTTAAATTTATTGATCCTGATGATTTTTTTGCTATACCTGGTATTAATTCAGCAACTTATAATGGTAAAAAGTTTAAAACTGTATTTAAAGGGACAATTTCTAAAGACTTTGATGATTCAATAAAGACTTATACAAAGAAGATTAATGCATCTATAGTTAAGGCTTCTGAATAATATTGTTTATGTTTAAAAATATCTATAAATAAAGCTTGAATTTAACTGATAAATGGAAAAAAGTAATAAAATCACTTGCAAGAGTGAAAATTTTATTGTATAATTCTATTTGTCAGTTAGTTATGTCTGCGTAGCTCAGCTGGATAGAGCAATCGCCTTCTAAGCGATCGGTCAGGCGTTCGAGTCGCCTCGCGGACACCATTTATGAAATTAAGTCTTCAATTTGAAGACTTTTTTTGACAATTACTAGTAAATTACTTGTTTACAGATGAAAATTATGATATTATATTTCTTGGAAAGTACAAGAAGTATTTGTCTCTCAATCATATATAAATATTTTCTTTTGAGGTATGTATGTACCACAATAATCTTTCTAAAGAAGAAACAAAGAAATTTGTTTCTTTTTTTGTGGGATCTTGGAATTTTTTTCGAATAATATAATAGGAGGTGCTTGAGAAGAGTCGTTATGAAGATTGTGTTACAAGATGGTATAAAAGATTGTGGTATTTGTTCTTTACTTTCAGTTATTAGATATTATGGAGGAGAAGTATCAAAAGAATTTTTAAGGGAAATTACAAATACTAATAAATCTGGAGTATCGGCTTATAATTTAGTTGAAGGAGCAAAAAGTATTGGCTTTGAAGCAATGGGTGTTAAGGGAGATTTGTCAAAAATAGAAAAAAATAACTTACCTTGTCTTGCTCATCTAGTTGTTAATAAAAGCTATAAACACTTTGTAGTTATATATGATATTAACTATAATACTAATAAAGTAATAGTTATGGATCCTGCTAAAGGTAAACGAGTGTTTACGATAGGAGAATTTAAATTATTAGCTACAGGTAATTATATATTTTTGAAACCAATAAAACCTTTACCTATATTTAATAGAGTTAAATTTTTAAAGAAAATATTAAGAGAATTTATTAATAGAAAGGGCAAATTTATAGGACTTATTGTTGTACTTACTATTTGTTACTTTATATTGCAGATAGTAACAGCTTTTCATTTTAAATATTTATTAGAGTTTTCTATTAATTATAAGATTAGTAATAATATTTTATTTCTTAGTTTATATATTTTAATATTATATTTCTTTAGAGAAGTTAGTAGTTTATTTAGAGATATATTACTTACTAAGATACTTAATACATTAGATTTAGAAATTACTTTAGTAACATTTAGACATCTTCTCTTACTTCCGTATTTATATTTTAAAAATCGTACTACTGGGGAGGTTATTTCAAGACTTAGAGATTTAAATATTATAAAGAGTTTTGTAGGGCAGATGATGTTAGGAGCTTTTTCTGATATGTTAGGCTTTATAGTATTTGGGTATTTGTTATTTAAACTTAATAAGAGACTTTTTAAGTATATAGTATTTACTTGTATTATTCTTTTTATCTTACAGAGTTGTTTTAATTACTTTAAGAAGAAAATGTTAAGAAAAGTAAATAGTAGTAATGATGTAGTTAATTCATATTTAGTAGAAGCTATTTCTAATATTGAAACTATAAAGGGTAATCATCAAGAAAAGAGATTTATTGATAAGTTTAGAATTAAGTATCAAGACTTTTTAGAGAAGAGTTATTCTTTTAATAGAAATCAGGAGTTATATAGTTTTTTTAAGAGAATTAATAATAATATTTTGATGGTTATTATATTAGGTTTGGGAAGTTATTTAGTTGTTAGAGATGAGATGTCTTTAGGACAATTGTTTGTTTATCAAAATGTTTTTAATTACTTTATATTTTGTTTTAGTAATTTATTAAACTTAGAAGGGTTATATCAAGAGTTTAGTATTACTATGAGGCGAGTTGAGGATTTGTTTACAATTAGAGATGAGAATTTTAATGGAGGACATTATTATTCTTTATATAGGCTTAAAGGTGATATTGAGATTAGTAACCTTAGTTATAATTTTGGAGATAAGAATTTATTTAGTGATGTTTCTTTTAAGGCTTTACAGGGAGAGAATATTTTATTAGTAGGTGAGTCTGGGACAGGAAAGAGTACATTAGTTAAGATGTTACTTAGATATATTAATGTTTCATATGGGTATATAAAAATAGATAATATTGATATTAATCATTATCATTTGGATACTATTAGAAATAATATTACTTATATTAGTAATAATGATACGTTATTCAGAGATACAATTTATAATAATATTGTTTTAAATAAGAGAGTTGATAAGGAAAAGTTTAAGAGTATTACTGAGATAACTAGGGTTGATGAGATAGTTAAAAATAGGGAGTTAGGATATCAAGAAATAGTAGAAGAGAATGGTTTTAATTTTAGTTCTGGAGAAAGACAGAGAATAATTTTAGCGAGGGCTTTAGTAAGGGATAGTGATATTTATATTTTTGATGAAGCTTTTAGTCAGATAGATATTGATAAGACTCGGAAGATACTTGAAGGTGTTTTAGAGTTTTTGAATGATAAGACTGTTATTGTGATAAGTCATAGAAATAACTTTTATAAGTTATTTGGGCGAGTTTTAAAATTAGAGAATGGTAAGGTTTATGAAATTAGTGAATCATGAGAAGAATAAGTTTATTGCTTTTTTAGTGGTTTTATTATTTGTTTTGTTAATAGGACTTGGATTTTATACTTGGTTTAAGAGAATTAATAGTTATGTAATATTAGAAGGAAGAGTTAGGAAGAGTCATTATATTGAGTTGATGATTGATAGTAGGAAGCTTGATATTTTATATAAGAATAGATCAGTTTATATAGATGATAAAAAATATAAATTTAGTATTTCTGATATTACTAAGGATGTACTTACAAATAAAAAAACTAAATATAGTTTAGTTTTGATTGAGGTTAAGTATGAAGGTTATGATAATGATTATTTACGTTTAGTTTTTAATGATAAGAAAATTAGTTTGAGTGAAATATTTAAAATTATATGGGAAGGTGATTGATATAGAGTGTGTTAATAATAATGATTTAAAAAAAATAACAGGAGGAATATCTGCTCTTGGAATGATTGGAATAGCGGCTTTAATAATATTCATTTCAGGAGTGATAGAAGGAATTACTAATCCAGGGGGGTGTGATAATAGATGTTAGTAAGTAGTGATAGTGATTTAAAAAATGTAACAGGGGGAGGGACTCTTTCTGGGACAGTTGCGAATGCATTTGTTAAAATTATAGAATTATTGTATGAAGCTGGTAAGGGAGTAGGATCTTCAATTAGAAGAATTGGAGAAGGAAAGTTATGTCCTTTAGAGTAGTTTTTCATAAATATAAAAATATAATTCTAATAATATTAGGTATTTTTTCACTACCTTTAGTATATCTTTGTATTAGATTTATATATGATTTGGGAGTTGATATTGGGTCAAATTTGCGATATTTGTTGAAATTTGGGCATTTTTGTTAAAAATTCCTAAAAACTTGTTGAAAAACAAAAGAAGTTTTGTTATAATTCATGGTAGTTAAAAACGAAGGGAGGGATAATGATGGCAACTAAAGTAACTGTTAGAGGTAATTTGGACCAAGCTCTAAGAAAGTTCAAGCAAAAAGTGGCAAGAGATGGTGTCCCTTCAGAATGTAGAAAAAGAGAAGCTTATGATAAACCAGGTGTTAGAAGAAGAGCTGCTAAAAAAGAAGGAATTAAAAATTCTCAAAAGAGAAACCGTGCTAACAATAGAGATTATTAATCTCTATTTTTTTTTAATATAATATGGTATAATTAGACAAGGAGATGATTTTATGGTAGAAAAATTAAAAAATGATATGATTGATGCCATGAAAAATAAAGAAAAAGAAAGATTAACTGTTATTAGAATGGTTAAAGCTGGAATGGATCAAGAACATATCGATCGTAAGAGAGAGATTAATGATGAATTATTAACTGAAGTAGTTCAAAGACAAATTAAAATGAGAAAAGAATCAATTACAGAATTCGAAAAGGGAGGACGTAATGATTTAATAGAAAAAACACAAGAAGAAATTAAAATATTAGAAGAGTATTTACCAGAACAATTAAGTTTAGAAGAAGTAAATAAAGCAATTGATGAGATATTTGCAGAAGTTAAACCAGAAGGAATTAAAGATATGGGTAAAGTAATGAAAGAAGCAAATGCTAAACTTAAAGGTAAAACTGATATGAAAACAGTTAGTGAAATAATTAAAGGAAAATTAGGTTAGAAGTGCTTTTGCATTTCTTTTATTTTGTCTAAAAACATATACTTTTATAGGTGAAGAGTATTATGTTTGAAAGAGTAAAGGAATATATAAAAGATGATGAATTTAGATTAGTTCTTTTTAGTGATAGAGTTTATATTACTAATTATTTGGAAATACTAACATTAAATAATAAGAGAATATCTATTAATAATGGGAATAACTTAATAGTTATTAAGGGAGAAGATTTAGTACTTAATAAATTATTAGATAAAGAAATATTAATTACGGGGAAGATATTAACTATTGAGGAGTTATATGATTAAAAGATATAGGCTTATTGTTAGAGGAAAGAATCCTAGTTATTTTGTTAAGAAATTAATTAGAAATAGGATTAATATATATGACTTAGTAGAGAAACGTAAATATATTTATGTAGTAGTTGATGAAGAAGGATTAGAAAAAGTAGGTAAGATTAAGACTAGTTACAAAATAGATATTGTTAATAGATATGGATTGGCTAAGATTGAATATTTATTTAAGAAGTACTTAGTATTTTTTATTTGTTTAGTTATTGGAGTAATTATTAATATAATACTTAGTAGGGTTATATTTGATGTAGAAGTTATACATAGTAATCCTTACATTAGAGAGATTGTTTATAATGATTTAGAGAAGTATGGGATTAGAAAGTATAATTTTAAAGTTAGTTTTTTAGAGAAAGAAAAAATAGTTAGTAAGATATTGGAGGAAGAAGATAATGACATTGAATGGTTAGAGATAGAAGAAGTTGGAACTAAGTATGTAGTTAGAGTTGAACAGAGAAAGAAGAATAAGGATAGTAGTGAATGTATAAGAAGAAATGTAGTTGCTAAAAAGGATGCAATGATATTATCAATTGAGGCAGAAGAGGGAGAAATAGTTAAGAAAAAGCTAGATTATGTTAAAAAGGGAGATGTTTTGATATCTGGAATTATTCATAATAAAGAAGAAATCGTTAAACAAAAATGTGCAACTGGTAAGGTGTATGGTGAGGTTTGGTATAAAGTGTTTTTAGAAATGCCAATTAAATATAGAGAGGAAAATGTAACTGGTAAAGTAAAAAGACAGTTAGAGTTAGAGTTTCTTGGTAATAAATATACACTTTTTTCGAAATTTAAAACTTATAAGAGAGAGTCTTTTTCTTTAGTTGATTTGATGATATTACCAATTAGAATAAACTTTTCTAGTTATTTAGAAACTAATGTTATAGAGAAGAATTATACACTTGATAATGTAGTAGATGATGCTTTTGTTATTGCAACTACAAAGTTAAATAATAAAATAGGTAGTGATAGTGAGATAGTAGGGAAAAAAGTTTTGAAAAAGTATCAAAAAAATAGTAAAATAATAATAGAAGTATTTTTTAAAGTAAAGGAAGATATTACTGATTACTTAGAATATAGTGAAGTTATCCCAGGAGAGTGATACTAGTGTTAGAACCAATTACGAATACATTACATGGAGTTATAAATATTACTTGGCCAATGGTTTTGATTTCGTGTGTTGTTATAGCGAGTTTAAGAATTAGTTATTTAATTAAGAATAAGAAAAAGTTTGTAATATATAAAGAATTATTAAGCTTAGCATTCTTAATATATATCATGTGTTTATTCCAAGTAGTTACTTTTCAAGATGATGTTAGTTGGTCTAGTAATAATTTTATTCCTTTTAAAGAAATATTGCGTTATAATATGGGCAGTCGTTTATTTTTTAAGAACGTAGTTGGAAATATGGTTATGTTTTTACCTTATGGATTTTTTGTTAGTTACTATTTAGATAATAAAAAATTATTGGTACCATTTATATTGACTGCTATTACATCTATTTCTATTGAGACTGTGCAATTAGTTATAGGAAGAGTATTTGATGTTGATGATATTATATTAAATATGTTAGGTGGTACTATTGGATTTTATATTTATCATATAGTAGATTTATTTGGAGATAGGTTTCCGAAAGTTTTAAAGAATGAATGGTTTTTAAATATACTTTCTATATTACTTTTAGGTGGTGTAGTATTGGTAGTATTGTTTTAGGAGGTTGTTATGAGTAGTGTTTGTATTTTTAACCAGACTGATAGAGAAATAGAGGAATTAGAAACAGTAGAGAAAGTATTGTTCAGTGCTATTGAGAAAGAAAAGTTAGTTGATACATCTTTTAATTTGATTATAGTTGATAATAATTATATTCATGAGTTAAATAAGAATTATAGACATATTGATAGAGAAACTGATGTTATTACGTTTGCTTTAGAAGATGAAGATAGTATTGTTATGCCAACTGAGGAAAGAGTTTTAGGAGATATATATATTTCTATAGATAGGGCTATTGCTCAGGCGGAAGAGTATGGTCATTCACTTCTAAGAGAACTTTCTTTTTTAGCAGTACATGGTTTTTATCATTTACTTGGTTATGATCATATGACTAAGGAAGATGAAGAAGTTATGTTTGCTAAACAAGAGGAGGTATTAAGTAGTTATGGTATCACGAGATAAGATTAAAATTAAGGAATTAAAACTTGATAAGAAGAGATTAATTAATAGTTTTAAATATGCTTTTGAAGGTATTTTACAGGCATACGTTGGAGAACAGAATTTAAAGATACATACGGTTATTGCTGTTTTAGTTATAATATTTGGTTTTATTTTAAAGATTAGTTATACGGAATGGTTAGTTTGTTTAGTACTTATTGGATTGGTACTTATGGCTGAGTTTTTTAATACTTCGATTGAGTGTTTAGTGGATTTAACCTCACCAGAGATTCATCCTTTAGCAAAGGCTACAAAAGATACAGCAAGTGCTGGAGTATTGATGATGGCTATTATTTCAGCAATTATAGGACTTATTATATTTATACCTAAGTTAATTAGTTTTATTGGAGGGTTATTATGAAAGATAAATTATTAGAATTACATAAGAATAGTTATGCACCTTATTCAGACTTTCATGTTTCAGCAATTGTTGTAATGAATGATGGAGTAGAATTTAGAGGAGTAAATGTAGAAAATGCTAGTTATGGAGCGGCTATTTGTGCAGAGAGAAGTGCGATAGTTTCTGCTATTAGTGCCGGATATAAAAAGGGTGACTTTAAAGAGTTAAATGTAATGGTATCATCAGGTGAAGTTGGTATGCCTTGTTTTATATGTAGACAAGTAATTTCAGAGTTTTTTGATAAAGATGCTACTGTTAGATGTTTTGCAACTACTGGAGAATATAAGGAATATACTGTAGAAGAGATTTGTCCTTATCCATTTGGAAGTGAGGACTTAAAATGAAATGTGGATTTGTTAGTTTAGTAGGAAGACCAAATGTTGGTAAAAGTACACTTCTTAATAGTATTTTAGGAATGAAGTTAGCCATTACTTCTAATGTGTCTGGTACTACGAGAAATATTATAGAGGGAATTTATAATGATGATGAGTCACAAATAATATTTGTAGATACTCCAGGTATTCATAAACCTAGTAATAAGTTAGGTACTTTGATGAATAAAAAGGCTTATACTTATACTGAAGGAGTAGACGTTATTTTATTTTTGATAGATATTTCTAAAGGATTTGGTAAGGGAGATCAATTTATCTTAGATAGAATAAAAGAAAAAGATGCTAATGTGTTCTTATTACTAAATAAAATTGATTTAGTTAAAGATAAGAAAGTATTGTTAGAAAGAATCAATGAATTAAAAGAGTTATATGATTTTAAAGAGATTATTCCAATATCTGCAATGAAGAATGATAATGTTTCAGTACTAATTGAGTGTATAAAGAAATATTTACCAGAGATGGATGCGATATATTCAGAGGATGATCTTACTAATGTAACAACAAAGTTTATTATGGGGGAATTTGTAAGAGAGAAGATATTAGAACTTACTCATGATGAGATTCCACATACAGTTACTTGTTACGTTGAGAACTATGAAGAAGATGAAAAGACTGTTCATATACAAGTGTTAGTAGTTGTTGATAGAGATAATATAAAGAAGATTATTATTGGAAAGAATGGACAAATGCTAAAAGAGATTGGTACTAGAGCAAGAATTGATATGGAGAAGTTTTTAGGTAAGAAAGTATTTTTAGAGACTTATGTTAAAACTTTAAAGAATTGGCGAGATCAAGAAAAGTACTTTTTAGAATTAGGATTAAAAGAAGAAGATATTTAAAATTTGTATAAGAAATATTAAAAAACATCACTATATTAATAGAGGTGATTTTTATGGATAAAATACTTTGGGATTTATTTAGAAAAACAGGAGATATAAAGTATTATAATTTGTTACAACAAGTAAAGAAGAAGTGATTAATTTTGAAGATAGAGAGTTTTGAAGGAATTGTTTTAAGTGAGACTAATTATAGTGAGTCTAGTAAGATACTTAATGTTTTAACAGATAAGTATGGGCTTATTGGGATTATGTCTAAAGGATGTAGAAATATTAAGAGTAAACTTAGAGGAGTTAGTAGAAAGTTAGTTTATGGTACTTTTCATGTTTACTATAAAGAAAATGGCTTATCAACTTTGATTACTGTTGATTTGATTAATTCTTATTCGAAGATACTTATGGATTTAGAGAGAGTTAGTTATGCATCTTTTATGATAGATTTAGTTTTACAAGTAGTTAAACAGAATAATGATAAAGAGATTTTTTCTTTACTTAGAGACTCTTTAAATAAATTAGAAGAAGGATTTAGTCCGATTGTTCTTACAAATATTTTAGAATTAAAGTTACTTGATTTTTTAGGAGTTAAACCTTATATAGATTGTTGTAGTAAATGTGGAAGTGATAAAGGTATTGTTACTTTAAATGTAGATTCTTTTGGATACATTTGTAGGAATTGTTATAGTAATGAGAGACTTGTTAGTGATAAGACTATTAAGATGATTAGATTGTATTATTATGTAGATATTAAAAATATTAGTAAGTTAGAAGTATCAGATTTAGTTACTAAGGAAATTAATCAGTTTTTAGATGGGTACTATGAAAAATATACAGGATTATATTTAAAGAGTAAGGATTTTATAAAAAAAATTAATCAACTTAATTGTTAGTTATTGACTTTTTTTAGTGATATGAGTATATTATGTTTATATGTGTGATGATGAGCGTGGAAAACTCGGAGCAGTATAGTATTAGAGATGATTCTTCTGGAATAAGTAAGGTGGAACCGCGGATTTATATTCGTCCTTATGATATTCTGGAAGTTTTTTATTTGGAGGGTGATAATTACATGAAGATTATAGGTTCTAAGTATTTAGAGAAAAATGATTACAGTAATATAGCTATTAACGCTAATGAGATTATTGTTAGAAAGAATAAAGGCAAATATAAGACTATGAATTTGAGTAATAGTTTTATAGGAGGATTAAAAACATTAGAAGATGAGGGGAAGATTAATTCAATTATTGATTACTTCTTAGATTATCATAAAGTTAATATTGTTGGAAAAAATACATTACATGGTGTTTCATATGTAGTTGATAGTTCTGATGGTACTAGTCTTTGTATTAATAGACCTATTAGTGATAATCAAGTAGATAAGATATATGCAAAGTATGAGAGGGATAGATGGGATTTTGTATTTAGTAGAAATTTCTATGAATATGGGCCTGTATTTCTTGCGACAGCTGGTTCAACTGGATATATGGAATCTGGATATATAGAAGATGATAGAAGTTGTAGGTTTTATTTAGAAACTGTTAATGGAAAGATTACAGATAGGGAAAAAGAATTTTTAATTGATATATTTAGTCCTATGCTTAGTGAAGGAGAAGTAGCAGTTGGAAGAGAAGAAGAATCTAATCTTATTAATGTAACTTTCTTAAGAAAAAGTGAAGAGATATGTGAGTATGTTGATTATGGAGCTCCTAGAGTTAGAGTTACACCAGAAGTGTTACCAGTACTTGAAGCTTTAGTAGTTTCTCATAATGAAGATGCTAAAAATAGAGAAAATGATAAAGATAGACCAAAACAGTTAAGAATGGAGGAATTAAAATGGAAAGATTAACTATGGAAAAATTGGTTGCTTACTGTAAACAGTATGGATTTATATTTCAAGGAAGTGAAATATATGGAGGTCTTGCGAATACTTGGGATTATGGTCCATTAGGTAAGGAATTAAAAGAAAATATTAAGAGATGTTGGTGGAAAAGATTTATTCAAGAAAATAGATATAACTATGGACTTGATGCCGCTATATTAATGAATCCTGAAGTTTGGGTTGCGTCAGGTCATGTTGCAAGTTTTGCAGATCCATTAATTGATTGCAAGAAGTGTAAGACTAGACATAGAGCAGATAAACTTATAGAAGAATTTACTAATGGTAAAGAAACTGGTGATGGGTGGAGCAATGAGAAATTGGAAGCATATATTAGAGATAATAATATAGTTTGTCCAAACTGTGGTAAAAGTGATTTTACTCCTATTAGACAATTTAATTTATTATTTGAAACTCATATGGGTGTCACAGATGATGCAAAAAGTAAGGTTTATTTACGCGGTGAGACTGCTCAAGGTATATTTGTTAACTTTAATAATGTTTGCCGTTCTATGCGTGCTAAAGTTCCATTTGGTATAGGACAAACTGGTAAGTCATTTAGAAATGAAATAACTCCAGGTAACTTTATTTTTAGAACTCGTGAATTTGAGCAAATGGAATTAGAATTTTTCTGTAAACCAGGTACTGATTTAGAGTGGTTTAAATTCTGGAAAGATTATTGTAAAAACTTCTTACTTTCACTAGGAATGGAAGATGAAAATATAAGACTTCGTGATCACAGTAAAGAAGAACTTGTATTCTATAGCAAAGCAACAACTGATATTGAATTTAAGTTTCCTTTTGGTTGGGGTGAATTATGGGGAATAGCTGATAGAACAGATTATGATTTATCAAGACACATGGAACATTCAAAGCAAGATTTATCATATCAAGACCCAGAAACAAACGAAAAATACATTCCTTATGTAATTGAACCATCTCTAGGTTGTGACAGAGTAACACTTGCATTTTTATGTAATGCCTATGAAGAGCAAGATTTAGGAGAAGGAGATAGTAGAATTGTAATGCATCTTCATCCA